>Ga0169931_10000167_pt1 | contig 100480 bp, 92 predicted proteins | sample Kivu_15m_20L_FD_129675 | JGI IMG/M metagenome (GOLD analysis project Ga0169931, IMG submission 129675) | Freshwater microbial communities from Lake Kivu, Western Province, Rwanda to study Microbial Dark Matter (Phase II) - Kivu_15m_20L... | ecosystem: Environmental > Aquatic > Freshwater >...
AGCAGAAGATGCAGAGGGTGCTGACCGAGAAGCGGCTGCTGGGTTAGCGAAAGAACATGGCTTCGATTTTACCTCGGAAGAACTGTGGGCGGAAATTCAAAAACGCCAAGCAGAATTCCAGCAGCGTCAGGAAGCCGGGGAGTTAACTGATGAGGAGTTGGAAGCTGTTGCGGGGGGAACGACTCCTGGGGTCATCGTTGCATCAGTACAGATAGGCGCGGCGGTGATAGTAGGAATGACGGTATATGATGCAATAAGAAATGCGATTAAATGGTAAACGGATTGTAGTAATTTTCTTTTGAAGATTTCACATATCAGGTTGATGTAACCAAACAAGTAGTAGTGTCGCATTTAACGATGCTTAGACATTACCGCTTCCTACATCTAACATAGCAAGAGATGAGGGAAAAAAACGAGGTGTATATGGAAAATAAAATAGCTTTTGCTAAAGGCGCTCAAGTATCTACCGTTAATGCAAGCGATCGCCTGTGTAGTGTGGTTCAACCTTTTGTTCAAGAAATTTTTAACTCTTTATTGGAACTTAAGAATTTTCGACAAGCAATTCTACAAGCAGCCCACAAACATCAAAAAATAGCAGATAGATTTTTTGATATCGACCCTAACCAAGTAGAAACCAGTTTTTCCTTAAAGAAAGAATTTCTTTTACTTGAAAATAACCCGGTTTTAGCCTTGTTGTTTAACAATGCCAGATATCCAGCATTTTTAGGTAAAAGTGGATTGGTAAACCTGCAAGACCAAGGGATATTACCCGATATCAAAAAACTTTTGTATTTATGCGGTCAGTCCCAACACACATATTCACAAATTTCTCAACAAATCGGTGATGGTGGTAATTTGTTGTTAGATAAATGGATCAAATGCCGTATTGTTGAAGAGAAACCTGGTTCTCATGACATAAATGAGGCAGAAAATTCTCAAAATTCACCGGGGGTTGTTCGCCTGCAACACGCATCACTACTATACAGAACCAAGACTACAGGAGTTTTAGTAGATCCCCACCTCCACTCTAATTATGGCATCCCTTCTTTGAAAAAAGATATTACTCGCGCCCAATTAGAAGGTCTTGTAGATGCTATTTTAATTTCCCATAGTCATTATGACCATTGGCATTGTCCCACTTTAATGATGTTTCCTGCTGATATCCCTATCATTGTTCCCAAAGTACCACAGGGAACAATTACTTGTGAAGACATGGAAGCTAGATTAAAAAGTCTGGGATTTGAGAATGTCATTGCTGTTGATTGGTATGCTGACCCTATTATATTTGGTGACATAGAAATTCATGTTCTACCGTTTTACGGAGAACAACCTTTAGTGCCAGAATATGATCGCCCGAAATATCCAGAGTTGAGAAACTGGGGTAATACCTATTTGATACGCACAGAATATTATACATCTTGGTTCTTAATTGATGCGGGCAATGAACCAACAGCTTCTATGGTGGAAGTGGCAGAATATGTGAAACAAAAGTTTGCTGATGTAGATCAGATTATTAGTAATTTTCAGCCATTATCTTATAACTCAATTGGCACAGATTTATCCAGTTGGGGCATAGATATTGTTGGCAATTTAATTAGTAATCCTCAAATTTTTTCTGTTACTAACCAACAAGAAGGAGAATATATTGCTACATTAGGACCGAAGGGAGTGGCGGAAATTTGTGCCATTGTGGGAGCTAAATTTTGCTTACCTTATGCCCACAGTTGGGCGGAATTAGGCACTTACACAACTAACGATGAACGGCTGATGGTACAGACCCAAGAGGAACTCAACAAGCTAGGCTGTTCCACAAAAGTTATTCCTTGGCGCATTGGTGATGGCTCTGTCAGCCAGGATAACCAGACAATTTGTCATCCCGTATTTAATTAAAATATGGTGGTAGGAAATAGCTGATGATTAATTCCTCTGTAAAAGATTATGTAAAACTTGTTCAACCCTACACATCCTCTGCCCTGATTTCCTCAGCAACTTGGGGTAAAATTAACGCCATAGCCGCACTGCTTCCTAGTGATATTACTTCGTTTTTTGGTTTTGAATGTCCCTTGGGAATTGCAGCTGCTAAGAGTGATTTTTTAATTTGTGCAGAGGCGGCAGAATCTGGACGAGAAGTATTAGCGGCAAATCATGGTGGTTTACCGAAATTATTGCTGTCTGATCCTATTTGGCATCAGATACATAAATTTAGTCAAGCATGGCAGAATGAGACTTCTGCTCTTTATCAACAAGTACATAATGTTTGGCTAGAATTTGACATTGATGATTACGGAGATAGTTTACCTGTTCCCAGTTGTTTTTTTGGACCACAACCGATTTACTCTAGTAAATCACCTGATGCAGGTCTAGCTGAGAATAACTCCTATGAATGGATTACCAGAACTGGTTTACAACTGCTCCTTAATGCTAACTTACCAGAAGCAGTAGAAGAAGAACTTTTTAAGTGTTTAGATTTGTTGCCCCATGAAGCCTATGTGTTTCAAATTGGGGTGATGTTAGCTAGAAATGTTAACAATCAGGTGAGGGTGTGTATCCGCAACATTTCACCAGAACAAATTGGCGAATATTTACAAAAAATTGGTTGGTCTGGTTCTGTAGATATTCTAGAAGTATTTTTGCAAGAAATTTCTGGTTTGGTGGAAAGAATTGATTTAGATATTGATGTGGGTGAAAGTATTGGTGCTAAAATTGGCTTGGAATGTTACTTCTCTAAACAACCAAAATTAGAACCCCGATGGCAATTATTTTTAGATTATCTGGTGGGTAAAAATTTGTGTCTTACAGGCAAGCAAGCGGCTTTATTGGCTTATCCTGGATTTGTCCGAGAAAGTGCCGCTCCAGGTGATTGGCCAAGTTACCTTTCTCGCTCATGTAATTTACTAGAAAATCATGCCGAGGCGGTATTTTTTAGGCAAATACATCACATCAAAATTGTTTATCAAGATAACCATCCCCAGTTAGCAAAAGCTTATCTGGCAATGGGTTATTGGTTGATTACTCAAGATTTCGTCCAACAGTATCGGAAAAGCCAAGTCAATTCAATTGATGGGAGAAAATTGCAGAACTATGTTGGTATCAGAAATTTTACAAGCCCTACCTAATTTCTTAGAATGGATGGTTTTGTTCAATCTGGGAGAAATTCGCCAATTGGCGGATGATAATACCTCTAAGGCCATGTATCACTTACCTGAAGATATAGACCTAGATGCTTACTCTCATGTAGTATTGACAAGTCACGGTAGATTTTTAGCTAGTAAGAATAAGTCTTGGTTGACGGAACCTACTCTGGGGAAAGGTTGGTCTGGGAACATGATTAAATCTTCCTTAGCCGAGCGATTTTGTCAACAATTGTCGTTGTTTCCTGTAGATGAAGCCGACTGTCTTGGTTTGGGAGAACAATCTCCCTTTGCTCCCGTTTTACTCCACATCAAAATTAACACAGAAGGCTACGGAGAAGCACAAGCGATTTTTGAGCAAAAGCCTTGTGAAAAACATTATGAACTCCTGCAAGCAGTGGGAGTTAAGTTTATGGGGGGAGAAACCACAGATAACTACTATTTAGCTCGATTTCGTAATCGTTTACCTGTGCATATTCATGCTGGTATTCTTTCTCATTTCAGTCGCACGGGACATTGCAACATCTTTTTTCTGCAACATGGTAATATTGACCCTTTGTTAGAACAGGGGTTGTTAAAGGCGGCAGAAGTTCGGGTCAAATTCGTGAAAAATCGTGCTTTTCAAGCTCTGGCCACTACAGCAGCCAATTGTGTGGACTCACATCAAGCCATGACTTGTCAACCCCCCGCACCAGCCCCATCTTTTGCTTATGGTGATTTAGTTCCCTTGGGGTTTGTTTTACAGGCTTTAAATGTTGCTGTATCATCCCAAGATCAACCAGATATGCTCACAGCACACCGAAGCTTGAGGGAGTTTTTAGCAGAACAGCGTCAAGGAAAACTGTGGGCATTTCACACTGGACGTTTGGTAACTGCTACAGATTCAGCTTTGATTTTACAAGGTTTTGAGGATGAATCTGCTATTCAAGCTTTAGAAATATTTGCTGATGGACAGGGTGGTTACTATCCTCAACTGTGGTCTAAGACAAAAGAACCGGGTAAAATGCTGTGGGATGAGACTTGTGTCCATTGGTGTCAAAGCGATTACGCCACTACTTGTTTGATCCGAGGATTACAACGCCAAGGGGGATTACCAACAAACACTAGCATTGATTACTTACAAGCTGGTTTTGCAGAACGCAGTGGTTTGTATTTTGCCAACCCCTATTTAGTAGATTATGCTCTGGCCAGTGCCATTGAAAATGATCCGGGGGCGGAATCTTTGCGCCAGCAACTTTTAAACGAGATTCTCCCCACCATAAATGCAGATTTTTCTTTTGGCAACTATGATGTGGCTTTTTCTACAGCTTTGGCGATTCTGTGTATGGCCAAGCTGGGGTTTAGAGGTAGAACTCTGAGAAGCGCTCAGTTGCGGTTGTTGGATTTTATGGATAGGGAGGGTAAGTTTCCAGTGGCAACCCCATTTTATTCTAGTTTAGCCATAGATACCCAGGTTTCTAGTAAAAATTTATTGGGATTATTGTTAACTCATAGTTTAGCTAGTGATGGGCAACCAAAACAAATTAGAAAAGTCCTTGGAGAATATCATAGCATCTCTCTCTATATAGATAGTTCTCAAACCATATCCACTGCCATAGCTGCTTTAGCTCTAGCGGAAAACTGCTGCTCACAAGAATATGACTTAAATTTTCGCGAGTCTTCTGTATCAGATATTCATCCCCGCTATCAATGTCCTCATCATTGTGAATACATTACTAAATTTGCTTTACCTTATTATCTACAAGGATTGTTGGTATGAGAAATCTTGCTATTTGCGGTGAAAACATCAATCAGTCACCGGTGAAAACCTTGGGAATTGCCCAGATTGAATTAAATTCTGTGCCTATATTGGCGGGTTTGCTAAAAACAGAAGATATTGACTTTGACCCTGATTTGCCGGAAAATCGACAACAAGTTTTAGTGAGAAAAATAGCTTTTTCCTGTAACTATCGTGACCAGGGATTGATGCTGAGGGCCGCGCCATATGTTAAGGGCGATCGCTATTATGTGATCGGTTCAGAATTTGTGGGTGAAGTTGTTGCTGTTGGTGCAGAAGTAACTAATTTACAAATTGGCGATCGCGTCATTGGTGATAATCAATATCCACACTCTGGGGTAGTAGGTATTTTGCCTGGTATACCCACTAATCAAGCCTCCAAGGAATACCAAGTTTTTCATCAGGTCAAATTACTAAAAATCCCTCCCCAAATGCCGGATGAAATAGCGGCTGGTTTTAGCATTGGCGCTCAAACCACTTATAGTATGATTCGCAAACTAAATATTCAACCAGGCTCTAATATTTTAGTTACTGCTGGTAAATCTAATACTTCTTTGTTTGCCATCGCCGCTCTGCAAAAATATCAAGTCAACGTCTATGTCACTTCCACTTCATGGGGTTTTGCCGATAAATTTTCTGATTTAGGGGTTAAACAATTCATTCCTGTTAATCTGAACACAGAAAAATTAATCCCCCCGGAAATTCCTGGTTTTGATTGTATTATAGATCCTTTCTTCGACCTGCATATCGGCAAATTAATTAATAATTTAGTGGATGGCGGTAGATATATAACCTGTGGTTTGTATCATCAGTTTTTTGACCCTAGTTTTGAGTATCGAGGATTAACACTTAGCGAAATTATGACAACAGTCTTGGTAAAAAATCTTCAAATTATTGGTAATTGTATCGGTCAAACTGAAGACTTAGCCAATGCTGTGCAAGATTATCTAAACGGTCAATTACCTGTAGCCATTGATTCAGTTTGGAGTGACACCCAAATTTCAGAATTTTTTACCAGAACTTATCATGCCAAAGACAGATTTGGCAAAGTTGTTTATCGCTACAACTGAGCAATTGACATACTCGACGATGAGTAGCAATTCATGAATCAATCATTAATCAATCATTAATCACCAAATGCAATTAACTAATATGGATCTCATTACTTCAATTGTTCGTAAAGCCGCCACACTGTCAGAGCGTATCGACCACAGTTTAGTTTTTTCCCAGCAACCATTAGATACAGAACAAGCAGAAAAGCGTTTAGCTTCTTGGTGTCAAATTGTCTCCAAGGGGGATAGTAGCAAATTTGAACGGCGTTTAGCTTGGGATGGGTGGGAGTTAGACAAGATTCGTTGTTGCTTGGATGATATAGATCACAATCAACCCGAAACTCTACCCCCGTGGGCGGACACTCTCAATCAATTGCTACAAGTAGCAAAAACCACCAATGCAGAGGAACTATTTGCACCTCAGCCCTACTTAAATCCAGAAGAACCTATTCCCTTTGAGCATTTCTATTTTCCCTTTGTGCAAGTTGCTTGGACCCAGCTAAATAATTCAGTAGGTACACATTGGCAATTACTAGCCGATTCAGCCCAACTTCCTTTACAACGGAATCTTGTGAATCGTTTGGCTACTATTGCTGCTGTAACTTTGTTGGAAGAATTTACTCAATTCCGTTCCTCAAGTAACTCTACACGAGATTTTCTCTTGCTGCACTTGAGAGGGCGTTATCGCCAAGAAAAATACCAAGAATTTATCAAAAAGTTATTTGCAGACGGTTTAGTGGCATTTTTTCAAGAGTATAGTGTGTTAGCACGACTACTAGCCCAAACCATTGATTTTTGGGTAGAATCCATGGCAGAGTTTATTCACAGACTGGCTGCAGACTACCCAGAAATTGAAAAAAGTTTTGCCAATCATCAACCTTTAGGGCAAGTTGTAGATTTAGCTGCTGGCTTATCAGATCCTCATAATCGGGGAAGAAGTGTCATTTCCCTCACCTTTGAGCAAGGAATGCAACTCATCTATAAACCCAAAACTTTAGTTTTAGATGTTACTTTTTACCGTTTGATAGATTGGTATAATAATCATTCTGTAAATTTACCTCTGAAAGTGATCAAAACACTCAATCGTCAAACCTATGGCTGGGTAGAGTATATTTCATTTCAAGACTGTCAAACACAAGCAGATGCAGAGAAATTTTACCAAAGAATGGGGATGTTAATGTGTTTGGTTTATGTTCTGGAAGGAACAGATTGCCATCTTGAAAATTTAGTGGCTCATGGTGAACATCCGGTATTAATAGATTTAGAAACTCTATTACAACACCGATTCAAGATTTTTGCGTCTTTAGAAGAAAGCCAACTAAAAATCACTGAATCAGTTTTGCGGACAGCCATGCTTCCCACACATATGTTTCCTAACGCGGGTATTGATCTGTATCCGAAAAATTTTGATGTGAGTGGTATTGGTGGAGTCCACGACCAGGAGTTAGATACTCTAACTTTAGCAGATATTAACACAGATGGGATGCGGCTTGACCAGCATAGAGTCGCTATTAAAAATGTCAACTCCCCAACTTGTCAAGGAAATCCCATCTTTCCCCATGACTATTTAGAAAATATCCTCAATGGATTTGAAGATATGTATCGCTTTCTGATCACATATCACCAAGATTTGCTCACCAGTGAGAGTTGTTTAACAGACTTAAACCAGCAAAAAGTCCGTCTTATATTTCGTAATACATCCACCTACGCTAAGATTTTGGAAAAATCCTATTGCTCAATGTTCTTACGTTGTGGCATTGATCACAGCATCATCCTGGAGCTTCTCAGTCGCGCTTTTTTAGTCGGCGAGGAAAAACCTGTGTTTTGGCCGGTTTTAAAGGCTGAATTACAGGCAATGGAACAAAACGACATACCTTTTTTTGTGGTTGACTCATCTAGTGATGGTTTAATTTTACCTAACGATACAATTGTGCCAGAAGTCTTTACAGCACCTAGTTTTCAACTCATGCTACAAAGACTGAAAACTTTAAACGAAGCTAACTTAACTGAGCAAATGGATATCATCCGAAAATCTCTATCTTCCCGGTTTCAACTTGATCTCCAGGCTACAGAGTCCTAGTTTCAATCCATTGCGCCTAAAAATTTCAAAGCCTCTCTTTGCATATCTGTTAAACCTTTCGCGTCTTTGATGCACATTTGTTCATAGGGTCGCTTTGCTCTCAATATCTGTAGACATTTTCCGGTGGAAATATCCCACAGTCTGATAGTTTCATCTTGTCCGCCGCTAACTAAAATCTGTCCATCGGGACTAAAGGCCACAGACCACACCCAACTTTGATGGGCTGGTATTGTCAACTGACATTGACTGGTATTTAAATTCCACAGCTTGACGGTTTCGTCACAACTACCACTAGCTAAAATGTTTCCTTGGGGGCTAAATGCTACTGACTGCACCCAACTAGTATGTCCCCACAAGGTTTTTAAACATTCTCCCGTGGCAACATCCCAGATGCGAATGGTACAATCACAACCGGCACTGGCTAAAAGTTGGCCATCAGGACTAAAAGATATTCCTTGTACCCAGCTAGTATGTCCCCGGAGGGTGTGTATACAGTTACCAGTGGTAATATCCCACAGTTTAATGGTTTTGTCTTCAGAAGCACTGGCTAAGGTAACTTGATCAGGGCTAAATTCCACAGACCACAACCAACCTTCATGTCCCTGTAGAGTTTTTAGACAGTTGCCGGTGATCATGTCCCATAATTTCACAGTGTAATCACCACTGCAACTGGCTAGGGTCAGTCCATTGCAACTAAAGGCCACTGAACGAATCCAACGTTTATGTCCCTGGAAGGTCTTGAGACATTGACCAGTATTCACATCCCAAAGCTTGATGCTGTAGTCACTGCTACCACTAGCTAGATATTTACCATCAGGACTAAAGGCCACAGAGCAGACCCATCCGCGATGTCCTTTTAACACCATCGCTGGGGGTGGAGTTGTTAAAGATTGACCTGTTTCTAGATGCCACAATCGCACGGTTTGATCTTCACTACCACTGGCTAGGGTTTTACCATCGGGACTGAAAGCTACTGACTGAATCCAGCTACCGTAACCTTGCCAAACATCAATACAACTACCTGTACTCACCTCCCACAGTCGCACCGAGCGATCTTCCCCAGATGTGGCTAAAATTGCTCCATTGGGACTAAAGGCTACTGATGTGAGATAACTATTATGACCGTGTAGGTTTTTTACACATTTTCCATCAGTAATACTCCAAAGTCTAACGGTGTGATCCCCACTACCACTGGCTACTAGGTTGCCATCAGGACTAAAGGCCACTGATCGCAGTCTTTGGCTGTGTCCTGTGAATGTTCTCCAACATTTGCCAGTATTAGTTTCCCAAATTTTTAGAGTGCGATCGCCACTGCCACTGGCCAACAGTTTACCATCAGGGCTGAAGGCCACACACCGCACCCAACGGCTATGTTCTAATAGGGTGTGTAAACATTCACCCCTATTGACATCCCACAGTTTAACACTTTTATCTTCACTGCCACTGGCAATCAACCTGCCATCAGGGGAAAAAGCAACAGACCAAATAAAATTTTCGTGTCCTTGGAGAACCTGCAAACAGTCACCAGTGTTAGTATCCCACAGTCTGATGGTAGCATCACTGCTGCCACTAGCAATGAATTTACCGTCTGGACTAAAGGCCACTGATCGCACTCGCTGGTCATGTCCTGTGAGGGTTTTTAAACAACTGCCGTCAAACATATCCCATAATTTCACAGTATGGTCGCTGCTACCACTACAAAGCATTTTGCCATCGGGACTAAAACTAATGGAATGTACCCAACCTGCGTGTCCTTTGCATTTCAGCACCACCTGACCATTATCAACTTGCCAAAGGTGAATTTCCCCATTGACATCTCCAGTGGCTAATAATTTGCCATTGTCACTAAAAGCTAAACATAAAATGCTAGTTAACTGTTTAGCAAATACCGACTTGCTTAGATCTGCACCAGTAAAGTTAACATTGTGTAGGCTGATTGTTTGTAAACAACCAGACCAAACAGTTAAATCAGAGAAGTCATAGCCAGTGAGTTCAACTTGCAAATGAGATAAAATATTAATAATATTACCAGTTGCATATCCCGGTTCTAAGGAAATTTTCTGCCGCAGATTGACCAGAACTGTTTGTAACTTCGTTTCAACTTTGTTGACAGTTTTATACAAGGTTAGCAGCCTCTCTGCTAAAGGTCTAATAAATAGCTGAATTTGTCCTTGTCTCACATACTCTTTTGCATCTGATTTTACTAGCGGGTATTGATTTAATAAAAGTATATTTTCCCTTTCTATTTCCGCTAAAATCTCCTCAATAAGCTTGTTTTGTAAATATTCTTTGACAACAGGCTGTAGGAAGAACTTTTTGTCTTTTTTCTCCAAAAGAGAACGATGCAGTAATGACCGAATAGTTCTATTAATCATTGGTGTGGGAATTTCTGGGATATACCCCGATCTCAATCCACTTTCATCAAATTGTTCAGATTCTAAAGTTAACCAATATAAAAAATTTTTTTCTGCCAAAGGCAAGCGATTAAATTGTTGTTCTAAAACCTCGTTAATTTCTCCTGGTATAAATAAATTACTTCTCAGCAACTCGGAAACATTGCCATTGTATAAATCCCTGGCGATGGATGCAATGATTTTTAAAGCTAAAGGATTACCACTATATTTTTTGAGTAATTCCTGTAAACATTCTTCCGACTCTAAAAAACAACCTTTTAGTTGTAATATTTGCACTGCTGCCTCAGCAGTTAATCCCGCTAAATTTAAACAGCGCACAGGTGATGTTTCTCCCTGCATCAAGCTAATTTCTTGGGTTTTTTCTCTTGTGGTTAATAACAAACAACTATTATGCTGGCATTGTCCTAAACCTTGAAAAAATGTTTTATAATTTTCATAGCCTGTTTGATATTCACCTGCTAACACCCCACTTTTGAAAATGGTCTCAGCATTATCTAGTATTAATAAACATTTTTTCTGTTTGAGAATTTGCATCAAATGGGAAATTTGCTCCTCAAGTCTGATGGGTAAGTTGTTTTCTTCTCGTCGGTTCAAGAATTTCAGGATATCGCGTATTAATTGTTGTAAAGGAGGGGATGAAACGAGCGATCGCCACATTAAATATTCAAATTGATGTTGAATTTGTTGCCCTAACTTAACGCTCAGGTGAGTTTTACCAATACCCCCCATTCCTTGCAACACCACCAAACGACAACCATCACCCACTATCCATTTTTCCAGGGTTGCCAATTCCTCAGTGCGATTATAAAAAACCGTAACATCAGGCACATCTCCCCAGTCTTGGTATGTCCTCATCTTCTCTGATGAGTTTTGTTTGGGGGTAACTACTGAATTTTTATCTGCTTGATGCCATTTTCTTTCCAAAGCTGAACGAAAACTGCTTTTACTGACTTTTTCACCACAAACCTCTGATAGCAGTTGCCATAACTTTGGACCGATATCTTGCTTAAGGTAATTGACTGAGTAACCGTGGGTTTGGGCGATGTCATGGTAGCGTAGGTGCGGGTCTGACCAAGACGAATGCAAAAGCATTCTTTGCAAATCGCTGAGATGCTTACCTGTTTTCTCAAACACCAAGGTGTCAACAAATGCCAAGGCTTCTTGAATATCCATAAGTCCATAAGTGGTAGATTGATCATCCTGATTGAAGTAACTGCACCGTTGTGAATATATGGAAATTAAAACTAGGGGTAGTTGAATTTCCAGTTAACCCTGATACTTATATGTTAAATAATCTTACCACAAGTCAAAATACAGGCTAGACAATGGTTTTCATATTAATGTTAAGATTTCCTGTAATATTTGGTGTTTCTTTTTTTTGAGAAAAATTTAAAAGTCGGAACATAACAGTAAATAATTAGGTCTTACAATCAGTGATTAAATCATTAAAAACCTGCTGTCATCAGTAGTAAAGTTGTTCAGCAAGTCCTATATAACCTATGAAAAATAAACTTTGGAGAGGATTTTTGTTAGCTGGGTTCCTCTGTCTATCCTTAGATTTGGTCAGTCAGACTCAGACACTAGCAAATGATTACGGTGTTCACGCAGCACAGCAAAGTTCAACTTATGACCAATATATGCAGCTTGGTTATACACAAACTATACGGAGAAACTATCGCAGGGCTTTAGGATATTTCCAGCAGGCGCTGAAGGTACGTCCTGATGATCAGGATGCCAAAGCTGCCATTAGGAATGTCAGTAATTACATTGAGCAAAGCAGCAGTTTAATTAGCTTTTCTCCCGGTAGACCAGGGAGACGGAGAGGGGCTGCATCCAGGGGAAGTTGTTTCTTAAATAGCCAGTATGCAGTTCCCCTTGTACCCACCGACTACGAAGCGCAACTAACAACATCACAGCATCCCACATTTTTGTTCTACGTTCCTGAAACTGCTCAACCAATACAAGGACTAGAATTTGTGTTGCGGGAGGAGGAAAGTATTGAAACTGTGTATAGAAAAACTTTTAAACCTGTTCAACAAGGGGGTATTGTCAGTATTACCATACCTAGTGATGAGCCATCATTAAAAGCGGGCAAAAAATATATTTGGGGGTTTTCGATGATCTGCGATTTTCTGAATCGTGATCAAGATTTGTATGAAGAAGGTCAAATCGAGTTAATAGAAAATGAAAACCTCTCCTCTCAAATACAGCAAACAACTCAACCTTTAGACAAGGCAATGCTTTATGCAGCAGCAGGATTATGGGAAAATACTCTAAGTGTTTTGGTTAACTTACGCCGCGATCGCCCCAATGATTCCCAGGTGGAGAAATATTGGCAGGATTTATTGAAATCAGTGGACCTGAAAGAAGTCGCTCAAGAGCCGCTATTGCCTTGTTGTACTTCCCCAAATTAACCAAAATTCTCGTTGCTCCTAACAAGCAGCGCGGTAACGGTTCCCACTACCATGGACTACCTACCATAGTAAATGCAGCCCAATAATAGGGATGGGTTAACTTCATATCCGGTGCTGTAACACTCTCAGCAGGTAAAGGTAATCCGGGGGATGATTCTAAACCCCGGACTTGAGTATCCTGGATATAAATCTGTCCTCGAGCCATAGCCACTTGCGCCTCTCTCAGCGCCTCTGCACGTATAGGAGCAGTTTTGAGAGATTCATAAAATCTGGTCATAAATGCCGCCGTACTGGCATCATTTACCGCCCATAAACTGGCAATAGAAGTTTTTACCCCTGCTAATACAGCTAAACCTGCAAACCCAATTTCCACTTCTTCATCACCTAAAGCAGTTCTGCAAGCACTCAGCACCAACATTTCCACAGGCGGGTCATTCAATCTTAATTGACGTAATTGATTTAAACGCAATTTGTCATTCCATAACTGAATATAGGAATTGCTCAACGGACCGGGGATAAAATCAGCATGAGTTGCTAAGTGAATGATCCCCAAGGGTTGTTGGCGACGAATCATTTTGAGATTATCTAAAGTCGCTTGCTGATCTAACAATAATTTCCCTGACCTTAGTTTAGAGACTAGAGTTGATAACTCAAAAGGAACTGCTGGTAATGGTTGTTGTCCCTGAGTGCTTTGAGAAACTCCCACAGCTAAAACTGGAGAGTTTTTAATGTCACTATAACGGGTATTTGTTAAACTCAGACTAGGCATTAAGCCAACACTATATTTTTCTACCAGAAACTGTTTACCATCATGAAGCGCCACTAAAGGAGTTGTACGTAAGCCAACATCTGATATAAAGACTAAATTATTAATGCCCTTTGCCTGTAAATCTGCCTCCAAATCTGCAATGATCCAATTATAAAGTTGCTGAGATGGCTTTAAGTAACCAGTACCCCGGCGGTTTTGAGGATTGACGACTTGATTACGAAATTCTTGAGCTAGTTGCAAAACTTTAGCTTTAGTTGCTCCGGTAATGCGTTTGCGGATGGGGTCGCCTTGACCAGTGACCAGTAATATTTCTAACTCATCCTGATCACTCTCAGCTATGCTATTCAATGCTGCTGTAGATTTGTTGTTTTTAGTATCAGTGTTTTGTACAATTTCCACAGGTACAAAATTGAGGTATATTAGTGCAGGTTTTATACCTGTTGATTTTTCTAAACTGCGGAGAACATCAGTAGTATCTTGTAATGTTTTGATTTCAGGTGACGGTACACCTAAGAAGTTAGCAACATCCTGGCTAAATTGACCTTCTAAATTCTGCAAGTCTTGGGAGACAGTAGCACCAGGGCTAGTTAAGTTATTACTAATTGCTTGTTCGACCTTTTGGACAATCTCACTATTTTCTTTTACTGATGTACTTCCAGATATACTTGATTGTGTACTAATTGCTTGTTCGACCTTTTGGACAATCTGACCGTTTTCTTTAGGTATCGGTGGTTCCGGTGGTGTGGGTTTGGGTTTGGGAGTAATGTTGATGGATACTGGTGCTGACGAGTCAGAAACACCATCGCTGGCTATGATCTCAAAAGCGGGAATATTTTGACCGCTTGTATCTACTGGCGGCTTGTAAACTAAAACCGTGTCTGATGCAAGGGTTGTTTCCCTGGTGACTGGTGTACCATCCTCCAAAGTCACAGTTCCGGATAAATTATCTAAACCAATAGTGAAATTATCTCTATCAACATCATTGACAGACACACTGAGGTCACTAAACTTAAATGTTACAGATTGGTTTTCTTCTGTGGTTGGTAACTGTGAATTTGCTGTTATGGTGGGTGGACTATTAGTGGAAATAATGGCAATATTGCTGGGAGTAGTGTCAGCATTTCCGCCATTTGGTAATACAGGAAATTCCGAAGTTGGTGTAATCTCAGAAATTCCGGTGTTAATGTTTCCTTGTGTCCCATTCAGGCTAGAATCACCAACAACAAATGGCAAATTATCCGCCCCTCCATCATGTTGGATTGTTACAGAACCTGCTTCCGTTACTCCACTGCTAATAGTTGTATCATTAGTATCTAAAACTCCTAATGCTCTGACTACACCATTGGCCAGAAGGCTTACATCACCACCATACGCAGCAAGACTATTAAAAGAAATGGCTGAGGTATTGATAGTTCCTGTGACAATATTACCGGAGTTATTAACTTGAAAATTCACCACGCCACTTTTAGCAGTTTCTAATGCTCTGGTTGAAGAATCAATATCGCCCGTGTTGATGTTGCTTCCAGATATTAAGGTGATATTTCCGGCTGTAGCAGCACTCAATTCGCTTTCTGCAAAAGAATTAATTGAACCGATGTTAATATTTCCTCCTGCTTCTAAAGTGACATTTCCACCTGTGGAGTCACCATAATTACTGGCGGCGGAAGAATCAATAGCCTTGATGTCAATATTTCCGCCAGATTTAATATTTACTATGCCGCCTGTGGCTGTTTGTTGAGAAGAACTAGAATCATTTCTGGTAAAAGTGTTAATTATACCTGTTTTCAGATTACCTCCAGCTGTTAACTCAACTCCACCACTGGCAATCAAAGATGATAATATGTCAATATTGCCATCGCTGACGAATGTTAGTTGACCACCACTAACAAAAGGTGTTTGACCTAAATTGTCTATTGTAAAAACATCAATGCCTTGATTGCCTTGAATGTAAAAATTACCGCCCGCATTAGCACTAAAAAAATTTGCCGAACTGTCACGAACTGTGATGATATTTCCCGCTAATAACGATAGGTTACCTGTTGTGGAAATTTGGCTGGCTGGTAATGTCAAATTACGGTTAGCGCTGATGGTAGCGGTGTTAGCAGTTGCTTTGTTGACTACAACATCACCGTTTTCTACTTTTAAGCCTGTGTCAGTTAGTTTTACATTACCGTTGCTGTCAACTGTTAAGGAAGAATCACTACCAACCGTGAGTAATTCCGGTAAAGAGGGGATGTTAAGTGTCCAATTATTGGGTTGATTGCTATTGGGGGTGATGGGTTGAATTTCTAAACTCAAAATGCTTCCTAGTTGGCTGATGCGTACCCAATTTTCCCCTGGTAAGGATATGACTAAAATTTGTCCGGTTGTTGGTGCTGTCAGTTCTCCAGTGTTTACCACTGTCCCGCCTAATAAACTCAACCCCTCCCCTGTACCCACTCGCAAATTACCAGCATTGATGATTGATCCTGGCTGGTTCATGGTAAAAGCGAATCCGTTGGGAGCGCCTACTAAGCTAGTGTAGTTATTATCGCCGATCGCATTGAACCACTGCTCATCAAAACTGATGCCATCAGCAGTTGTAGCCGTGAAGGAACTAGGAACATTTAAACTCGCGTTAGCCCCAAAAATAAATCCTGCGGGATTCATTAAGAATAAATTAGGATTGCCTCCTGTCACCTGAATTAATCCATTGATAATAGAAGCATCACCACCTGTAACCCGACCAAGAATATTTTGTATTGCGGGGTTGGCTTGGAAGTTGGCAATTTGTTGTGAACTGACTCCAAACTTTTCAAAACTGTGAAACAGGTTAACACCGTCTGGGGAAGTCGTTCCCCCTGTGATGTCAATGGTATTACTGTTAGGCGTGACAATGGTATTAGTGCCATCTGAAGCAGGAATAATTTCTTGGGCTTGGGCTATTCTGCTGTCAATTCCCCCTAAAGAAAAGATTCCCCAGCAGACTGCACTCACTAAAGCTGTCTTGGTTGGGGCGAACGCACCCTGAAACATATTAGCCAGAGTGGTTAGAAAAGGTTGGCGATGGTGCAAGGTCAATTTAAAAATAAGAGTGTATATCATTGGTGTTTTTACTGCTAAAACTATAGAATAAAGTGACTTTAAATCTAAATTATCACTAATTACTTTGTGTTGATAGCGAATTTTGCCCAAGTGAGGTACATCCTTAGCAAGCAAGATGCTTACAATACAATAGTTTTATCATATACATTTGTATATCATGTGTTTAATGCTATATATGTTAAAAATTATCTCTTCTCCCAGCTGTCAGTTAAGTTTGCTATTGATTTTGTTTATAACATGGGGTATGAATGGACAGAGTAGCATGGCTGGTGATGTGACTAACTCTATCCATGACTGGGATAGCGATCGCCCCCAGGGTAGTGGCCTAGGTGATCATCTTTTACCCTCAACAGCCATAACACAGTCCCCAGATACTACCTTGACCAAGCCGGAATCTACACAGGCATTTTATATCCGTGAAATTCGTGTTATGGGTAGTACAATCTTTAGTCAAAAGGACTTTGCACCCGTGGTTAAGCCTTTTGAAGGCCGGGTATTGACTAAAGAAGAAATCAAACAGGCCAGTGATGCTATTACCCAACTGTACTTAAATCAAAATTATCTCACCTCCAGGGCTGTTCCCATGATTCCAGAAGCTGGTAGTACAGAGGGTGTGTTAGTAATTCAGATAATTGAAGGACAGTTGGCAGATATTGAGATTCGCGGGACAAAACGAGTCAACCCTGGTTATATTCGTAGTCGTATTCAATTAGCCGCTAGTGTACCTCTCAATAGCATGAGACTGGAAGAACAATTGAGGTTACTGCAACTTGACCCGTTATTTGAAAATGTACAAGCCAGTCTCCGCCCCACAGGCCAACAAGGAAAAAGTTTACTTATAGTCAGAATAGAAGAAGCTGAATCTTCGACAACAAACTGGTTAATAGATAACTATTCCCCGGTCAGCGTTGGTGGGGAGAGATTCGGGTTGGAACTGGGTTATCGCAACTTAACTGGATGGGGAGACTTACTCACAGGTTCTTATTACCGTACATTTACAGGTGGTTCTAATGTGTTTAGTTTGGGGTATCAGATTCCAGTGAATGCTATGAACGGAACTGTGGAAATTCGAGTTGCACCCAGCAGAACAAAAATCACTGAGTCGCCTTTTAAGGGATTAAATATTGAGGGCGAGCAAGAGTTCTATGACATTAACTATCGTCAACCAGTATGGCGATCGCCCCGGAAAGAGTTGGCTATATCACTAGGGTTTACCCATCAAAATGGTCAGACTTTTCAATTTGATCGACTCCCCACCCCCTTTGGAATTGGTCCCGATAGCAATGGAGTGAGTCGTACTAGTGTGATTAAGTTTGGTCAAGAGTATATACAGCGAGATGCACAAGGTGTTTGGTTTTGGCGATCGCAATTTAACTTTGGTGTAGGCTTATTTAATGCTACAATTAATCAAGATCCCATCCCTGATAGTCGATTTTTTAGTTGGGCTGGTCAACTACAACGAACCCAGCGATTGAGTGATAGTAATTTGTTGCTACTACAAGCCAATTGGCAATTCACACCAGATAGTTTATTAACTTCCCAGCAGTTTGTCGTGGGTGGCGGACAGTCTATACGTGGCTATCGGCAAAATATCCGCTCTGGTGATCGTGGTTTGCGTTTAGGGGTAGAAAACAGAATTACAATTGAAACAGATCCAGCCGGATTACCAATAATTCAACTTGCACCCTTTGTGGATATGGGTGTGGTCTGGAACCAATCTGATAATCCCAATCAGTTACCCCAGGAGAATTTTCTCGCCGGTGCTGGTTTAGGTTTTCTTTGGGGTCAGGCTTTAGGAATTGACGGGCTGACTATGCGTTTAGATTATGCCATTCCCCTGGTCGATTTGCAAGATCGGGGTAATAATATCCAAGACCAAGGCTTTTACTTTAGCCTGCGCTATCAACCATAGGGTTAAATACTCGATAATTACAGACAAGTTCAGGTAAATTGAGGAAAGTAGTCAATTCAAATCAAAAATATTTTTGATTTGAGCAAATGCAGATAATCTAATAAAATAAGACCTACCCTGAATTAAAAACAGTGACCAGCAACTATCAAAACCAATCGTCAGCACCCACACCTGATGTGCCGCCATACATCCAACAGGCTTATACTTGTTTTGCCCAAGGAGATATGCAGGGAGCGATCGCCCATTTTGATGCAGCAATTTTTTCTCATCCCCAGTGTGCAGAAATTTACACAGCAAGAGCGAAGTTTCGGCAGGAAAAATTAGGCGATTGTGAAGGAGCATTAGAGGATTACACTCAGGCAATAGACATCAATCCTGGTAATCCGTTCTTTTATTATTGGCGCAGTCAAACTTATCTAGAGCTTGGTAATCACCAAAAAGCTATTGAAGACCACAACGCAGCCATAAATTTAGCTCCCGATCATACAATTTATCACTTTCTCCCTAACCAAAAGAATGGGATGACAAGCTCGTCCTTCTAAGACGGCTTTTCAGTATGTTATAACACGGGGTTAGCCGGCATGGGGCATCGGCACCACTTGAAACGGACGGGGAGCTACTGTCAAAGTAGTAACAGTCCATAGTTGCTGTCACTTCAAATTTGCACTGATATGATTTAGCACCTCTTTGGCTGACTGATATCTTTGAGTGAAGTCAAGATGTACCATTTTATTTAGTATTCTCGTCAATTCCTCGGTGGTATCTGCCAATTGCCACCAATCTTGCCAAGTTTGTTCATCTGTTGCACATACTGTAGGAATGATGATTAAACCAGTGTTAGTATCTCTGCGAAAATTTTTTGGAGATCCGCCGGTTAAAGCTTGAATGGCAATTATGCCTAAAGCGTAAATATCGCTGTTGAGTCTCGGCATACCAGTCATTTGTTCACCAGGTGCATAACCAGGAGTACCAATGGCGATGGTTTGACTTTCCTGATCTTGATGTGGCATTTGCGGTTGAACTTGTTTCACAGCCCCAAAGTCAATTAAAACAATTTCTGCATCTGTTGTTCGCCTCATCAAGTTACTGGGTTTAATATCTCGATGAATCACACCATAGCTGTGAGTAAAAACCAGTACTTGCAAAACTTGCTTGAGTATATTGATAACCTCAGTGCGTGAGCAACATACTCCCGGAGTTAACTCTTCAGTTAAGGGATGACCTGCAATAAATTCCTGGACTAAATAGAATTGGTGATTTTCTTCAAAAAAAGCTAGTAACTGTGGTATTTGTCGGTTTTTACCCAAAGTTTCCAGAATATATGCTTCATTATTAAATAAACGTCTGACAACATTCAGATATTTTGTTTCTTGGCTTGCAGGACGCATCTGTTTGACCACACACAGAGGATTTCCTGGTCGTTGAATATCTTGAGCTAGGTAAGTATCCCCAAACCCTCCACTTGCTAAACTTTTAGTAATTTGATAACGTTTGTTAAGCACAGTATCAGGCATAAGTAATCGTCCTAAAACATCAGAATTGAGTGTAGGACTGGTGTTGACGGCTTGAGTAGGCAGTGCGGACGTGTTTTCTGAGGGGGGTATGGCTGTGACAGAATCATCAGTATTTTTGTTAATTAATTTGGTTGGTGCTGATACCATACTTTGTGAAACATAGACTTTTAACTGAGCAATTAAGTCTTGTTGCTCTTGCACCCGTTGCATGATTTTTTCTTGCTCTTGCTTGGTGTGATAGGCGCTATGAGCAAGTACGCCACTAGTCGCTACCACCAGACCCAGGGATGGAGAAACCACTGGTAACCATCCCCCTTGAGTAAAAATTACAAAGTTACCAGCAAATAAAACTGTCAAAGATGAGGCTATCCCTATTCCCCAGCCTAATGGATGTTCAATGCGCCATGCCAAAAGTCCGCCAACTACAGACCATCCCCCTATCCAGATAACTTCACCCCAAGCAGGTAAAAACCAAAATAAACCCTGATTGTTCAAAACAGCACTGAGAATTTGACTGATGATTTGGGCATGAATTTCTACACCTGCCATCCTGCCAGAATCATCGGCTTTTCCATTATTAAATGGTGTATTAAACACATCTTTTAAGCTCGGTGCGGTGGAACCAATTAAGACAATGCGGTCTTTGACTAATTCAGGTTTGATTTCACCCAACAGCACTTGTGTAACTGTAACTTGCTTGGCAATCTCACGGGCGGAACGGTAATTCAGCAGAATTTGGTAGCCTTGAGTATCTGCGTTTTCATAACCGCCAAAGTGACTTTCCAGGGGTTTAAATATGACATCACCCAATTTTAGTTCTTGGTTGGGGGTTAGTTGGGCTTGAATACCTCCAACGGCTAAGTATTTAAGGGCTAACTGCCAACTTAAGGAAAATGGACTCTGGCAAATTTCAGATTTATTGACGCTAACAGCTATGAGATTACGCCGAATAAAACCATCTGGGTCTTCCACTATATCGCTAAATCCTACTCGGTTTTGTTCTACTCCTACAGGCGGTGCAACACCAGGATTTTTACCATTGGCGTGTTTACACACAGGAACAATCACATCACTTTGCTGTAAGCGTTGTAGTAATTTTTCATGCCCTGGTTGTACAGGTAAGTCACGAAAAATATCTAAACCAATACCTCGGGGGTTATATTCTTCCAATTTGCCTAACAGCCGATTTAAAACTTCTCCAGATAAAGGCCAATTCCATTTTTGCAAATCCTCCTCAGTGACAGCCACAATTAATATACGCGGGTCTACCCCCTGATCAGTACGCATTTGCACCATCTGGTCATAGACCTTTAACTCCACTGTCTGTAATACTTGCAGTTTCTCAATGGACAAGATGAAAAGTGTGGCCATGGCGCTAGAAATAATTACTGATTGTTTGAATGTCAGGCGGAGAATATTCCCTATTTGATGAGTCATATAGTTCATAAAATTTAAATGCTCTTATTTGATTTAATTTGGGTAAATCTTTAATTAAGATAGCTACTGCAGTCATCTTGCCCGCTATGATTATACAAGTTGAAAACAAATGGTAAAATCCTTTGGTAAATAGTGGGGATAACTTAATGCCAGTTGCTACTAACTCTATTAAGTTTGGCACAGATGGTTGGCGGGGGGTTATTGGCGATGAGTTCACCTTTGAACGCCTCGCTTTGGTTGCGCAGACGGCCGCAAAAGTGTTATATAATACATATTATTCTACGGTTGGTAGCAAAACAATTGTAGTCGGCTACGATCGCCGCTTTATGGCGGAAAATTTTGCTCAAACTGTGGCTGATGCTGTGACAGCCATGGGATTTGATGTATTACTCAGCCAAACCTATGCCCCCACTCCCGCTTTTAGTTGGGCGGCTAAAGAACTAAACGCTTTGGGGGCGTTAGTGATTACAGCTAGTCATAATCCGGCTGCATATTTAGGATTAAAAGTTAAGGGTTATTTTGGGGGTTCAGTACCGCCAGAAGTGACACAAGAAATAGAAGCTATACTATCAGAAGGTGTACCTGCTGCTATAGCCACCCCAGGGAAACAAGAACAGTTTAATCCTTGGAGTAGCTATATTACAGCCTTGAAAGCTAAAGTGGATATTGGCAAAATTCAAGCAGCGTTGGGCAGTGGTAAGCTAAAATTATTTGCTGATGTGATGCACGGTGCAGCAGCTGGGGGATTAAGTCAATTACTGGGGGATGGAGTTGAAGAAATCAACAGCCATCGTGATCCTTTATTTGCCAACGGCGCGCCAGAACCTTTACCAAAATACCTAGCCCGTTTATTCTCAATCATGAAAACCCACCGCCAAACAGATAAATCAGGTTTAGCAGTGGGACTAGTATTCGATGGGGATTGCGATCGCATCGCCGCAGTGGATGGTGACGGTAATTTTTTGAGTTCGCAAATCTTAATCCCCATATTAATTGACCACTTAAAGGCAAGGCGCAATTTTAGAGGTGAAGTCGTCAAAACTGTGAGTGGTTCTGATTTAATTCCCCGTGTAGCAGCACTGCATAACTTGTCAGTTTTTGAAACGGCGGTGGGATATAAATACATCGCCGATAGAATGTTAACAGCAGATGTATTATTGGGTGGTGAGGAGTCGGGAGGAATTGGTTATGGCAGTCATATTCCCGAACGTGATGCTCTACTATCAGCATTGTATGTGCTAGAAGCTGTGGTGGAGTCTGGGGAGGATTTGGGGAATTATTATCACTGCTTGCAACAGAAAACAGGTTTTATTTCGGCTTATGATCGCATTGATTTACCCTTGGCAAGTATGGAAGTGCGATCGCGCCTGTTACAACAACTGCAAACCCAAGCATTAACAGAAATAGCCGGTCAGGCTGTAATTGATTGCCAAACCATAGACGGCTATAAATTCCGCCTAGCTGACAACAGCTGGTTAATGATTCGCTTTAGCGGTACTGAACCAGTGTTACGCCTGTATTGTGAAGCTCCCACACTTAAACAAGTGCATCAAACATTGACTTGGGCAAAAAACTGGGCAGGATAAATTAGACAATGTAGATTAGCACAGAAAATTACAACATGGCCAAACTACTGGTAGTAGCTACAGGAAATCCAGGTAAACTGCGCGAAATGCAGGCTTATCTCGCCAACTCTGGCTGGGAATTAATTCTGAAACCAGAAGAATTAGAAGTAGAAGAAACAGGAGAAACCTTTGCGGCTAATGCCTGTCTCAAAGCTTCCCAAATTGCCCAAGCCACGGGACAATGGGCCGTAGCAGATGATTCTGGTTTACAAGTGGATGCTCTGGGCGGCGCACCTGGAGTATATTCTGCTCGTTATGGCACCAGCGACCCGGATCGTATTGCCAGGCTACTGCGGGAGTTGGGTGACACAGTTAATCGCCAGGCTCAATTTTTCTGTGCTGTTGCCATAGCCCGTCCTGATGGTACAATTGCCTTAGAATCCGAAGGGGTATGCCGTGGCGAAATTCTTTATGCACCCCGTGGGGAAGGTGGTTTTGGCTACGACCCCATATTTTATGTCCCGGAAAAGCATTTGACCTTTGCAGAGATGTCCAGGGAATTGAAAGGCTCAATTAGCCATCGAGGTAAAGCTTTACAGGCTTTAGTACCTTACTTAGGTAATTTAAGATGAGTGATTTGACATCTCCCCTGGTTGAAACACAGGGGATTATCAACTGATGTTGCTACGCGGTCATCAGAGACGCTACGCAACGCACACGATATATTTTATTAAATCATTCTGACTTGAGTTAGATGACTAAACTTTCTCAATTGCTGATAATCAAATCACAACTTGTGCAGGTAAGTTTATCAAACAATTCCCATTGAAAATAATTTTTTCTGCATGAATAATTTTGATTATGTCATTCTCGGGGCAGGATTGGGTGGACTTGCAGCAGCAGCCTGCTTAACTAGACAAGGATATCGAGTAATAGTTTTAGAACAACATTACTTACCCGGTGGCTGTTGTCATACGTTTGATTATGGGGAATATAGTTTTTGTGCAGATGTACATTATATTTCTCAATGCGCCCCTCATCAGACCATAGGGCAATTCCTCAACTATATTGAGCGAAATGTGGCTTTTAATAGCCTCGACCCAGACTGCATAGACAGAGTAATTACACCAGATGTGAATTTTAAAATTCCCTTGGGATGGGAAAATTTGCGATCGCGTTTACTCTCAACTTTTCCCGCCGAGGCCGATGCTGTCAACTGCTACTGTGACCAAATTCAGCAAATCCATCAAGAAATTCATAGCCTAGGGGCGGAAATACGTTGGTTTAATCGCCGCTGGTATGACTGGTTAAAGTTGCCAAAATATCTCAATTTATTTAGAAAGCGCACCTGGACTTTACAAGATTTATATAACCATGTAGGCTTGTCACCCAAATTACAAGCCATCTTGGCGGGACAAAGTGGTGATTATGCACTACCACCAAATCAAATCTCCCTACTCACCCACACTTCCCTAGTTTGGGACTACTCAGAAGGAGCTTATTATCCCAGACATCATTTTAAACATTTAGTCCATAGTATTACTGATGCCATTACCACAGGTGGCAGTGTGATTAAATACTCTACACCTGTAACCCATATTCAAATTAATCATAACCAGGTAGAAAGCGTGTTGGCTGGGGATCAAACCTACCAAGCCAACCGTTGTTATGTCAGTGATCTTGACCCCAAACTAACGGTAGAGTTAATGCACAATGCAGAAGCTATCAGCCCTAGGGAACGTCAACGCCTGACCAATTATGAATACTCAGCTAGTGTTTTTAATATTTATTTGGGTTTAGATGACCGCTTTCAACCCCAAGATTATGGTATTGGTAACGGGAATATTTGGTACTACCCCACCGGGGACTTAAACAGCGAATATCAACGCCAATTACAGGGCGACCTCAGCCAACCGTGGATTTTTCTTTCTTGTCCCACAATGAAATCCTTAGAAGCAGGAATTGCTCCATCTGGACATCATGTCCTAGAAATTGCCACTGTTTGTCCTTACGCACCCTTTAAACACCTGCGCCAAAGGGACTCCAAAGCCTATAAAGCCAAAAAACGGCAAGTTTACCAGCAAATCATGGCCACTGTGAAAGATTTAATCCCCGATGTGGAGAAATACGCCCGGATGAAGGTTTATGGTACACCCACCACCAGCGAATTTTATTTAGGACAGCCCCAAGGTAATATTTATGGTGCTAAATTAGTACCCGAACAAGTGGGTTTAAATCGCCTGGGATATATTACAGAATTGCCTAATCTGTTTTTGGTGGGGGCTAGTGCTGGGTATCCCAGTGTACCTGGGGTTATTGGTAATGGTATGGATGTTGTGGAACTGATGACCGGGCAATCTGTGCGGCAAATGAAAAATCAAAGATGAACAGAAATGATAATATATATCATATAAATTATGACTGTTGCTGTGATCCCCGTTTGAGATGAATAAAGCATTGAATGAAACTCGTTCAGTGGAAATTGCCCAAAGCATTAAAAGTAAGGCTAACCAGCCATTTAATAATGCTTACAGAGCGGCATTAGCCACCGAGAAAGCCAAGTATGTGCAGGGATTTTTAGCCATGGCTGAAATGCCGTACCACCCCATAGAACATGGCTGGATAGAATTAAGGGAAACAGTGGATGATTCTGTGGTCACAATTATAGACCCAAGTTTACCACACCTGCACAAAACCGCTCAAGAACTTTGGTACTTCGCAGCACAAAGCTTTAGTATCAAGGAACTAAAAGCTATTATTGAGGAATCAAAAGAGGATTATCCAGAAGATGACCCGTTACCAGTCTATGGTGATGCACCTTATGAGTATTACGGTGATGTGATGTTGGGGGGTCAGGAATATTTAACAGCTTATCAGGCAGCAGAGGCTAAGTGTCAAGAACTCCAACAATTAGCAGTTATGAGTTAACAATGGGCAGGGAGAATGTGAAAATAAAGAAAGATTAAGCTATAGTAACAAACCTCATGAATCAGACTGCCTTAAATTTAGTAGCAATATCTATATTTATCATGACTTTATCGGTGTTGTTGGGTCCGTTAATTCATTTGTCGCCAACAGTTCCAGCAGTCGCTACTTTTGCTATTTTGGCAATAGCCACTTTTGATAATTTTAGTTGGCAGGGGCAGGGAGGTACAATATTTTTAGACTGGGTTGCTGGTTTCTCTCCCCAACACCGCGATCGCATTATCCACCACGAAGCTGGTCATTTTCTGACAGCCCATCTACTGAATATTCCAGTCACAGGTTACACTCTCAGCGCCTGGGAAGCTTGGAAACAAGGACAACCGGGACAAGGTGGTGTCAAGTTTGATGATAGTGAGTTAGTTTCTCAATTAGAACAGGGGATAATCAGCGCCCAAATGTTAGACCGCTATTGTACTATTTGGATGGCAGGTATGGCGGCAGAAACTTTAGTTTTTGACCATGCTGAAGGTGGGGTTGATGACCAAAATAAGCTGACTGGAGTTTTAGCAGGTTTGGGTTTTTCTCAATCGGCTTGTTTGCAGAAACAGAGGTTTCATTTTCTCCAAGCTAAAACTTTACTGCAAGAAAACTGGTCAAGTTACCAAGCTTTAGTCCAATCTATGCAAAACCGCGCTTCTGTCACAGATTGCCAGCTTGTAATTAGTGATACTGATACATGAAGCGCCTTACAGCATCGATAGATATGAAGATACCAGCACTAATTAAACTAAGCCAGTCAGTCACCTGACCATACAACGAGACGCAAGCCCCTGGCTTCAGACATGGGGATAAGTCGATGGCGACTTTAGTCGCATTAAAGCGACTGATTGGCTTTAGCCAAATTATCTCCCATCCCTGAGTATTTATACTAATTTAGAGAAAACGAGTCGCACCATATTTTGATGAAATGTTGATGAAATACAGATGATTGGATTTAGCAGTACAACAGGTTAACTCATGAAGCAAAATAGACTTTTAACTTGCACTCTCTTGGCCTTGATATCAGGATTCTTTGGTGCGTATATCGGTGGACAAATCACCTCAACACTGCATAACCACAAATGCCAAAACCAAAACTGGGGGTTTAAGGTGATGTGTAATGTTTGGGTAACACCGGGAGCGGTTTGGCAAGGAACCACAACCGGACTATGGACTGGTACTATTTTGGGGGCTTTTATGGCTGGTTCAATTACACATGAAGAACCTTAGCTCATTGTTTCCCACGCCTTTAGCCGTGGGGAGTGTCAAAGACTGGTAAAATACACTCATGTCTTTTATGTCTTTGAGAAAAAATGCTCATTTCTGCTGAAACCAATCCAGAAAATGCCACAACCAAAGGTGCTGATGCCATCGACCAAGCCATCGCCCAGGGAATTGATTTTGATGGTTCCCCCATCCCTCCAGCCAAGCTGGAACTGTATCACAAGGTTATGGAACTAGAGGCAAATAGACAGCGTAGTGGTGTATCAAATACCATGCGATCGCGCATCGTTCGTATTGGGGCAAAACACATTCCCCAAGCAGAACTGAATCAATCCTTGATAGAAGCGGGTTTTGCACCTCTTAAGGAAAAAGAAATTGCCTTTTTTTACGGTAGTAAATAATTAAACCCATTCCCGTAAGCAGGGAGAGGAGACAAAGAGCAGCTTTGGCGGGGTGGGGTAATTCCGGTTTAATTATTAAGTAATCAAGTAAATTATTCCCCATTCCCTATTCCCTTTTTTAAGCAGCAGGAAGGGGTTTTTCTAGCGCAGAGGAGGTTAAGGGAGCGGTTTTTAGCAGCAGCGATCAGGACTTGTACTGATCGCTATATGTTGATGAAATATAGCAACCACCAAGGTAATTTAAGTATAAACTATAAGTAGTCCCTTTTCATCTGAAGCGATCGCTTACTACAGGTATATGCCCAAGCCGTACAGTTACGACCTTCGTCAAAAAGTAATCCAAGCGATTGAACTCGATGGCTTGAAGAAGACTCAAGCTAGTCAAATGTTTAATATTAGTCGCAACACCATCACCCTATGGTTGAAACGAAAAACCGAAACGGGGGACTTCCAAGCCTTGCCTAGTCAGCGTCCTGGGAATGGTCACCAAATTACCTATGGGGCAAAATTTCGTGAGTTCGCTTCCGTGCATGGCGATAAAACCCAAGTAGAGATGGCCTCACTTTGGCCTGAAGAAATTAGCGATCGCACAATCTCAAGAGCTTTGAAAAAAATTGGTTTTACGCGAAAAAAAAGACAGGCACAAGGCCTGTCCTCACAAGGATAAAATCAGCGGAGAAATTAGAAATTCATTTCAGCAGCTTGGACTTTTTCAACTTGCTTCTTCTTCAGCACAAGCATGACTTGAGCTAACATCACAAGAGCAATAAAAGCAATCAAACCTTGAACCCTGGTGGGATTTTGCAATACAATTTCTGCATCCTTTTGGCCAAATCCACCCACATTGGGGTTATTAGTCAAAGCATCACCAGCAGTTACAGACTGTCCCTCAGAAACAATCAGTTCTGGTCCTGCGGGAATGGTATCAACAGTAGTATCGCCAGATTCTGTTTGGATACTTACTAAATATTTAACATTACCATCTTCATCTTCTTCTTGGGTAATTTTGCTGATTGTGCCACTGGCGGAAGCATTGTAAATGGTATTATTGCTTTTTTCTCCAGTGGGATAAACTTGTCCACGTCCCCGGTTAGCACCTAGGTGAACTGCATATTTACCGAAGTGAATATTGTTGTCGGTTGCGGGGTTGGGTGAAAGAACAGGGAAAACAATTTCTTGATACTCTTCACCGGGTAAAGGTCCCACAAGAAGAACATTTTCCTGCTCTTCGGTGTAGGGCTGGAAGTAAAGATCGCCTACTTCTTCTTTCCATTCTTCAGGAATGCGGTCTTCAGGTGCAATCTTGAAGCCTTCGGGTAACATCAGTACAGCGCCGACGTTCAAGCCAACCTTAGAACCATCAGCCCCTACTTGTTGGATATTGGTGTCGTAGGGAATTTTCACCACTGCTTTAAACACAGTGTCAGGTAGGATTGATTGGGGAACTTCTACTTCTGCTGGTTTAGCTGCTAGGTGACAGTTGGCGCAAACAATCCGCCCGGTAGGTTCGCGGGGAGTTTCTGGATAGGTTTGTTGTGCCCAAAAAGGATAAGCTGCGGCGCTTTGGGGCAGGGCTACATCGCTAGTCAGGTAAAATGTCAAGGTAGCGACGGCTATGAGCAATGTTTTCACAATTGCTCTAGCAGTGGAAATTAAACTAGCTGTGGTACAGGGATTTCTCATCTCTATAAGGACAATGATTCTCTGGTTAATTGGTCATTGGTCTAAGCAAAAAAGCGGTCAATTAAGACCACCAAGGTTCTTCACCGGTGCGGAAGTCGGTTTCAGTCCAAGGAGTCAAAACAATTTTGTCGTCTTCTGTTTTGGCGTGCGCCAAAGGCAAAGACAAAGGTGCTGGACCTCTGACCACCTTACCGGTAGCATCGTACTGAGAACCGTGACAGGGACACTTGAACTTGTTCTCCGCTACATTCCACGGTACAACACAACCCAGGTGGGTACAGATAGCATTAATGCCGTAATCGGCAATAGCTTCTTTGCTTTCCACCACAATATAAGTGGGGTCGCCTTTGAGTCCTTGTACTAAGGAACGAGAGCCTACGTTGTGGCTTTCTAGAAACTTACTGACAATTACATCATTACCCAGCTCGTCTTTTGCTGTTGTCCCACCGCCAGCGCCGCCGCTTGCAGGGGGTACAAAATACTTGACCACAGGGTACAATGCACCCAGAGCCACACCTGTCACAGTCCCGAAAGTGAGCAGATTCATGAACTGACGACGGCCCATATCTGGCACGTCCATGGATTCTGAAAATTGAGCCATAATCTACGCGCTCTTTGTGTAGTTTTTCACCATTTATACAAGAGTACCAATACTTGAGTCACTCTTGTTTGAGTCGAAACGCCAACGCCTACAAAGATGCTAAATTTCTGTTTAGCCAGATATGTTGAGCATCACTTTTGTTAGCATTACATTTCTTTATATGTCTATCATACTTGAGTTACGGAACGTAACATCATAACTAAATGTAAAATCTAATTGAGGAAAGCTATGACAGGAAAGGAATTACGCCAATTATTGCTGGATAAGTGGGGATATTCGTACGATGTGCAGTTCCGGCGCACTAAGGGGAAGATATTTCTGCAAGTTATGTGGAAGTATCTGGAACAGGCTTCTTTTCCCTTGAGTGAGGTGGAGTACCAAGGACATTTAGACGATGTGGCTAATTATCTTCATGCGTTGGGCGGATCTGTACAGGTACAAACATTTATTGCCCAAACCCGCGAGCGTCCTCGTCTTGGTAAGGCTGTGAGTATTCCTCTAGATTTGGGTGAACGCGCCTCGGAATGGATAGTTTGACCGAAATATCAACGGCGAGCAAGCCTCTGGCTTCAGACATGGGGGTTAGCCGTTGGCGATTTTAATCCCCTTTCCCATTCTTTGAGGCTTTTCCGTCTTGTTTAAGTAGTATGTTGCTTTTTTATAAAATCGTTATAAACTCAGGTTATGGGGGCTTATATGGGGGCTTATGGTTATGCCCTCAAATTGCCTGAAAGTCTAGCCATAAAAAAATGCCAGGAACCAGACTTGAACTGGTGACACGAGGATTTTCAGTCCTCTGCTCTACCAACTGAGCTATCCCGGCAGGGTTTGTTTTTCACCCACAATAACTAAATGTAGCACAAGAAAAATGGTTTGGCAAGGGGTTAAAGAAAAAAAGTTTAACCCCATCTCAACTTCAACTTAACCAACAAAAAAACTGCTACAAAAAATACAAACTGCACCAAGACAATACTAGGACCTGATGGCAGGTTAAAAATACCGGAAACCATAATACCAGTAAGGCTGGTGGTAGAACCCAGGATGATGGATAGAACCAAAAAGCGGCTAAACTGATAACTCATCAGTTTGGCTGTAGAGGCGGGAATTACCAAAAAAGCGTTTACTAGCAAAACACCCACAGCTGTAATGGCTATGGCAACAGCCAGAGAAAGTAAAATGACAAAGCCATAGCGATACAATTGAACTGGAACTCCTTGGACTTGGGCTACATCCGGGTTAAGGGTCAACAGGATTTGTTGTTGCAGGGTTGAAAATAAAAATATGCTACTGGCTACCAGTAAAACTGTGGTCAAAATCAAATCTGTAGAATTGATAGCCAGAATGTCCCCAAACAATACTTTCATTAAGTTCCCCCGATAACCCGGAACGAGGGTAGTCAGAATTACGCCAATACCTAATGCTCCTGATAGCACTATACTGAGAATGCTGTCACTGGCTAAATCAGTTTTGTCGATGAGGTAGAGAACAACCAGTCCAAAAACCAGGCTAAAAGGCAACAGCATCCAAGTGGGATTTAATTGTAGTAATACACCCAAGACCACCCCAATTAATGCTGCATGACCAACAGCATGGCTAAAAAATGACAACTGGCGTAATGTAGCAAAACTACCAAGTAACCCGCCTAGTATTCCCATTAACACAGCACCCACCAGGGCACGCTGCATAAAGGGAAATTGTAACAAATTGACAAATTCCAAACTGGTGGCGATCGCCAGCAAGTTGTTCTGGTAAATTAAGCATAAATACATAATTACAATAATCTTTTAGGGAACGGAGGATATAGACTATCATAGATATAGGATTTTATAGACACATGAGATACAAACACTAAGTATAAATCTTGTAGTGCTGGCATCTTCCCTAGGGATATACAAATTAAATGGGTAACAGCTTATATATTGTGCAACATTTAGCAAATCAAACTCTCAGCACCGAAAAAGCTCAACGAATGGCAGAATTTTTCAGCTTCTTGGGAGATCCTAATCGCTTGCGAATTCTTTCTTTTTTAGCTAACCAAGAACTATGCGTTAGTGATTTAGCAGCATTATTAAACATGAGTGAATCTGCTGTTTCACATCAGCTGCGAAACTTACGAGTAATGCGGTTAGTGGGCTACCGTAGGCAAGGACGTAATATATTTTATCATCTCCACGATAATCATATTTTCCATCTTTATCAGGCTGTTGCCGAACATCTAGATGAACCGGAGTCTAGTTCTTCCTTAACATAACGCCAAGGTAACATCAACGCTGCAAACCCTTGGTCACATCAACGGACAAACTAGACCCCGTGTGAATTTTCAACAGTTAGATTTTAAATTCTAACGTTTGCTACTACCACGGTAAGGAACTGCATTAAGATAATCAATATCAAATGCAGAAATCTTCTGGGCATAGTTGCCTTTGCCACTAACTGCTGCTGCCATGTCAGCATATTTGCGGGGGTCGCCTTCCCGTAGGCGTTTTTCCTGAAATTTGCGGGTGTAGAATTTCTCCAGAATAAACCGCCAATCGGTTGTTACTGTGCCGACTTTTTCTTGGAAGTCTTCACCGTAACGAGGTGTTACCAGGTTGTGGGGACGACCTTCCATGCGTTTGCGCTGGTAGGGTACGATATTATCGCCGAAGTTTTGGCTGTATTCTTCACTGTCTACTAAAGCATCAACAAAGCCGCCAAAACCTTTGGTAGCAATCACAATTGACCAAGCAATTTGTTCTTCTTTGTTGTAAGACCCACGGCCTAGTATGCGCTTGAGGGTGATATCTACTAAACGGTAGTTGTTGTTGGCTGAGACAACTAAACGATAGAAGGCTTCGGATTTGGCTAACCCCCTGATGAAGTCGCGCACAGATAGTGAGCCGATTTTAAGTTGAGATTCCAAGGCTTTTTGGCGGTTGAACTTGAGAATTTCATGTTCACTGAAAATTTGCCGATAGGCTGCCCAAATAATATTCTGGATATCAGTGTAAGAACTGACATCTTCAATACGGTAGATGTATGGTGTGTCTTCGTTCTGGTCAGCTATACCAAAGCTACTGACCCGGTGATTTTGAGTGGTGGGTTTGTATTGAAGTAATGGCAGAGACATACTGCTTTCTTCCTCTGATCAATAATTAAAGAACAATTAAACAAAAAGTAGCTGCAAAACTGAAGGAGGTTTTAATCCTGACACCTTCACTTGTGCTTTATTTATTCTCTCGCATTATGTTAATGACAAGAGCTAATTCCTCAGCAATTTACCGCAGGGGGAAATTGGCACTAGAATTGATGGACACAGGAACACCTAGGGGGTTAGTATCTCTTGTCATATCGGGAATTTGAATGTTTGCCAGGTTAACTGGTGTAAATTTCAAGGTGTTGATTTGGATGGAATTAGCTAATTCCATGAAGTTATTGATGTCTCCTGGTTTATAAGCCATTTTTTTTAGTATTGGTGAGTTTGGTTTTAATTGGTGGGGTTTTTGGGAATGTAACGATAAGGAAGGGAAACAGCTACAGGTTTCATGGTGGGTTGTGCTGTGGCCACTTCCCTGGAAGTGTCGGGAATTTGCATATCTTTGATTTGAGAGGTAACTGTGGCTACTGTCCGTTGGTAGTTACGCTCATTGGTGATCATTGTTCCAGCCATTTCTATAAAGTTGGCAGGAATTACTCGACGAATTTCTTGTTTACTAGCCACTCCTGTGGTGCGGGCGGTGTAGGAGGAAGGTCCACCGATGGATTCTAACATCATGCGATCGCGCCAGTAGGAACTGTAACGAGGATTAACTAAGTTAAAGGGTCTGTCTTTGTAGCGCCGGCGTTGGAAAGGTACGATGTCATCGCCAAAGTTTTGAAAATATTCATCACTGTCTAACAGGGTATCAATGAAACCGTGTAACCCTTTAGTACCAATGACAATGGACCAAGCAATTTCTTCTTGTTTGTTGTAGGCTGCGCGTCCCAAAAACCGCTTTAAAGTGATGTCTACTAAGCGATAGTTGGTGTTAATCTCTGCTACTTGTGTCCGGTAAACTTCTGATTTACCCAAGCCCCGGATCAAGTCCCGGACGTTAATAGCCCGATTTCGTAATTGAGATTCTAGAAATTTTTGGCGATTACTTTCAATGATCAGGTGTTCGCTGAAGATTTGCCGATATGCTGCCCAAATAATGGCATCAATATCTGTAGCTGAGGTAGCATCCGCTAACCGATAGACTGTTGGTGTGTCTTCGTTGGGGACTTCATAGCCTTCTACACGCTGGTTTTGGCTAGTGAGTGGATAATTGAGCAATGGTATTGACATATTTACTTTTTCCTTGTTTTATGATATCTAATGTCGTGATTTACATAGCCATCTGTACACGAGCGCGAATTGCCATTTCTTGATCAGTGGCTAACATCTGATTGAGTCTAGCCTGGATGGGGATCTGCAATTCAGGTATTTGAGCCAAAGCTTGTAAACCGACAACAGCAGCATAACGGATTGACCATTCTGGGTCTTGGGAAGTTAACAGCAAGGTTTCTAAGGCTTTGGTCAGCGCTGTTTCCCGGTGGGGAGAGTTGAGTTTATGCCAGTGTAAAGTTCCCAATCCCTTAGCAGCGGCTCTGCGGACACTAGGAGCAAAGTCTGTGGCTGCTGCGGTGATTAAAACTTCTAGGGCGCGAGGATCAGCGATCGCTGCTAGGGTGCGAATAGAATAAGCCCGTGCGCCATAGTTATAATCATCAATTTGGGATAGCAATTGTGGAACTGCCACTTCCCCCATTGCTGTTAATGCCCCCACTGCCACTGTTGCCGCAGCGGGGTTATTATACCCAAACACTGCTATTAGTGTGGGAATAGCTGCCACATCTTGGGCTGCTGCCAAGTTTTTGACTGCCACCACCATTTTTTCTGGTGTATCTGCCAGGGCGACGGCGCGAATTAGTTCATCAGTCATGAGTCAGGGGTTGCTAATTAATCATTGACTTCTCATCAGTTTAGAATCCCAGGGGATTCTAAACTGATGTTGCTAGGCGGTCATCAAACACGCTACGCAAGGTTTACGACATGATTTAATAAGTCATACAACTGATGACTACAAGAGTGAATCCATTAAGTTCATCACCTGGATGGCATGATCAGTAAGGAATGGGGCTTCTAAGTCTTGGGTCAGTTGATGCTCAAGCAATCCTTTCAACGCCATCAGCTTAAAGCTATTTTCTGCCTTGGTGTTGGCGATGGCTTCTGCTGCTGCCATGTAACCAATAGCACCTAAGTCTGCTAATACCAGGCGGCGCAATTTCAGGTCATTACTAAACAACATAGCCACTAACTTATCCCCATAAACCGGGTCTTGTGTTAGTTGGTACATTGCTCTAGCTGCCGCACATTGTACCGCGGGGAGGTCATGCTCTAAAAACGGTGAAATTAAAGAAATAGCCTCAGTTGCACCAATAGCTCCCAAGGCTTCTATTACCGCTTCATAGGGCTGGCTCAGATGAGGCCGGCCTGGTACTTGCACAGCCTCGGACACTCCTCCATCTAGCATTTCCATCAGTGCTGGCGTAGCAGTTTTATCTTTTAGCTTCTGCAAAGATTGGGCTGCTGCTTCCCTTACGTAATAATCTGGGCATTCCAAGCACTTAATTAAGCCTGGTATAGCTTTGCTATCACCTATTTTACCCAATGCTCTGGCTGCATTGCGCCGCAGTGGATAACCTCCCATTTCTGTTCTGTCGGCTTCATCCTCTAACGCTGCAATTAAGCCATTAACCACATCTGGGTGGCTAACCTTAAATTTGCCTAGCCACCAGGCTGCGTAATAGCGGAGACTTAAATCGGGTGATTGCAGGTTAGCCAGTGCTTGCTCTGGTGTTAACTGAGGCGCGTTTTCTGCTGAATATTCTTCCGCAGTGGGTTCTTTCATTGCCAGGAAATTAGTTTTGTTCTGCGCTCAATGGGGAAATATTAACGATTTTGCCGCCTAAGCGGTTAATCCGTTGCATTTCTTCGTTCATCCGACTGTATGGCACTGTGAGAAATACAGTGCCACTACGACGAATATCGAATTTATTTTTGTCGGTTTCTGCGCTTTGGCGCAAACCTACGACTTCAAAACGAAATACCCGGCTTGCAGATGAAGAAACGCTACTAGCCCCAAGTGTGGTTTGACCGAACATTACTTTTACATCTCCTGTGTGGTTAATGCCAGCTTAAGCTGACGTGATGCTGACGATTTTGCCGCCTTGTCGATGAATTTGTTGGATTTTGTCAGAAAGCCGCTCGTAAGGTACGATTATTGCTGTAGTGCTGCGTCTAACACTAGGATAGCCACTACCACGGATGGCTGTTACTTCCAGTCGGTAGACGCGATCGCTGACTCCTACAGCATTACCTAACTTCTTCTTGGGAGCTATATCTGCCGCCGCACGGAAATTCCAGTTATCATTGCTGCCAGATGGTCCGACAATTGAAGAAGCTTTGTTACTAGCTAAATCTTGGGCTAAACGGGATTTAGCACCTTCTATCTGGGCGCGATCGCTATTAGCATAACCCCGATACAACCGGAACATACGGGTAAAGCCTACTGTCTTTTGTCCTGGTTGGCTGGCAAAACCACGGTAATATGGAACAATATTCTCACCGAAGTTATTTTGGTACTCCAGAGAATCAACGTAGGAATCTATTTCCGCATCGTATCCTTGGTTTTGATACAAATCTAAGTGGTACACCACTTCTGATTCATCATAGGGAGCGCGACCCAAAAGATGCTTGTAGTTCAGTTCAATGAACCTGGTTTGGAAATTGGAATAAAAAAACTTGGTTTTGTATAGTTCTGATTTAACAACGCTACGGACAAACTCCCGCACTGTTAAGTTACCATCCCGCAGGAGTGATTCAGCGCTGACTAGTCGTTCCGATGCCATCAAATAGTCATTACCCAAAACTTGCCGATAAACGGCGCGGATAACCACTTCTACCTCTTCTTTGCTGGCTTTGGGGCGCAGTTCAATTGGACGTGCATCGCTAAAAGGCTCTGTTCCTAGCCTGGATGCTGCTGCTGTAATTGCCATTGTGCCTCACCTATTGATTTGCATTGCGGCTATTTTTACCGAGTGCCAACTTTACTAAAGCTTTGATGTTTTATTTTTCTGCTTCCTAAAACTTTGCCCGGAGGGAGATGCAACTACTAGGTGAGCTAGAGCATAGCTGACTAACTTCATCCAGCACTTACATCCCTTTCCGGGCAATACACTATTAGCTCAGAGCGTTGATAGCGTAGTCAAAGTAGGTATTAGCTTCGTTAGCAGCTTGTCCACTCAATCCGTGATTGGCTTTCATGTACTTGATAGCTTCAACGTACCAGCTAGGAGACAAATCAAAAGAGTTGTTAATTTCAGCCAAGCCGGCAATCAAAAATTCATCCAAAGGACCAGTACCACCAGCAACTAAGCTGTAAGTAACAATGCGGAGGTAGTGACCAACATCACGAGCGCACTTAGCTTTACCACGGCTATCAGAAGCAAACTGAGGTCCTGGTGTTTGGGTAGTGTAAGGGAATTTTTGATATACAGCCTCAGTTGCACCATCAATTAAGCGCTGGGCGTTAGCAGTCAAAGCACGAGCAGCTTCCATGCTAGCCATAGCACGTACATAACGACCGTTGACTGCTTGCAGTTCGGTGTTGCTTAAGAAACGTCCTTGGGTGTCAGCAGATGCAATAGCTTCGGTAATTGGTGTTTTAACCATCTTCTCAAATCTCCTTGATATTTCGTAAATTTTTGGTCTAATTACCTAAATATTTAGGCGCTATTTAGGCGCTATTTAGGCACTATTTAGGCACTGGAATTAATCAGTTATATTAAGCAACCGCAGCGGCAGCGCGATCAAAGTAGCTAGCTACTTCAGAGATTAATTGGCTGCAATCGCCTTTGGTGATACCGTTGGGATCGTTAGCGACGGCAATGGCAGCTTCTTTCATTTTTTGAATCCCTACAGCTACGGAAGAACCGGGGGTTCCTAGAGCTTGGTAGGTTTCGCGCAAGCCGTTTAAGCAGCGATCGTCTAAAACACTGGCATCACCAGCCAAAAGAGCGTAGGTAACGTAGCGCAAGATAATTTCCATGTCGCGTAAGCAAGCAGCCATGCGACGGTTGGTGTAAGCATTACCACCAGGAGCGATCAACTGGGGCTGTTCTTCAAACAAAGAACGAGCAGCGTTGGTCACAATTGCGGAAGCGTTGCTGGTGATGCGGTTAACAGTATCTAAACGCTTGTTGCCTTCTCTAACAACGTTGGTTAAAGCGTCTAGTTGCTCGTTGCTCAAAAACTCGCCTCTGGAGTCAGCTTGAGAAACTACCTTGGTAAATACGTCTAGTGTCATGAACTTTAATCTCCTAATTCGTTAGTTGTGAGATGTCTAGATTAAAACAGGCAATGTTTTATCAAATTTGGAGTTGACAACAGATTTCGGATCAAACTGCTGGTCAATTACTCTTGTAATTCCTTGTTACCCAATCAACAAGCAATTATGAGAGCCTGGGTTAATTATGAGAAACAGGTTTATTTTAAGTCAAGTAATTGCCTTGTTTGACTTTCGTCTGTTGTTTAACCCCTTCAGATTATGTTTATACAATGGTATAGATCCTTTGTTTGTTACGTTTTATGAATAAATAAGATGCGGGAATAAGAACTACCTCAAATCCTTTACATACAAGGGCTTTGCCTGAGAAAACCCCACCAAATTAGTAACACTACTTCACAATTGGTAAACAACAGTAAACAATTTATATTTTTTATATTTTCTTAATTTTTTTTTACAGTCCAGTAAATACAGGAAGTTAGGGTTTTTATGGGTATTTTTAATCATTGCTGTTTTTATAAAAAAATGTTATTATGACCGTTTTTGAAGTTGCTGCAAGTGGTTGTAATTCATCTTGGAACAGTAAAAAAAGCGCAAAAAAGTTTACAAATCTCAATATTGGTGGCTACTAGTCCAACTGGGCTACAACTGGCTATGAGCAAAAGAATGGGATAAGAAGCTAGGACAGGGGCATCGGCAGGACTTTAAAGGGACGGGGAGGGAATGTCAGACTACTTTTTTCTAGGTCGGTGGGTAGGTCAACTCAGAGGCTAACTCGTCGCCGCAAAACTTCCAGCAAGGTTGTAAATGTCTCAGGGGGGGGAGCAATCACGGAAATCCAATCTTGAGAGACGGGATGTTGTAAGTTTAGTCGCCAAGCGTGCAGCGCTTGACCTGGTAAGTTGACCCCCAGAGAACGACCAGAACCATAAACTGAGTCGCCCACAATGGGATGACCGATTTTGGCAGCGTGGACACGAATTTGATGGGTGCGTCCTGTTTCTAATCGAAAAAGGATTAATGTCTGGTTTCCGAGTCTTTCCAACACTTGCCAATGGGTGAGGGCAGAACGTCCGCCTTTTTCTACGGGGACAACCGCCATTTTCTTTCTATCTTGGGGATGGCGACCAATGGGAAAATCTATGATGCCACTTTCAGTTTTTGGCGCACCGTAAACAATACCCAAGTATTCTCGCCGGGCTGTTTTTGCTTGCAGTTGTGCTTGCAGGCTGTGATAGGCTGTTTCAGTTTTGGCAATGGCGATCGCCCCGGTTGTATCCTTATCCAGTCGATGTACAATGCCGGGACGTTGGACACCGCCAATTCCGGGAAGATGGGGACAATGTGCCAACAAAGCATTAACCAAAGTGCCATCAGCATGACCCGGCGCGGGATGGACGACTAAGCCCGCAGGTTTGTTGAGAATCAGTAATTGGTCGTCTTCATAGAGGATATCTAGGGGGATATGTTGGGCTTGCAGTTCTAGGGGTTGGACTTCTGGAATGTCTAAGCTGATCACATCGCCTGTTTTGACATTGATTTTTTTAGTTGTGCAGATTTGGCGGTTAAGTTGGACATGACCCTGTTCAATTAATTGCTGAATGCGAGAACGGGATAACTCTGGTAATTCTTCTGAAAGGTAGCGGTCAAGGCGTTGACCCGGGGTGTTTGTTTCTTCTACTTGCAAATTAAATGTGGTCACAATTTTTCTGGATTAATTGCTCTTGCTTGCATTCAAGCAGGCATAAATGGCAACACTATTGATTTTAACCAACTGGCGACCAACAAAAGAACTTGAACTTAATAAGGTGTTACGCATTTAATTTGTATATAGGGAATTTTGCCGAAGTGAGGTACATTTATAGCCGGACTGTATTAAGCAGCGAAGGGTTTTATTAGCAGCAAGCAGGATAGGAGCGCTACAGGATGATCATTTACATTTATATCTCATGTGTTTAATAAATCCGATAATTTTTTAAAAAGTTAACTTTATGAAAGAAAGTAGAACACAATACCACTAATTTTTATTCACATTTCCTTTACTTATTCATCAGAATATTTATATTTTTTTTTAGTACTTTTAACGAAAAATATAGTAACCTGAAAATTAGTTAACTAACTATAGGACTGCTATTTGATTTTTGCAAAAATTCTGCACACGTTATTTATTTTTGCCTGTTCCCTGTTAACAGCCTCTACAAGTAATTTCAGCAATCAAACCGGATTCCTAGTATATGCTATCTACCATTTAGCTAAAAAAACAACTTTTCAAAAAATGTACTCTACTTTTTGGCTGGTGGTGTAACGTCAAGTCTGAATACTTACAGCAGGTCTCCCTGACCCGCGCCAGGGGAGCAAGGTCAGAACAAAGCATTTTACCCCAGCCAAACAAAGCAAGAAAATCCACCATCTCAAACCTGTGTACAATACTGGCTACGGTAAGTTAGTCATATAATACACAGGAAATTTAGAAAACCTGATCTTCAAGTGCTTATTAAATGGAATATCAATCTAGTAAATACGTAACTAAGCAATAGTTTTGCTACTGATGGGCTAGAGCCAATAGTCCATGTGCAATAGTTAGGTTACAGTTAGATTAATCAAATGATCGAAATCACCAACAATCAATTTGTTACCCAGGGTCATTAGTCTTGAATTACTTTAATTAACTATATCCATACTGGATGTAGTGTTGACATACTAGTAGTGACTACTGAATCAAATTGATTTTTGAAATACCATTACCACGGTAGCTAGTCATTTGGGCAAATATAGCTTAACACATATTGGTCAATTCGGAGTTAGGGGTGAGAAATCTCTGTACTAACCGAAATGTGACGGCTATATTTAGCTGAATAGTAAGTTGAAAAATTTTACTGTCATTCCTTAATTATATCTCAAATCTGTGCCGATGAAGACACTTCCCATTAGTAGATATAGATTCTTCCAAAAACTCCAACCCATATCTCTGTTAAAAAAAATCACGAGCAAGACTGTTAACGGTTGCTTGCAAGTATTTAGTACATCTGGCTCCTGGTCAATCTACATAGAGGAGGGTAAGCTAATTTATGCGTGCTACTCGGAGAAAATGTTTGAGCCGCTTTACAGAAACTTGCAAATCTTAAGTCAGCAAGTCTCAACACTTCCAGGGGGAATTAATCAGCAGTTACAGGCCATATTTGAAAACGGTATTGAAGATCAAGCAATACCAAACCCAGATTATCTAGCTATTTGTTGGTTAGTCAGCCAAAAATATATTACTCCGGGTCAAGCAGCAATACTCATAGAGCAATTGGCGCTAGAAGTATTAAACACGTTTTTGAGTCTGGAAGAGGGATCTTATGAATTTCTCCCGGAAAGCTTTCTCGATGATATGCCAAAATATTGTCATTTAAATATCCGTTTGTTAGTGGAAAAACATCAAAGGGTTAGCCATGAGAGAACTTATAAACCAAGAGCAACAGTTGTACAGTTAAATCAGCTACCACCTCAAACACAAACTGTTAAAGAATCTCACACAGTTAGCCCAAGCAATCAAACAGCAGATCCTCTCCCACCATCAACAAACAATATTGATCAAGTTTCTGATAGTGGTCAGCAGCCCACAGCATCGGCTGACAAAAAACTTTACACAATACTCTGTATTGATGATAGTCCTACAGTATTAAAAACTATTGAAAATTCTTTAGATGACCAAATATTTTCTGTGATTACAATCAATGATTCTTTAAACGCTTTAATGCAAATTATCCGGATCAAACCAGACATAATTTTATTAGATGTGGAAATGCCTAATTTAAATGGGTATGAATTATGCTCTTTATTGCGTAAACATCCATCTTTAAAAAATACACCTGTAATTATGGTGACTGGTAAAACAGGTTTGATAGATAGAGCTAAAGCAAAGTTAGTTAAAGCCACGGGCTTTTTAGGTAAACCTTTTGTACAAGGGGATTTATTGAAAGTAATCTTCCAACACATCCCCTAATTGGCTGATAATTACTACAAACACCGGATGTAAGTAAGGTCATGTTTTCATGATTATTTACAGCTTCTGCATTATGTAAAATAAATAACCATAATATTTAGAGTATTTGCGATAAAGGTCAATCTCAGATTGCTCCATGTCTATCACTTCAAGAGCCTCTGCATCATTTTGATAGTGCTGTCGTAAATCCTGTAATTTTTTTTCTATATCTAAAATTTTGGGATGTGATGGCAAATCAATCAACTTTAAGAAAGCTCTTTTAGTGGAGTGATAATCACCGGGACCCTCTCTGTCCATACCCTGATGAATTTGAAAAAATATATCTTTTTGTTTATTATTCATGTGTTTGATTTTTATAGACCAGATGTTAATCAAACAGTCAAATTTACTTTGGTTATGCCTTGGCGCATTTCACGTTGTCGCCTTAACCAAGATAGTTTAATTATTCTACCCAGTAAAGGGGCAAATTGAGCTAAGAGCGATCGCACCAGTGGATTTTTCCGTAGTAGTTCGCCTTGGGCTGCTTCTTGTAATTGAAGTTGTTGGGCGCGGATAATTTCTGGCTCCCGTTCGGATTGAATAGATGATAGTGCTAGGTCAATATTTTTATGTTCAGGGTCTGCTGACAATATAGGCAGCAGATGATTAGCAGCAACAATAACATCACGCAATGCTATATTAATACCTTGGGCGCGGACAGGAGACATGGGGTGGGCGGCATCACCTAAAAGCAGTATTCCTGGTTTGTACCATTGTGGACAACGACCCACCACTACAGATAATTTAATCGGAGATTCGATTGTGTGGGCATAATTGCGGAAATGTTCGGCTAACCATGAGGGAGATAGTGCGGCGAAAATTTCCCCCCACTTTGCCTGGTTGTGGTCGGTTTTTTCATTAGCCGATATTACCCAACCTAAATGCAGTTTACCAGCCTCAGCACCATGAAAAATGCTAAACACGCGATCGCCATTGACAATAGTGCGAAATATATTATCATCCGCCAACTCAGCAGTGGCTGCCAACTTAAACCAGAGAATATCTATACTTTTGGGTTCACATACTAATTTTAATCCGGCACGTTCCCGAACAATGGAAGCTCGACCATCTGCCCCAATTACTAAGTCAGCTGCAACTTGTCGCCCATCACTGAGTATAACACCGGACACACGTTCATCACTCCAGAGTAAATCTTTAACAGTAACACCCTGGATAAATTCAAATTGATCATAAGTTTGAGCTTGAGAAATTAGAGCTTGCAGTAGTGGGGGTTGTGATACCAGTGTACAAGGACGAGTTGCCCCCATTGGCTCCTGGACTTGAAATAAATGTTTCCCGCCAATAATAAATTCCCAAGCCTTTAGTGGTCGGTGGGGAATATGGTGTAACAACTCCAATAATCCCATTTGTGCGAGTGCATCTAACCCACTAGGCATTAAACCTTCACCCCGGAATACCCGATGAAAATCTTTTGCAGCTTCTATGAGCGTTACATTGATACTATGTTTTACTAAGAGTAGGGCCAGTGATGCGCCCGTTGGACCAGCGCCGACAATGATAATTTTTGCCATTATTCAACCTTACTTTAACAAAGTTATGATATATTTACTCAGGGAGTTTTGATAACTATAGCAGGTAAGAAAGTAACATCAAAACCAGCAATCATTAGTAAAATTATAAAAATTATAAAAATTATAAAAATTATAAATTTATGGCAGGCAAAATGGAGCAACTCCAACGACTACTACAAATGGCAGAAGATGAACTAACTCAATATAGTACTGATGCCCGCAAAATTGAGAAATTGCGCCGTAAAATCAGTTTTTCCGTGTCCCTTGCGGAACAAAGGCAAATTAAAGCCGAATTATTAAGTACAATGAATCATAGTATAATTACTAATATTGTCGAGGAACAAAGACAAGTAGTAGCTCTACCATTTTGGGGAATGGCTGGATTAGGTTTATTATTTGGAATTTCTCTCAATCAACCCCTGGTATTATTTGCAGGTCTAGCGGGGATTGTTGCTGCTTTCAGAATTCAAAAGTGGGGTTGGAAATTACAAGCACAGCGTTTACTCTTAAAAACTTTGGAAGATATTGAAGCCCGCATTTCTCCCCTGGGTTAACCCAATAGTGTGAGTGCTAAAAATGACTAATAACTAACAGCACCTGAGCATGGCATCCTACCTTTGGTATAGAAACATATGTATGGTTAGTTGATAATTCTACCCATAGATAAAATTAATTTGCCACCTGATTCCAGCAAAAGAGGATTACTACCATAGTAATTGAATTGTAGAGTAAGTATTAAGGGTAAAATATTCAAGCATTCTCCGTTTAATCCAGACATTAAGGTTACTAAGCCAATTCCAACGTATCTTGATAACTCATATTCAACACAGGGTAAGTCGGGAGTTGGACTAAAGTTACCTTACAGTTAAAGTGAAGAAGCGCTTTTGCTTATTCACCAGAGAGATTAAGTCAAGTACAAAAGTTTCTCAACATTTAATCTGTTAGTACCAGCCGCCAAAGGAGGTCATAATTGTGACTAAATATGACAAGATTTTTAATTCAAAAAAAACCACCAACAAATTACTGAGTTTAGATGAAGCCGTAGCCGCGATCGCAGTAGTAACGGAAATGGCTGATTCTTCTGTGGAAAAAGTAGATGCAGAAGTTTTAGCGAGTATTCTTTGGGACTTTGAGGTTTTTGACAACGACTACTCAGAAGATCAGATTGTAGAAATATTGGATAGACTCATAGAGATTGCAGAAGAGGAGGGAGTAGGAACTTTATATAATTTGGCCAGTACCAGCCTTTCAGATGAAAGAGTTTTAGATGCTTTTGCTACTGGGGTAATGGTGAGTGTGGATGAAGAGGAACTGAGTATTGCGAGACACAAGCAGTCCTATCTGAAACAGTTACAACAAGCTTTAGAAGTAGAAGATGAAGAAGCGGAGGAAATCATACAAGACATAATCGCCGCTTATGAGGAGAGCGAAAACGAAATTTACCTAGATGACGAAGAAGACACAGTAATAGTGAGAGATTATGGCGACGAAGTATATGAATCCCCTGCTGGTAATTTTTTAGTGCCAATTCCTGTTGATCCAGAGCAGGGAGGTAAAGTAGAAAGTCAAGAAGGCGTAGTTAGCTTTGTTGATAACTTCGGCACAATGCTGAGAATCGACTATTACCGCATATCCTTAGAGGAGTGGGAAGAGGTGGAGTCCATTGGACAAGAAGAGTACTTACAAGCCATCTTACTAAACAAGTATGTACCGGAAGTAATTTTTCGGAATACGCCGGAAGCTGAGGTAAGGTATAGTGAGTATTTGCCAAAGGTGATGGAGGGATCTTACTTTGCGCTGATTGATATGCCAGTAGATTCGACTAGTTCCAAGTTACAATATAACCACACTGTCAACGAACTTAAGGCATACCGGGGGCTGCTGGCATTTTTGAATTTTAACCATTTGTATATAGTTAGCAGCCAGCACAGCTTGTTTAAGAATGAAAAACCCATTTCTCCACAAGAAGAAGTTGAGGACATTAGATATGGTATTTTAGATTTTGTGGAAACTATGAAATTCACCGAAACTGAATAAGTTAGCAACGGGATGAATTAGAGCTAGGGGGCGAAGTCCGGTGACAAACCCCCATGGAAAATAAATTTTATTTATTAACTACGAGTTATTAGTTTTCGCCGCAGCAAATCTAAAGCTGTGTTGGCGCTGACATAACGAATTAAAGAGCGTCCCCTTATTGTGCCGAAGCGATACTCAAAACTCGTTACTTCATTATTTGGACCAGCTAAACCAATGTAAACTAAACCCACGGGCTTTGTATCAGTTCCTCCCGTTGGGCCAGCTATACCAGTAATACTTAATCCCCACGTTGTTAACAGACGGGTTTTTACCCCCATTGCCATTTGTTCAGCAACAGTACTACTCACCGCACCAAACTGATCTATATCTTTTGGGTTAACTCCTAATAAGCTGACTTTGACAGAATTATCATAGGAAATTACCCCTCCCCAGAAGTAATCAGAGCTACCAGAAATTTCCGTTAACATTTGCCCTAAAGTACCACCTGTACAGGACTCTGCCACTGATAGCGTTTGCCTCGATAATCGTAATAACTGACCAACAACACCAGCTAAAGTATCATGATCAGCGCCGTAATAATCTAAGCCAGCAATATCTATTAGTTGTTTTTCCACAGGTAAAATCAAAGCCTCAGCTGCTGTAGTGGTTGCAGCTTTGGCAGAAATTCTCAATCTCACTTCTCCTTTACCCGCATAAGGGGCTACCGTGGGGTTAGGTAGATTAAAGTAGGGGGCGACTTTTTCTGCTAATGCTGATTCACCAATACCCCAAAACTTTAAACTGCGGCTGTAAATAATTTCTTGGCCCCAGCCTTGGTTTTTGAGAAAAGGTACTGCTGTTTCCGTCCACATTCGCTGCATTTCCGAAGGGACACCGGGAAAGGTAAGTATTGTGATTTCCGGGCGGGGTTGCCAAATAATTCCCGGTGCCGTGCCTGTGGGATTGGGTAAAATATCCGCACCTTGGGGGATTAATGCTTGTTTACGGTTGGTGGGAGTCATTAACCGACCACGTTGAGCGAATTTCTGGCTAATATCTGTAATGATTTCTGGACGTTCTATTAACGGAACGCCAAAAAAATCGGCGATAGTTTCACAGGTGAGATCGTCAGGTGTGGGGCCAAGTCCACCTGTGAAAATGAGAATTTTCGCCCTTGATATGGCAATTTCTATAACTTGTTTTAATCTATCTGCATTATCGCCTACCACTGTTTGATAATAGTGCGGAATACCTAACTGGGCTAGTTGTTGGGCTAAATATTGGGAGTTACTGTTGAGGATATCCCCTAACAGTAGTTCTGTACCAACACAAATAATTTCTGCGCTCATTGGTCATTAGTGATTGGTTATTGCGGTTAGTAGGAATGAGCAGGAAGGTAGGGGAGAAAAAGCATTTTCTGCCCATACCCCTACTCTCACGCCCTAGGCTAATACTGGCACAGGAATCTGTAGATGTGGATACAAGGGGAAGCGATGGCATAGTGAAGCCACCCGTTGCCGACAATCTTGGGCTACCGTCTCGGATTCAGGATTCAGCAGGCGATCAGCGATAATATTGCCAATCTCCATAAATTCTGCTATGCCTAAACCGCGCGTAGTCATAGCTGGAGAACCTAACCTCAGACCACTGGTAACAAATGGTGATTGAGGATCAAAGGGGACTGTATTTTTGTTAGCAGTGATATTCACCCCACTTACTAATTGATCAGCCTGTTTACCCGTGAGTCCAATGTTCTGTAAATCTACTAACATCAAATGATTATCTGTCCCATTGGAAACTAATTTTAAACCACGGTTTTGCAATTGATTAGCCAAAGCACGGGCATTATCAACCACTTGGGCGCAATAGTCTTGAAAATCAGGCTGGAGTGCTTCGCCAAAAGCCACTGCTTTACCTGCAATTACGTGTTCTAGCGGACCGCCTTGAGTACCGGGGAAGACTGATTTATCTAGCTTTTTACCTAGTTCAGCGTCCCGACTCAAAATCAAACCGCCACGAGGACCACGCAGGGTTTTATGAGTGGTGGTAGTGACTACATCACAGTAAGGAATCGGGCTAGGGTGAACACCGCTAGCAACTAAACCGGCAATATGGGCAATATCGGCTAGCAGGTAAGCCCCCACTTCATCGGCGATACTGCGAAACTTTTCAAAATCAATGATCCGGGGATAAGCTGAATATCCACAAATTAAGAGCTTGGGACGCTCCCTCAGCGCCTGCTCCCGAATTTGCTCATAGTCTAACTCTTCTGTTTGTTGACTGACACCGTAGTGGCAAACTTGAAACCACTTACCGGAAACATTCACGGGTGAACCGTGGGTAAGATGTCCGCCATGAGACAAATCCATACCCATAATTTTGTCACCTGGTTGCAGTAATGTCAGGAAAACTGCAAAATTCGCCTGTGCGCCGGAATGGGGCTGCACATTGGCATGAGCAGCACCAAATAGCTGTTTAGCTCGGTCGATGGCTATTTGTTCGACTTGATCCACAAATTCGCAACCACCATAGTAGCGTTTACCAGGTAATCCCTCGGCATATTTATTAGTTAATACCGAACCTTGGGCAGCCAGGACAGCTGCTGAAGTAAAGTTCTCACTAGCAATCAACTCTAAGTGGTCGCGTTGACGCTGTAACTCTTGGTTAATTAACCCAGCGATGGCGGGATCAGAGTTGGCTAAAAATTCAAAGTTAGTTTTATTCACTGAAATTTATCCTCAGATTTTGGCTGGCTGTAAGACTTATGTTCATGAGTGCTGACGACTAAAATTTATCTAGTGCCGACTTATTCATTATTAAATATCAATCGGGTTAATGCGTTAATTGTCGTCAATTTTTTTCCTGACCCTAAATTGTACACTTTCAAGGCACACTATTAAATCTTGTGTATGATTTGTGACTAACGATTCAATGTTTTGGCTAGCTAGCATATAGTGAAATAAAGTCTAATTAGGGATTTTTTCTTATTAATCTCATAGACCATCAGAGGGTGTTAACCATAGATGTTGACACTCCCCACGCTATCAAGGCGTGGGATTCCAGCGTTACTGACGTTCCTTGCTTTTACTAGACACCTTTTTTATCAGTGAATCTCTGCTCGCCGTTGATATTTCGGTCAGCAACACCAAGCAACTGCGTTATCCTAGGCTGAAGAAGCCTCAAATTTTAGCTATAGGAGAACTCACAATGACTTGGCGCGGGTCTACAACAGTTTCTGACCGTATTTTTGCTTGTTTACCTTACCTACTACCCCTGATTGAGGGTTTAACCTTCGGTGGCTATTTGTTTAGAGAGTTTCCCATACTGGGATTGCTGTTGATTCCTTTGAGTCCAGTATTACTCATTTATCGAACCATTCCTTTTGCTACCCTGATTATTTTCTTGGCTTTATTTTTCTTAGTGGTGAGAAACGAAAAAATCAGTCATTTTATTCGTTTTAACACTATGCAGGCTATTCTTTTGGACATTGTGATATTTTTGTGTTCCATATTGCTGGAAATTCTTAGTCCGGTTCCTGGTGCTGGCTTTGCTATAGAAACCCTTGCCAACACCATCTTTTTGGGCATAGTGGTAGCTGTTGTGTATTCTGTTGCTCAATCCTTGTTCGGACGTTATGCAGAAATTCCGGCCATTTCTGATGCAGTTTATATGCAGGTGCGTTAAAAAAGTTAAAGGTTAACGCCTAGTTACCGTATTTTCTAGGCGACCAATGCCTTCTATTTCCACACGCACGCGATCGCCTATGTGCAGTGGACCCACACCCAAGGGCGTACCAGTTAGCACTATATCCCCAGGTAGTAAGGTCATCACCTGACTAATGTAGGAAACCAAAACATCAGGAGGAAACACCATTTCATCAATACAAGCACATTGTACAGCAACAGGTTCGTTATTGAGGAAGGTTTGTAATCTTGCCCCTGGATTTAATTCTCGGACAATCCAAGGGCCTAGAGGGCAAAAAGTATCAAAACCTTTGGCGCGAGTCCACTGACCATCTTTTTGTTGTAAATCCCGCGCTGTTACATCGTTAGCGATGGTGTAGCCCCAAATTTTAGTTTGGGCTTCTTCTATTGTGCAATCACAAGTGCGATCGCCAATCACCAGTGCTAATTCCCCTTCGTAGTCTACCCGTTGGGACTGGGGAGGATACTTTATTTCCATTGTCGTGGCAATGATAGATGTTGGCGGTTTGAGAAAAATTAACGGTTCAAGTGGAACTGTGCTGCCCATCTCTTGGGCATGGTCTGCATAATTCTTGCCCACTGCCACAACCTTTGACGGAGCGCAGGGGGTAAGAATTTGGTATTTTTCCGGTTCTAGAATTAAATCTGTGGGTTGCCCTTGTAACCAAGGCGGAGCATCTAGCACCTGCACATTGAGAGATAGTTGTAGCAACCCGTAGTAAATTTTGCCTTCTAGATTTTGAACTCGCACATAGCGCTGCGCCATAACCTTGATTAATATCCTTTTCTCTGCGATTAGCAATCTTGAGTTTGTAATCAGAGCTTGAGCCTAAGACTTATAACTATAGTCCCAAATTGGTCAGTATACCTGTACTATTGATTTGATCTGTGAATAGAAAACTGGTAGAATTATAGTTCCTTGTTGCTTAAGATGTTGATTCTAGTTAGTATCTTTTATGTTACTACCGTATAAAATAACATCAGCAGCCCATGTCCATAAGGTTAAGTAAAAATCATGTCCACAGTTTACGAAACAACTTACATTCTCCGTCCTGATCTGGGGGATGAACAGGTAGAGCAAGCAATAAATAAATACAAAAACTTGCTCACTGAACAAGGTGCTGAAAATATCGAAGTTCAAAATCGTGGTAAACGCCGCCTAGCTTACGAAATCAAAAAGCAGCGGGATGGCATTTACATTCAAATGAACTATACAGGACCCGGAACTGCCATCGCTCCCGTGGAGCGTGCTATGCGTTTGAGTGAGGAAGTGATTCGCTACTTGACCATCAAACAGGATCTACCTGATGAAAAAGTAGAAGCAGAAGAAACAGTTGCTGTTTCTGCCTAAAAAAGGTTGTAAAACAAAGGTGTTGAGTTTTTTCAACTCAACACTAAGCACTGAAAACCAAAAATTTCCCAATTTTTTTTACCATCTGCGTTTTTTTAGTTTGAGTTGGGAATACTAAAATAACAAGTACTTCCTTAAGGCAGTACTATCGCAGTTATACCTACCTAAGATTAGACAAGCATTCGCCAATGGGAGCTGTAAGCCACTGTGAGCCAAACTGATACACCCAACATTCAAGCTCTCTCTACCGAGGTATCCCAGTTGCGCCAAGAGTTGCAGCTGCGTGATCAATTAGTGCAGCAGTTATCTCAAGAACTGTTCCGACTAGTGAAGGGCAACAATAACTTTATGCCCCAGCGGTCTGAAAAAGAAGATGATGGGCATGAGTTGCAAGTATTGCAAGAACAATTGCAAGCGGTTGAGCAGCAAGTGATGTTCTACCAAGAACAAATCACCAATCGTGATACCGAAATTTACCAACTACGGCAATCAGTGCAAGAACTCACAGATCGCAGTCGGATGTTGGAGCAGGTTGTACAAGAATTACCTCAAATTTACCGACATAAGTTTGAGGAGCGCATGGCTCCAGTCAGAGAAAAAGTGGCAGCATTACAACGAGAAAACCGCAAACTTCAGGCAGAACTGCAAAGCGTGAGTTACAGATTGGCCTTAAAAACCCGCACGAGTAGTCACAGCGCCATTGATTTACCAAGTTTTCCCCGCAGAGAATCTGAGCAAAAAAATATTTCCACCGTACAGAATGCTGGATAATATAGGTGGTTTTCGGCAATAATAAACCACTTGCCTGTTTGCAAGGGGTCAATTTTGTAGCCTTCAGTAACGAAGTAAAATTTTTACCAGGTGCAGCTTGGGTGGAAATAAACAAAATTTGCTCTTACCTGTTGGGCAAATTTCCCACTGCACCTGGATGAACTCAGTTTAGGTCTTTTAGTGGGGTGGAGTGAATTATGCTATGGCTAAATCTTTGTCATTGGTGCGAGTAAAAATATCTTCGTAGGTATCAAAAATTTCAAACACTGAGTCTAGCTGTGTTAATTCCAAAATTAATCGGACTGGAGGTTGTACATTACACAAAACTAGACGACAACCATGTTCACGTGCTGATGTTAGTCCATTGATTAGGGGGACTAGTCCTGAACTGTCCATGAAATCTACTTGTGAAAGATCAATCACCCAGAGTTGATGAGGTTGGGGTGTTACCTCAAGCATCTGGGCGCTAAAAGCCATTCCACTCTGGAAGTCTATACTACCCTGGGGCTTGAATAAAACTACTTGATCTTGTGAGATAGTCATGAATTTATCTAAGTAATTGGAACTCGTAACAAGGGGGAAATTTGACATGGGTACTAATTCAGTGTCAATAAAGAAGCAATTAACTACAGTGTTTATGCTATCAAGAGTATGTTAACTTTTATAAATATATTCATAGCACGTTGATAATTTCGGTATCAACCGTATCTTTTACTATATTTTTATATGCTATCAAGAATTTTATAAAGTTTTTTGAAAAAAATAGTTGACCAATTCCCCCAGCAATTGAGCCAAGTGTATTGACACCAGACTCAGAAAAAGGCCAAGATATATAGAACGTAAACAATTGTAAAGGCGGTGTGGGATGTCTCTTGAGCTAATTTCACTAGAAAACATCCAGGAATTTGCCCACCAGTATGGTTACTGGGCAATTTTTTTAGGAATTTTGCTGGAAAATTTGGGCATTCCCCTTCCTGGTGAAACCGTGACCTTAGTGGGCGGATTTCTAGCTGGTAGTAAGGAACTTAACTATTGGTTCGTTCTCAGTGATGCTGTTGTAGGTGCTGTGATTGGTAGCACTTGCGGTTATTGGGTTGGTAAATTTGGTGGTTGGCCTTTGCTGTTACGACTGGGTAAATTGTTGCGGATTTCTGAAGAACGGTTATTGAATATAAAAAATAAATTTGGTGAAAATGCCAGTAAGACTGTATTTTTTGGGAGATTTTTGGCATTATTGCGAATTTTCGCCGCACCACTGGCTGGTATAGCGGAGATGCCTTTTGGCAAATTCTTTTTGTATAACTTAGCAGGAGCAACTGCCTGGGGTGGTGTGATGGTAACTTTAGCTTTTTTTGCGGGCAGAGTGGTTTCCCTGGAACAACTGGTTACCTGGGTGAGTCAATTTGCGATCGCGGCTTTACTGATTATTGTTGCTTTGATTGCTGTAGCAATTTGGTTAGAGTCACGCCCAGTGAAGGGAGCGGCGGGAGAGTAGAAACAAACTCCCCACCTTTTACACTCTAACTTCTACTTTGCTGCGCCCAAATCCGGGTTGGTAAGCCCCAAACGTAAATAAAACCTTCAGCAGCTTTGTGGTCAAATTGGTCTTCTGCCCCGTAGGTTGCCAAATCTGGGCTATAGAGTGAATGGTCACTGCAACGCCCCACCACAGTGGCGTTACCTTTAAAAAGTTTCACTCTTACAGTTCCGGAAACTCGTTCTTGAGTTTTTTGTATAAAGGCATCTAGTGCAGCTTTCAGGGGACTGTACCACAGACCGTTATAAACCATTTGGGTATAAGTTTCTTCCAGACCTCGCTTGTAGTGGGTGACATCTGCTGTCAAAGTTAAGCTTTCTAAATCTCGGTGTGCCTGAATTAGCACTAACATCGCGGGGGATTCGTAAATTTCCCGTGATTTAATTCCCACTAAGCGGTTTTCCATCATGTCGATGCGCCCAACACCGTGATTTCCCACTACCTCATTGAGTCGTTGAATTAGCTCGACTGGGTTTTTAGGCGTACCGTTAAGGCTGGTGGGAATACCTCGCGTGAAACCAATTTCAATGTACTCTGGTTGGTCGGGGGTATCAGCGATAGCTTTGGTCATTTCATAGATTTCTTCTGGTGGTTCCACGGTGGGATCTTCCAGTAAGCCCGCTTCAATACTACGACCCAGTAAATTTTTATCAATGCTGTAGGGAGAAGATTTTTTCACTGGTGAGGGGATGCCAAATTGCTCACCGTAGGCGATGGTTTGCTCTCTACTCATACCCCATTCTCTGGCGGGGGCGAGGATTTTGAGACGGGGATTTAGGGCAGCACAGGCTACATCAAAGCGAACTTGATCATTACCTTTCCCGGTGCAACCGTGAGCGATGGCATCAGCACCATACTGATCCGCAACTTCCACTAATACCTTAGCAATTAACGGACGAGCTAGGGCTGTTCCCAAGGGATAGCGATTTTCATAGAGAGCATTTGCTTGAATCGCGGCAAAGGCATAATCTTTGACAAAACTCTCTTTCACGTCAGCCACTAGGGACTCACTCGCACCTGATTTAAGCGCTTTTTCTCGGATTGGCTCTAATTCATCTCCCTGACCTAAATCTGCTGCCAGGGTGATCACTTCTTCAACACCCCACTCATGTTTTAGGTAGGGGATACAAACGGAGGTATCCACTCCCCCAGAATATGCCAGAACTACCTTTTTAGCGCGACCCATTGGTTTGATTTCTCCAGTTAGGAAGACAATGAGTCACTATTATAAGATATGTGGGTAAAAAACCCTTTTAATTAAGAGTCTTTACCCAAAAATTTCACAATTACTAGTACCTAAAAAATTAAGCGCCAATAATGCCACCGTCATCACGAGTAATTAACACTGTTGCCGAACGGGGACGACCAGAAGGACCGTAACCCTGACTGTGAGGCCAGTTACCCCGACTGGTGGGATTTTCCTTGGTTCCACGAGAGTTCGGATGTTGAATGTTGACAAACATAGCCTTACCATCCGGGGTCATGGCTATACCACTTACTTCGCAGTCCGTTGGACTGGTGAGGAAGCGTTTAATTTCTCTGGGATCATTGGGGTTAGCACAGGACATGGTGTTACTGCCAATGTTAGCCACATCATCAGTACCATCACCCTCGTGATCTGTTTGAATCCAAAGACGGCCAAAGTCATCAAACCGAAGACCATCGGGTGAACTGAGGTCGTCACCATTGATATTGCCGACATGATGGGGGTCAGAGTCGAGTTTGTCGCCACACTCAACAAAAATATCCCAATTGAAAGTGGTGGACGCTACTGTGCGCCCGTCCTCACGCCATCGGATGATGTGACCATAACGGTTATCTGGACGGGGGTTAGCAGCATTCACAGGGGGACTTGCACTACCACCTTTGCTGGAGCCGTCAGCCTCATTCACAGATTCTGGTTGTGTGCCACGGCGGTTGTTGTTGGTCAAGGTACAGTAGACTTCAATTTCCTGGTATCCACCAATACGAGGACGCACAGCAGTCCATTCGGGACGATCCATCATGGTGGCACCTACTCGATCCGCAGCTTGTCTTGTTTTCACCAGCACTTCAGCTTGGCTGTTAAAACCGTTTTCTGGTGTTAGACCACCCCGACCATAAACTAGGGGTAGCCACTCCCCGGTGCCGTTATCATTGAACTTGGCAACGTACAAAGTACCGTAGTCCAGTAGGTCAAGGTTAGCACTGGGATTTTGGGGATTATAAGGTTGAGAGCAAACAAACTTATAAATGTACTCGTTGCGTTCATCGTCACCCATATAGAAAGCTAAACGGTTGTTATCATCCAGAACGTATTGAGCGCTTTCGTGCTTAAAGCGACCCATAGCAGTACGCTTGACTGGTTTGCTGCGGGGATTATAGGGGTCAATCTCCACTACCCAACCGAACAAATGAGGTTCAAGAGGATTGGTGCTGGTATCGAAGCGGGGATCATCTGCAGCCCAAGGATAGCGAGAATTGGATGTGGCAATACCGTAACGATTTTGTCCTTGCAAAATATCAGAGTTGTCCACTCCCGGAACTGGTGTGATATCGTTTCCCAGGGGGTTGGTAAAATAGCTGTTCCAGTTTTCCTCACAGGTGAGGTAAGTACCCCAAGGTGTGTAACCGTTGGAGCAGTTGTTGACTGTACCATAAGCGGTGTAACCGTCGTTTACCCCGATTTCCAAGGAGCCTTCGGGTTTGATATTAAACTTTTTCGACTTCACAAAGTCGCTACCTGCAACAGGTCCAGAAATTCGCATTTCGGTGTTAGCTGTGATGCGACGACCATAACGAGAATTAGGATTAACACTCCAGTTATTACCTGAACTGTCCTTGGATATCTCTACAATAGATACGCCGTGAGCAGCTTGAGATTTGCGTACTTTCTCAATGCTTACTTCATCCAAACCGTCGGGATGGAGAAAATGTTCTTGGGTATACTCATGATTGACGCAGAGTATCCCCTGGTTATATGTTTGATTTTGATCCCTTGTGTTCTGTCTTCTGGGCATAGGAAAGAAGTGCATACCATCAGCATTCATCCCGAATTGCTTTTCCTGTGCGGCAGCATCTTGGGAAGCGTCTGATGACCAGTTGGGGCCACCGGGCATGATGGGATCACCCCAAGCAACTAACACTTGAGCTTTATAGCCTCGAGGAACAGTCACAAGATCCTTCTCTAATAGTCCCGTGGCTGGATTGAGTAAGTTTGGCTCAATACCCTCGAAGCCAATACCAGCAAATCCCATTCCAGGGGCTAACGGGGATGTTGCCACGGTTTGCAGTAAGCCACGGATAGTAACATTGCCTAAAACAGTTGCTACTGAAGCACCTACAGCTGTGAATATGAAGCGTCGGCGTTTCATGTTTACGCGCCCAATCACGTCACGAATTGACTCGTTACCGGATGGGTTTAGGGTTTTGTCGTTCTTGGGGTGAAGTGGTCCTTTCATAAAAAAACCTCACGGGAGTTTGCAAAATCAGTGGCTTTGAGCTTTTGGAAGAAACAATAACTTGGCAGATTTACGGCTGCTGTTTTTGATTCTTAATACAAAAGTCTCACTGTATACTTTTGATTGACGGAGAAATCTGTTTATGTACTTAATGGAAATTATAAACTTATGAATACTGCTACTACACAATAGACGTTAAAAAGCTTGATGAAAATTAGGAACTGTGTTAAGTACTCTGCTGTCCTATCTTGGAGATGGGTAATACTGTTGTGGGTGAAACTGTGTTTTTTAGTGTTGTTATACCAACTTACAATCGCCGTCCGATTTTAGAAAAGTGCCTCCGCGCTCTGGAGATGCAGGAGTTGAGTGCATCTAGTTCGGTAACTAATTACGAAATTGTCTTAGTAGATGATGGTTCTACTGATGGAACCTTGGAGTGGCTGGCGACAGACAAGGAAGAATTTCCCCATGTACGCTGGTTTGAGCAAGATCACGCCGGTCCTGCTACGGCTCGTAATTTGGGGGTAGAGAAAGCACTGGGAAACATAATTATTTTTATTGATAGTGATTTGGTGGTGGTGAGGAATTTTCTCCAAGCTCATGCGGATGCACTTGTACAAGGACGGAAAAAGTTGGCAAGCGATCGCTTTTTTACCTACGGTGCTGTAATTAATACTTGCAATTTCGATAATCCCACCGCGGAAATCTATAAAATTACAGATTTCTCGGCGGCTTTTTTTGCTACAGGTAACGTTGCCATCCCCAAACATTGGCTAGAGAAAGCAGGGCTGTTTGATAACAGCTTTCAACTTTATGGTTGGGAAGATTTAGAATTAGGTGTCAGACTAAAAAAACTAGGACTAAAACTGATTAAATGTCCAGATGCTGTGGGCTATCACTGGCATCCGCCATTTAACTTAGAGCAAATTCCCCGTTTAAAAGACCAAGAAATTCAACGCGGACGCATGGGAGTTTTGTTTTATCAAAAGCATCCTTGTTGGGAAGTGCGAATGATGATTCAAATGACTTGGTTACATCGTTTACTTTGGGGTATTCTCTCACTCAATGGCGCACTCAATGAGCGGACAATGGCTCCTTTATTGCAATGGCTGATTAATTTGGGTAAACCTCAGTTAGCCTTAGAAGTTGCCCGGATTTTTCTCAATTGGTACAACGTTCAGGGAGTTTATGCTGCGTACGCAGAGACTCAATACCCAAAAAATTGAAAGCACAGAGCTATATTTGTGATATACTAGAAAAGTTGTCTAATCTCGCACATCCAGTCATTCGGGTGTTTCCTAATGGGGAAATACAACTGGGTGGAGGTTTAACCCGAATAGGAGTAAAGAAAAAATATGCCAGTAGTTTCATTGGCTCAAATGATGGAGTCTGGGGTACATTTCGGGCATCAAACCCGGCGTTGGAACCCGAAAATGTCTCAGTACATTTATACTGCCCGCAATGGAGTACACATTATAGACCTGGTGCAGACTGCCCAGTTAATGGAAGAAGCTTATAACTATATACGATCGCAGTCTGAACAAGGTAAAAAATTCCTCTTCGTTGGTACAAAGCGCCAAGCGGCAGGAATTGTAGCCCAAGAAGCCGCACGTTGTGGCTCTCACTACATTAACCAGCGTTGGTTGGGTGGAATGCTGACCAACTGGGCGACCATCAAAACCAGAGCAGACCGTCTGAAAGATTTGGAACGGCGGGAAGAAAATGGCGCGCTGGATTTATTGCCCAAAAAAGAAGCTTCCATGTTGCGGCGAGAAATGGCCAAGCTGCAAAAGTATCTGGGTGGGATTAAGAATATGCGGAAAGTCCCGGATGTGGTGGTGATTGTAGACCAACGCCGGGAATATAACGCAGTGCAAGAGTGCCAAAAACTGGGACTGCCAATTGTGTCTATGCTAGATACAAACTGTGACCCGGATGTAGTAGATATACCTATTCCAGCCAATGATGATGCCATTAGATCAATTAAGTTGATCGTGGGTAAATTGGCGGATGCAATTTATGAAGGTCGTCACGGTCAGTTGGAAACTGAAGAGGAAGAAGATATTTTTGATGATTCTGAGTATGAGTACGAAGAAGATATGGAAGATATTGATGATTCCGGTTCTGATGAATAATCGGAACCATTGAGTATGAAGTTCATACTCAATCGCTTTCTCTTCACCAACCCTGAGTAAGATAGAAATACTCAACACCCGTGAGCGATGACAACTCAAGGTTAAATTAGGAATTGAGGCAACATGGCGGAAATATCTGCAAAAGTCGTCCAAGAACTGCGCCAAAAAACTGGTGCAGGTATGATGGACTGTAAAAAAGCTCTGAAAGAAACTGAAGGCGACATAGAAAAAGCTATAGACTGGCTGCGAAAAAAGGGAATTGCTTCCGCAGGGAAGAAAAGCGATCGCGTTGCGGCTGAAGGTCTCATAGACACCCATATTCAACCCGGTGGTAGAGTTGGTGTACTCATAGAAGTTAATTGCCAAACTGATTTTGTGGCCCGTAACGAAGCGTTTAAGGCTTTAGTTAAGAACCTAGCCCAGCAAGCAGCCAGCGCTGATAGTGTTGAGTCCTTGTTGACTCAGCCCTATGTTGAAGACAAAAACATCAACGTAGATGAGTTCATTAAGCAAACCATCACCCAGCTTGGTGAAAATATCCAAGTGCGTCGTTTTGTCAAGTTTGCTCTTTCCGAAGGTAATGAAGGTATTGTAGACAGCTACATTCACACTGGTGGTCGAGTTGGTGTTTTAGTAGAACTGAATGCCAAAACCGCATCAGCATCTGAGAATGAAGAGTTTAAAACATTGGCTAAGAATGCAGCCATGCAAGTTGCCGCTTGTCCCAATGTGGAGTATGTCACCATAGACGAAATCCCGGACGAAGTTGCTCAAAAAGAAAAAGAAATTGAAATGGGGCGGGATGATCTGGCTAAAAAACCAGATAACATCAAAGAAAAAATTGTTCAGGGACGGATTGAAAAACGCCTGAAAGAATTAACTTTGTTGGATCAGCCTTTTATTCGGGATCAGAACATTTCCGTGGAAGACTTGGTAAAACAAGTTAAAGGAAAAGTAGGTGAAGAGATCAAAGTTAATCGCTTTGTTCGCTATATCCTCGGTGAAGGCATTGAAAAGCAAGAAAGTAATTTTGCTGAAGAAGTTGCCGCACAAATGGGTAGCAAGTAACTTTAGTTGAAAGTTAACAGTTGCTTTTGTAACTCATTACTTGTACACTCACAGGTCAGTAACCATCAACTGACCTGTTTTTTTGACTGTAGGATTATGTCACCCAGCAGATAAACACCGATAAACAAAAATATAGGTACAATTGTACCATAAATCATAATATGAATATGGCAAATGCCAGGCTACGCTATGAGATGGGCAATCAAGAAGAGAAGATATGGCGAGAGCAATTGAGCTAATTGAACGGGATATTGCAGCGTTGCAAGCAGCTATCCAGGGGATGGCGGCACAACTTCACAATGCTTATGCTAGTTATTTAACCACCTTGGGGCAAGCCTTGGGGAAACAGTTGATTTTAGGAAGTTATCACTTATGCACCCAAGGGTATCCAGAAAACTTTCTCAAGTTATCCCTAAGTCAGCGCCAAAGATTGCAACAAGGTATCCGCCATTTAGGTAAGGAGGCGGCTGATTTATTACTTTCTCACATTCAGAGTGAGGGAGAGCAGACAGAAGAAAAAAATGAGGATGAAGAAGTAACATATACTATGTCTGACTCATCTGCCGTGCCTCAAATCAACTCAACTCCGAAAAGTTTTACCCCATTATTATCCAACCCGATAGAACTAGCAAAATGGCAACAGAATCTGGAAAATCTAATCCAAGAGGTACTGAGAAATGTTTCCCGTGATGCTAATGTTTTGTTACAAAAAGCTAATATTTTACCGAATAAACTACCAGAACCGATTTTAGAAGCGGCGGCGGCTGTTTCAGAAGCATCTGCTGAGATGATGCCGGGTCCACCCAATCTCTTAAACTTAATGGTGCAAATGGAAAATGAACAGGATTCAGAGGAATCGAAACTGACCCAAATTATAGCCATTAAGCTACGATTGGCAGAAATTGAATTCGGCGACACCAAACTATCATCTGAGCGTCGGCAAATTCGTGATATTTTAGTTCAGTTAAACAAGATAGGGCGAGATTATCAAAAAAAACAACGAGAACGCTCAGTGGCTGAAGCTGAGTCTGCATGGCGGGCAAGTTGGTTTGAATAAATGTAGATGACTAACGACCAATGACTAATGACATACCAGATTGGGTAAGATTACACAAAGCCCTGGCAATCGAAGCAGAAAAGGGCTTTACAGATTTAATGGGCAAACAATACCGCTTCAGTGAATTTCTCTGCTTGACCTTTGGGAAATTCCCTACCACGTTGTCTTCATTAGAACGTGGACGTTGGCAACAACTAGCGGCTCAATTTGCTAATTATCCCCATCTGGAACAGTCAGAAAGACAGCACTTAGTGGCTGAAACCCGCAGGTACATCTACCAACTACAGCAAGAACCAAAGGAAACTACCACAGACAAAGAATACCAACGCCAAAAGTCTCCACCTAAATCCCCAATTCTCACAGAAGTGAGTCAAAGGTTAGCGCCAAAAATTGACCAAAAACTCGGCGATTTACCAGAAATAGGCATTCGCAAAGCTGAAAAGTTGGCGGCGTTGGATTTGTATACTGTGCGGGATTTGCTTTTCTACTATCCCCGTGACCACATTGATTATGGTCGTCAAGTGAATATCGGGGAATTGCAGGGGGGTGAAACAGTAACAATCATTGCTAAGGTGAAGCGTTGTAACTGTTTTACCAGCCCCAAAAATAAAAAATTATCAATTTTAGAATTAAAACTGAAGGACAATACGGGTGAAATTAAAGTTAGTCGCTTTTCTGCTGGGGCGCGTTTTGCTAGTCGCGCTTGGCAAGAAAGTTTAAAACGTCGTTACCCAGTGGGTAGTATTTTGGCAGCTTGTGGGTTGGTGAAAGAAAGTAAATATGGCTTGACTTTGGATAACCCGGAACTAGAGGTGTTAGCACATCCAGGAGATACGATTGATTCTTTGACTATTGGTCGGGTAGTGCCGGTTTATGCTTTAACAGAGGGTGTGATGGCTAGTATGGTGAGAGAGGCGGTGACAGCTGCTTTACCAGCTACGGTTAACCTCAAAGATCCTTTACCGCCGGGTCTGCGGGAAAAGTATAATTTGATGGAATTGAAGGATGCGATCGCTAATATTCATTTTCCCGATGATAGTGCTACTTTGCAATTTGCCCGTCGTCGCTTGGTTTTTGATGAGTTTTTTTACTTGCAACTGGGTTTATTACAACGTCAGCAGCAAGCTAAGGCTATCCAAACTAGTGCTGTTTTTGCCCCTCAAGGTCAGTTAATTGAGCAATTCTCGGCAATTCTGCCCTTTCAACTGACGGGGGCACAGCAAAGAGTCCTCAACGATATTCTCAACGATTTGCAAAAACCCACGCCAATGAACCGTCTTATACAGGGAGATGTGGGATCTGGTAAAACTGTGGTGGCGGTAATTGCTATCCTAGCGGCAATTCAATCTGGCTATCAAGCAGCTTTAATGGCTCCCACGGAAGTTTTAGCAGAACAGCATTACCGCAAGTTGGTGAGTTGGTTTAACTTGCTGCATCTACCAGTGGAATTACTGACAGGCTCCACTAAAGTTGCTAAACGGCGAGAAATTCATTCTCAGTTAGAAACGGGTGAATTACCTTTATTGGTGGGAACTCACGCTTTAATTCAAGATACTGTCAACTTTCACCAATTGGGGTTAGTGGTAATTGATGAACAACATCGTTTTGGCGTGAAACAAAGGGCGCTGTTACAGCAAAAAGGCAACCAACCCCATGTATTAACTATGACTGCTACTCCCATTCCTCGGACTTTGGCATTAACAATACATGGGGATATGAATGTTAGTCAGATTGATGAGTTACCACCAGGACGACAAAAAATTCAAACAACTTTATTGACCAGTAAACAACGCACTGAGGCTTATGATTTGATCAGTCGGGAAATTGCCCAGGGTAGACAAGTGTATATAGTTTTACCTTTGGTGGAGGAATCAGAAAAATTAGATTTGCGATCGGCTGTGGAGGAGCATCAAAAGCTACAAGAAAGCGTGTTTCCAGAGTTTCAGGTGGGATTGTTACATGGTCGCATGAGTTCGGCTGAGAAAGATGAAGCCATTAGTAAATTCCGGGAGAATCGAACTCAAATACTGGTTTCTACCACCGTTGTAGAAGTGGGTGTAGATGTACCCAATGCCACTGTTATGCTGATTGAAAATGCGGAAAGATTTGGTTTGTCACAACTGCACCAATTACGGGGCCGTGTTGGTCGTGGTGCGGCAAAGTCTTACTGTTTATTGATGAGTGGTTCTAGAAGTCCTGATGCTCAACAACGGCTAAAGGTGTTAGAACAATCCCAGGATGGCTTTTTTATCTCGGAAATGGATATGCGCTTTCGTGGTCCGGGGGAGGTTTTGGGAACTCGTCAATCGGGTATGCCGGATTTTACTTTAGCTAGTTTGGCAGATGATGAGGAAGTTTTACTCTTAGCTAGACAAGCTGCGGAGAAGATCATAGAAATAGATGCAACTTTAGAGCGTTGGTTTTTAATGAAAGCTGAGTTAAAGTATCGCTATGAACGGTTAATGGGTGGGGCGATTTTAACATAGTAGGTCTTACTTATGTTAGTTAACGGGACTTAAACATTTTTGAAGAAGAAATAAGCCTCAAACCATTGCAGGTTAGGGGAAATACATTCAATGCCCAAAAACGCATGGAACTAAGATATACCAACGAAGCAATCAAAATGATGTCAAACCTGACGGGGCGACAAAATTTGATGGTTTGAGAATTCCTGGTAGAATCCGCATTAATTCCTCTAAATCAGTTGGGATGCGATAGAGCATTAAATCTTGAGTTACACGGTGAGGTATGGTCATAAACTAAATTGGCTTATGAGAATCATTTTGACGGTATGATAAAAGTGTGGGTAGAAGCAACTTATCTTACTAACAAAGAACGCACCCACTGGCGAAAGGCTCGCCGCGCCTGACTAGCGCCATCAGTATCGCTCAAATTCAAAAACTGTAAAATGCCTTCAATTACGGGCAAATCTGCAAATGTGGGACTATTTTCTACCTGCACATACTCACCCTCATGCAAGAGAAAAATCTGTAATTGAGTATCTGCATAACACCAAAGTTCAGGAACACCCAAGGCTAGATAAGCTGAAAGTTGAGTTTTGGAAGTTACGTCTATTTCAATTGCTAAGTCTGGAGGAGGATCAACTGATAAATTCAATCTATTTTTACCTATCATTCGTGCTGCATTTTGAATATAAAAACAATCATCTGGTTCTAACCCTGTGGCCATTTCTTGACGTTTAAATGTGGTTGAACCATAAGGTTCCCAGTCTATTTCTAATTCATCCAGCAAAATTTTCACAAATTCGCCAATTAGGATCTTAACTTTTTCATGTTCTGGCAACGGCATCCGAATTTCTAATACTCCCTGATAATAAACAACTCGCCCACCGCGATGTTCTCCTAATTCTTGTAAAATTGCCTCAAACTCAGCCCAACTAATGTCACGTAAGATCAAACATTGTCCTGGTTGAACATCAATTTGGCGCAGTTGTAGTGTAACCATGATTTTTGCCTCCTATCTATATAGCCATCCTATCTGACCATCTACCCACACTGTTAAGAATTTAGTAACATATAATACAAAAGATCAGAGAAATAAGCTATCTCTCCTGAGCATGAGCAGAAATAATGGCGGGATCGCTTGCTGTATTCTTCACAGTTTGTTACAAAAGTATAAAGAACTTCTAGAAATCCAAAACTACATGTTCGGCGGACTTACTGGTTTAAAAGATTCTCAAGGTACAGATTGGGGAGAGCGGCTGCTCAACACAGTGGCCAGCCAAACGATTCGCCACTTGTTTACCCGAAGCGAGTCTGTAGAAGTCTTTGTGCGCTGTTATCCATCCAGCAAACTGTTACAAGGCAGCATTGATAGCTTTAAAATGAGCGGTCGGGGCTTGGTGATTCGCAAAGATTTCTTGGTGGAGGAAATGTCCTTTGAAACAGATGCAGTTGCCATTGACTTCGGCGCTGTTTTGAGTGGTAAGCTGAATCTCAAGCAACCTACCCAGGCGATCGCCAACGTGGTTCTATCAGAAGCTGGTATTAACCAAGCCTTCAGTGCCAAACTGGTGACCCAGCACCTGGTTAACCTTACACTACCTTCCTTAACGGCAATATCTGGCGGTCACCCAGTTTCCTTTACCGATATTCAAGTGGAACTATTGGCAGAAAGCCGCTTGCGGATTTTGGCCAGGGCAGATTTAAATAATGGCGAACTCATACCACTGAGTATGACCATGACTGTGGGTGTGGAACGACGGCGGCGGATATCATTTAAAAACCCGGAAGTTGAACTGGATCAAGTACCAGAAGCGCAACGGGAATCGTCTCAAAAATTGAGTATGGCACTGGCGGAAATTTTAGATAATATGGTTGATTTGGATCGCTTTGACCTTGATGGTGTGAAAATGCGGCTTAATCGTTTAGAAACTGAAGGTAAAAAAATAATTTTTAGTGGATATGCAGAAATAGAACGTATTCCCCGTAATCCGTAAACTTAAAAACTTCACCCCGGCTTTGACTTGGGATCAGGCTGGGGTGATGGTTCTTAACTGTCTATTCTGATTTTTTAACGTCCAATACCTACATATTGGAAGCCAGCCCTGACCATACTTTCCGGGTCGAGGAAATTACGACCATCTATAATCACTGGGTGACTCATCAATTTTGCCATCTTGGTATAGTCTAGACTGCTGAACTGTTGCCATTCAGTGACTAATACTAAAGCGTCGCAGCCGTCGGCTAGCCTTTCTGCATCAGTTTCCACTAACACCCCGGTGAGACCGTGACGCAAACCGGTTTGGGAAACAATGGGGTCGTAGGCTTTGACTTTAGCTCCTAATCGGTTGAGCTGCTCAATTAAGTTGAGTGCTGGAGCATCCCGCATATCATCAGTATCCGGCTTGAAGGTCAAACCCAGGAGTCCAACGGTTTTACCTTTGAGTATTTTGAGAACTTGCTGTAGTTTTTCTAGAGCAATGAGACGCTGGCGCTCGTTGACACTAACCGCAGCTTTCATCATCTGGGCATCATAGCCATAGTCATCAGCAGTGTGAATCAGTGCAGAAACATCTTTGGGGAAGCAGGAACCACCCCAGCCAATACCAGCATTTAAAAATTTGTTACCAATGCGGGAGTCTAAACCAATGCCTTTTGCTACTTGGGTAACATCAGCACCAACGCGATCGCAAATGTTAGCCACTTCGTTAATAAAACTAATTTTTGTGGCTAAAAAGGCGTTAGCAGCGTATTTGATCATTTCTGCCGAACTCAGGTCTGTACATAACACAGGTACTGGTGGTAGAGATTTATCAGCACCATAGTGACGTTCCACAATGGGCGCATATAGTTCTTTCATCAAGGCGATGGCTCTTTCACTATTACCGCCTAAAACAATGCGATCCGGGTTAAAAGTGTCATAAACTGCGGAACCTTCCCGCAAAAATTCTGGATTGCTGACAACATCAAATTGAGCTAAATCTTCAGGTAATTTTTCATCCCTGGATACTCCACCTGCCGGTACAAGTACCTTTTGGCGTTCTGCAATACCATCTAAAACAATCATTCGTACCCAGTCACCGGAACCAATGGGTACTGTAGATTTATTAACAATTACCTTATACCCACCGTTGAGATTTGCCCCAATACTACGAGCCACAGCTTCTACATACCGGGTATCACTTTCCCCTGTAGGTAAAGGTGGTGTTCCCACAGCAATAAACAGAATTTCCCCGTGGGCTACTCCTGCGGCTATATCTGTGGTGAAATGAATTTTCTCGACTTGAATGGCAGACTGCATAATTTCTGAGAGTCCCGGTTCAAAAATGGGGGACTGCCCAGATTTCATTAATTTAACTTTTTCTTCGTTATTATCTACACAAATTACATCATGCCCGATGTGAGCCAAGCAAGCACCTGTAACCAAACCAACGTAACCAGTACCAATGACGCAAACACGCATTTAGTTTAACTCCTCGTTTTTTTGGGGTTGCCCTCAGAAAAATGTTCAAAATATGATAGTTGTATAATAATGGTGAACCCAGCAACTTAAACACAGGCTGCTGAAAATGTGAGCCTGTAGTTAGGTTAGGAACAACGCTACATACTATCCCGGAGCCTAAAAATTAGATATGGCTTTGAATACGACTGCGGAAATCTTCTACTGTGAGTTTTAAACCTTCTTCTAAAGGAACAGTAGGTTGCCAATCTAACAAGTTTTTAGCCTTGGTGATGTCAGGCTGACGACGACGAGGATCATCAGAGGGTAGCGGTTCAAATTTAAGTTTTGCGTCGGGGTTTACCATTTTTTGTACAGTTTCTGCCAATTCTAAAATGGTGTATTCACCAGGATTACCTAAATTCACCGGTCCAACATAGTCGCTATTCATCAAACGGATAAAACCTTCTACTAAGTCAGAAACGTAACAGAAACTTCGAGTTTGGGAACCATCTCCATACACGGTTAGGGGCTGACCCCGTAAGGCTTGAACTATAAAGTTACTCACAACCCGACCATCGTTTTCTAACATCCTTGGTCCGTAGGTATTGAAAATTCGCGCGACGCGGATATCAACTTTGTTTTGTCTGTAGTAATCAAATGCTAAAGTTTCGGCAATGCGTTTACCTTCGTCGTAGCATGAACGTATGCCGATGGGATTCACACTACCTCGATACTCTTCTGTTTGGGGGTGGACTTCAGGATCACCATACACTTCGCTAGTTGAGGCTAAAAAGAATTTAGCTTTAACCCGTTTAGCTAATCCCAACATATTCAGTGTGCCTATGACGTTAGTTTTAACGGTTTTCACTGGGTTGTACTGATAGTGTACAGGAGAAGCTGGACAAGCTAAATGATAAATTTGATCTACTTCTAGGCGAATCGGTTCTGTGATGTCATGGCGGATGAGTTCAAAAGATGGATTATTTATCCATTTCCAAATATTGCGTTTATGACCTGTGTAAAAATTATCTAAGCAAATTACCTCATGCCCGGCAGGTATTAATCTGTCAATGAGATGAGATCCAATAAATCCAGCAGCACCTGTAACTAAAATTCTCATGGTTTGCCAAGTTTATAATTGACATCTCCCCTGGTTGAAACACAGGGGATTTTAAACTGATGTTGCTACGCAGTCATCAGACACGCTACGCAACGTTTACGATATGACTTATTTAACCTACTAAGTAAATCATATTGTCAAGGGAGTGTCAAACCTTCCCTGCTCCCCTTGACTAAGATTATACTTAGCTGTGTGACTACTTGAGTTGGCATCTTATGGGCTTTTCACCAATTTGTGGATGCTTTTTCTGATTTTAACTGAACAAAAATGCTTTGTAAATACCCATCGCCTTTTGTTAAGGATACCACAGGATAAATCCTGTTGAGCGGCGTTTCATCTCCTCGCTGAAGCATAAGGGTTATCACTATCTTGATATGTGTTATATTTTACGTATTTAAGAAATGGTATATATGTGTGTATTTATGATCACTTTCTCGTTTAACATTATTTGTTGCCTTGGACAGACGCTTGACTAGTTTAACAGAATTAATCTGGAAAAATCACTGCAAAAATCACTGCAAAAATCAAGTTTAGTATTTGTGACTGCATCAGAATTACAGTTGAGAATACTGCGAGATTTTGCACACATTTAAGCAAATTGACTTGGTAATTTAAAAGTTTTGCTGCTGTAATCTCAGGAGATAAGAATGAAAGCAAACAAGAATACAAGTTTCTTAAAACTGCTTGCTAGCCTTGTGGCGGTCGCTGGCGTAAGTGCTTTAATGACTGTTCCGTCATTCGCATTAACTAACTCAACCAAATCTACAACGGAAACCCTACACTCCCAAGCAACACCACCCAGAGATGATACTGCTCCGGGAACGCAGCCCGACCAGCAAGATCAGCAAGGTCAGCAAGGTCAGCCTAGTCCTGGACAATAGTTCAGCTGAGAAAGCCGCAGTGTGTATTTTTTATTAGTATATGCTGTGGCTTTTCAACCAGAGCTATGTGGGACTGGCTGAATCAAGGTTTTACCTTGATATATCTAAGATTATTCTACTTGATCAGTTAAAAACCCTGTTCCCTATTCTTATATCAAGTCAAGCACATGAATTTATTGTATGGAAACTTGACCAGAAAATTTACTTGTTTCTTGGGAATTGTTGGGGTTAGTAGTGCCATCACTATTGCTGGCTATGCCGAGATTAATCAACAAGCCATGGCCGATACTAGACCCCATAACTATACCATTCTCCCCAGGATAAGTGAAATTGATAGGGTGTATGTACAAGAAGCAAACCAAGCCGGCATGGCGGAAGTTGAACTAGCAAAATTGGCACTGGAAAGGTCAAAAAATGAGCAAGTTAGACAATACGCCCAGCAAATGATTCAGGATCACACCCCTTTGAATCAAGAATTAATGCAGTTAGCCCAACAAAAGGGAATTACTCCATCAACCAACCCAAGCCCCAAATATCAAGCGTTAAAAGCTCAACTATCAGAATTTGATGGCAGCATTTTTGACGAAGCATACATAAATGAAGCTGGCATTAACGGCAACATGGAAAATTTAGTCATCCACACCCGTCAAATACAGCTTGGTCAAGACCCAGATTTACAAGCCTTTGCTGCCAAAAGTATCCCGGTTGTAGAAACACATTTACAATTACTAGATTTTCTGTTAATTTAATTTAATTTAATAAATTTGATATAGAAAATGACAAAAAATGACTTAATATATTATGATATCTATGCAGATAATTGGTGGCAAAAAGGTGAGGTCTTAAATTTATCTGCTCATCTTAATCAATCTAGAATTGATTTTTTTTCTAATTATGTCACTACATGGCAAGGACTGAAAGTTTTAGATGTTGGTTGTGGCGGCGGATTATTATGTGAAACTTTAGCCCAACAAAAAGCTATTGTATCTGGCATTGATTCATCTTTACCTTCTATTAAAGTTGCTCAAGCCCATGCTAAAAACAACAACTTAAATATTGACTATCATTGGGGATTTGCTGAAAATCTGCCTTTTGCTGCGGACAATTTTGATGCTGTTGTGTGTTGTGATGTTTTGGAACACGTGACAGATTGGCAACGAGTTGTTACCCAAGTTTGTAGAGTTTTAAAATACAATGGTTTATTTTTATTTGACACTATTAATAGAACTTTTAAATCAAAATTAATTATGATTTGGCTCTTGGAGGATATTGTCAAGCAAATACCATCAGGTTTTCACGATTGGCATAAGTTTATTAAACCACAAGAGTTAATTGATCATCTGGAAAATAATGGTTTTAAAAATGTTGTGATTAGGGGATTTGACTTGACAGGAGGAATGAATTTTCAAACATTAATAAACATCTTTTTTAAAGGGTTGACTCAAAAAGAAGTATTTACTATCCAAATCAATGAAGATACTTCTGTTTGGTATGTTGGTAAAGCTATGAAAAAGTACTAAATTCTACATATATCTGGTCAGTTGAACTCGGTAACGTTCTTTTTTGGTGACTGCAATTTCTCCGACTTCTAAACGTCCCTTACCACGAATGGCGATTAGGTCACCGGATTTTAGTTGAGAACTGGCTTGATTAATTTCTTTCCAGTTGACGCGGACATCACCACTCTCAATAATATCAACCATTTTACTACGTGACATACCAAAACCAGCCGAAGCGATCGCATCTAATCGCAAAGAAGCTTCTACTGTGGTTAATTCCTTTTTCTTCGGTTCTCTAACTTTTAACTCATTGATATCAATGGGCTGAGTTTTCACTGGTACTGAGCGCACCTGTTGCAGATTCATTTCTAAAAATTCTGCTAACTCGGGTACTACAATGGCTTGCGCTCCCCGTTCTCCCAGAACAATAATATCTCCTGTTTTTTCACGTACAATTCCTGTTCCCAGCATTGCGCCTAAAAAGTCCCGGTGAGTGGCTGTGTCAAACAAAAAATTACCAGCAATTTCTAAAGCGGTAAGGTGAACTTGAGATTGATCTAAAGGCAATTCAGAGCGAGCGATGGCTATTCTTTGGCGTTCTGCTTGGGGATAGCCGCCCCATGTGACTAATTGTACATCTGTTAACCGACCAAGTACCCTATGAATTTCTGCTAATTCTGGGGGAGACAAAAAATCAGTCAAAACCACTTCCCAGGTTTTAATTGCTTGTTCTGCGTGATCAATCACGCGAGCGATACTGTCTCGATTTTCGACACCTTTTAAAAGTTCTTCTCTTGGCAACATTATCAATGGTTTTAGATTATTAATTCTTATGTACTAGATGTATCAGCATAGCCCTGGATATTTTCTGGCTCAAACTTACGTAATATCCGGGTTACTTGCCGACTAATGGCTTCGGAAACCTGAACCACCACTATATATTTACCCATTTCTAAGCGATTGCGATAGGGTAAGGCATCACCACCCCCCACCACTAAGCCAACACCACCGCCAACAAACACACTACCCATAGCGCCACTAGCAGCCCCCAGCAGTCCGCCAATAATGTGATTACCAATTTCACCCGCCCAGGGAAAAGTGTTTAAACCTGTGATTAAACTAAAGGTAAAACCTGCAAAAAAGCCGAATGGTATCAGCCAGTATGACATGAGCTTGGCTTGCTTTTTGGCTTGTTCTTGGGGATCAACCAAGCCAAACTCATCAGCAGTTTTATAACCCCTACCCAGGATGGTGCTTTCAATGCCCTCTGCTTCTAAAGCTAGGTAAGCGGCTTCGGCTTGGATACGGTTTGGTAGTACAGCAATAACGTAATTCATGATTTTTATACATTAAATAACAATTAGTTGTTAAAATTTGTTAAAATTAGTTTATTAGTTAACAGGGTATGGTTTAGAGGAGGGGGGAAATCTAAATCGTTCCTTTCCTCTCTCTATTATGGCATTGTCTGGGAGCGGATATCAATTAAACGCATCCAGTGGCTGACAAAAATCCTTGGCTCCTTGCTTAAGAATGTATATGAGAATGGGGGTGGCTAAAATCCTAGGAAATGTGGGCATGGTTTTGAGATGTTCGATGATTTTCACTAGTGAGCCATTGAGCAAATCTTCTCGATATTCTGGTTGACAAATAACTGCGCGCCATTTTCTAGCTATAGCATCTAACCACTCAGAATTAGTCATTCCTGGTTCTTGTCCCGCGCGAATGGCTAGGGTCATGGCTGCATCTTCTAAGTCTCCATCACAATCTTCAATTAAGTCTAGGGCTTCCATCGCTGTGGAGTCATCAGCTAACTGAGAACGAAACAAAGCTATTTCCTGGGATGTAACTATAGTCATAGATTTTTTACTGAGATGAATGATTGATTGTTTAGACTTGGGTCAGCAGTTTAAGGGCTTTGGTTTTCCTGATGTGTTTTGAGTTTCATGATAATTTCTGTGTGTATCTCACGGGTAATTGGGTAAAAATACATCAGCAATAAACCACAAATCAAACAAATCATGGGTACTGGTCCAACGGTGATGCGGATAGCTAACAGGGCAGAGTCTGGTTGAATGGGTAGGGTGGTTGTTCCTGGTATGGCTGCTTGGAAACCTGCTGCTTGTAAGGCGTTTCCCACTAGAAATATTCCTAAAGCTAAACCTAATTTTTGCAGCAAAACCATAAACCCGTAAAAAATGCCTTCTCGCCGTTGTCCGGTTTGGAGTTCATCTAAATCAATCACATCTGGAATTAGTGACCAAGGAACTAGATAAGCAGTGGATACGCCAAAACCCGCCATGACAGCCAACACATACATTAAACCTATTTGACCCGGCTGTAAAAAAAATAGTCCTGCTGCCGCTATGATCCATAAAGTCATTCCCAAAAAATAAACAGCTTTTTTGCCGATTTTCTGGCTTAAAGTACTCCAGACAAATAGCATTAGTAATGCTGTTCCTTGGACGGCTATCATCACTGTGGGTACGTCTGATTCTTTGAGACGCATATAGTTAACGACAAGATAAGGAATGGTGGTGGCTGTCACCTGTACCCCTAACCAAGAAAAAAGAAATATGCCAATAATAAATAAATAAGGGCGATTGCTAAAGGCAATTTTGATTTGCTCGAAAAAAGGTATAGATGCAGGCGGTTCCCCTTGGGTGCGTCGGGCTTCAAAAGCCAATAGGCGATCGCGTACTCCAAAAATACACGCATACAAAGACAAAACCGAGATTACAGCACAAACTGCCGCTAAAACTAGATATTGTTGTTGGCGATCGCCAATCATGGAGAAAATAATTCGCGCTAAAATCAACGATAAAATACTGCCCCCAATGGAAAAAGCGAAGCGAAAGCTATTCAAGGTGGTACGTTCGTTATAATCTTGTGTTAACTCTGGAGTCATTGCTGTATAAGGCAAATTGACCACAGTGTAAAATACCTGAGATAATAACCCAATCACCACGTAATACCAAAACAATGGCCAAATGTTACCACTCTGGTCATCAGTAAAACGCGGTACAATCCACTGTAAGAAAAAAGTGACCCCAAAAGGAATTGCCCCGTAAAACAACCAAGGTAAACGACGACCCCACCGAGGAGAGTTCGTTTGATCGGACAACACCCCGATCATGGGATCGTTGATGGCATCCCAAATTTTACCAATCATTAAAATGCTACCAGCTAAACCAGCTGGAATACCTGCCACATTAGTGAAAAAAACCAAGAGAAAAAATATGGAAATATTAGCAGTAATGGCTGGACCTAAATCTCCAGCCCCATAGGCTAGTTTAGTTTTCAAATCCAGTTTTTGATTTTCTGGATTAATTTCGGAGAACTGATCAACAAAATTGTTCATACTCATACTAAAATAAAAAGCTTGTAGTTAAATTCAGTATTACTTAACCTACCTTGTTTATGTCAGACCTTTACGTTTCCTGGTCGGATTATTACCAAAAAATTGAACACCTGGTAGCTCAGATATATCAATCAGGTTGGGAGTTTAACCAAATTGTCTGTCTAGCTAGAGGGGGACTGCGAGTGGGAGATATTATTTCCCGTATATATCAGCAGCCCTTGGCAATTTTAGCGACATCTTCTTACAGTGGACCAGGCAAGCAAGAAAGAAGTAGTTTAATCTTTTCTCGCCACTTAACCATGACCACAGAAAAATTAGGTTCCCACATTCTCCTGGTGGATGATTTGGTGGATTCTGGAATCACACTAGAACAAACTATACCCTGGCTCAAGGAATATAGTAAATCCCCCATTGTGGAAATTCGCACGGCTGTAATTTGGTATAAAGCCTGTTCTAGCGTTAAACCTGATTATTATGCGGATTATTTGGCTGATAACCCCTGGATTCATCAGCCATTTGAACATTATGAACACATGAAACCCGCAGAATTAATACATAAAATCAGTCAACCTTGCTAATCAGTAGGTGGTAATAAACAGCACATTTTAAAAAACACCAGCAATCAAGCCTATAATGGCACCACTGGGGACTAACTGCCATGTGGGACGTTTAAAGCGGATTAAAGCAACTAAGGCTAAAATGCCGATGATAACCGCCAAGATGGAGTTAGCTAGAGTGTCTTGGATAATGGCGGTCTGTGCTAGGGGAATAGCCGCAGATGCGATCGCCCCCAACACAGCTGGAGTCACACCTTTCAAAAAGCTACGAATCCAAGGTTGCTGACGAATGCGAATTAAAAGCGGTGCTGCTCCCATAATAAATACAAAGGAGGGAGTAAAAATAGCCACAGCAGAAATTAAAGCCCCCAAAGCACCAGCCACTTTATAACCCACAAATGCAGCTGTAATCACCACAGGACCAGGGGTAAACTCGCCAATGGCGACACCATCAATAAATTCACTGCGGCTTAACCAATGAAATTGATTGACTACTTCAAACTCCAACAAAGGGACAATAACTAGCCCACCCCCAAAGATAAAACTACCTACTCGCAAAAAAAACCAGGTTAAGGTTAAATAATATTCCTCAATCCGTTCTAATCCCCAAAAACTAGAAACCGTTAATGTATCAATGGGTATATTAGCCACGATTTTCGGCAACACCTGGACCATGGGTAAAAGAGGAACTAGCCAAGCACTGGTGCGACTTAAGGGAGTAGTTGGTGGTGGGTAGAGAATTAACCCTACAATACCCGCTAAGATAAATTGCCACAGAAGATTAACCTGAAAGAGCAAGTTTACCAGTAAGACAATAATAGCGATCGCAACACCTTTACCATCAGTAATTACCCGTTTTGCTAACTTCCAGCAAAACCCAAAAATAATAGCAATAACAACAGGTGTAATTCCCAGAAACAAATCCTCAACCTGCGGTATACCCTGAAAACGAAAATATGCCCAAGACAAAGTTAGCACAATCAAAAAAGCCGGCAAAATAAAACAAATCCCAGCCACCAAAGCGCCCAAATGTCCCGCCCGCACATACCCAGTATAAATTCCCAACTGGGTAGAAGCAGGACCGGGTAACATTTCGCAAACTGCCACTCCTTGTAAAAATTGTTCTTCAGTCAACCAGCCCCGCCTGACCACAACTTCATCATTAATCATGGCCATGTGGGCTTGGGGACCACCAAAACCAATCAAACCTAGTTTGAGAAAAAGTTGAGCCAGTTGTATCAATCGAGCCGATAAACTAGGCTGTATTTCCGGAGAGTCATAATTACTTTGCTGATTCATTTTTTATGTGGACTAAATCAAAACAGCCATAGCCAAAGGGGAAGAGTAAGTAGTAACATCATAGAACCCACCGCCAAACAGGTAACTGCCAGATCCCGATCCAAATTAAAAGTTTCGGCAATTACCAATGTAGCAAAGGCTGGAGGCATAGCCATTTGTATAACTATTACTTGTGCTGCTTCTCCCGTCACTCCCAAGAATGGTAATGTGCCGCCAATAACTAAGGGAACCACTAACATTTTAATAGTCAAGCTCATCCCTGCTTGTGGTAGACGGTGCCATGAGGTAAGCCGGGAAAGTCGCATACCAATTAATATTAAAGTTAAAGCAACTACACTCCAACCTAATTTTTCTAAGCTATATTCAAGGATATGAGGGAGTTGCACTGCGCGAAATAGCAAGCCAAAGCCGAAACTCCATAAAGCAGGATTAATTAAAATTGACTCGACAATTTGCCAATAATTCCTGACATGATTGCCAAAATGAGATGCTAATACTATCCCTAAACCATAAGCCCCAAACAGTGACCCCAACATATCGTAGAATAAAGCCCAGGCAAAGTATTCTTGTCCCACTAATGCCAAGGTGATGGGGAAACCAAGATAACCAGTGTTACCCACCATCGCTGCTAAAAGCAAACTACCTTGAGTTGACTTTTGGGGGATAGTTTTTGTCAAATGAGCCTGCCCTTTCATTGCTAACCAAGCCAAAAATCCCCCCAGTGTAATAGCTAGGTGGGCGATGACGGGGGCGATCCAAATCCGCCCTGACAAATCAGCATTATGTAGAAATGCTACAATACTTATAGGTACTCCCACCCAAAAGAGCCATTTACCTATACGGGTAGGAACTGTGTTGGGTAGTTTTCGTCCCAGAATAAAGCCCACTAGGACTAGTCCTAGGAGTTTGACGTATAGTTCTAGGAGGTTAGCCAAGATTGTTACCTGGAATAATAGATTATAAAGACTACGGAAGATGTTTATTTGTGTCCAGTCTACAATCTTTGGTGAGTATTGCACAAAAGCAGGAGTTGATTCTTGAATAAAGCCCGGTTTTCTGGACAACCGCATAACTTCTCAGATAACCCTGGTGAAGATATCCCAGAGGCTTTGCGCGATAGCCCTGAAGCAAAATCCCAGCCACTCCCCCCCAGTGTAGTTTTGCTGATGGTAGGAGTGGGAGGGTTAGTTCTGATGGGCTTAGTTGCTGGTTTTTGGTTCTTTGTGGTCGCCCCCAAGGTTCCCCCTAAAACTAATCAAACTAATCTTGATTCATCACCTAGTCCAGCAACTACACTAACCCCACAACCGAGGGATTCTGTCAAGAGTCAAGATAAAAATGTTGATGCCCTGTTGGGTCATTTGAGATACTCAGAAGCCCCAAAGTCAGAACTATTGCCCATTACAGCAGATGGGCGGATGGAAATGAGAAAAGCTGCTGCACAAAAGTATCAAGCCATGGCACAAGCAGCGCGACGGGAAGGTGTAATTTTAGTACCAATTTCTGCTTTTCGCTCAGTTAAAAATCAGGAAGAGTTATTTTTTGGTGTTGGTGCTAGGCGCAATCAAACTCCGTCCCAAAGAGCATCTGTCAGCGCGCCCCCTGGACATAGTGAGCATCACACAGGTTACGCTGTGGATATAGGGGATGGGACAGTACCAGCCACTAATCTACAAACCAACTTTGAAAACACAAAAGCTTTTAAGTGGTTACAAGCAAATGCTGCTCGTTTTGGTTTTGAAATGTCTTTTCCTGCCAATAATTCCCAAGGTGTTAGTTATGAACCTTGGCACTGGCGTTTTGTCGGCGATCGCCATAGTTTAGAATTATTCTACAAAGCCAGAAATATCAACTCCACCCCAAAATGATAGCAAAATGATATAAATTCCTGTTAAATTAGATGCTTACCTAATTACCAGAGCCGATATTTCCGAGTTTTTACCACATTTTGCCATAAATAAATTTATCCCCTCTTGACTAAAAGTATCAACTTACCCGAAGATTCTACTCATGTGGGTTTGTATTACTTATGATGTGAAAGGCACGATGGGAATTAATAATCTGTTTACCGCAGGCGGCGTGGTGATGTGGCCGCTATTTGGGTTTTCCGTGTTAGCAGTGGCGCTGATTGTTGAACGGATCTGGTTTTGGGTGAGAATCAGCAACCGTCAAAACACTGTCATTAGAGACGTGTTAAAACTTTATCGCCTGGATAATGTAGTTGGTGCCATGGATAAATTACAAAAAAATGCAGATTTGCCTTTAGCAAGGATTTTTCTGGCTGCTTTGGAACTAGAAGAAGCGAAACCGGAAGAATTTCGTTTAGCATTAGAAAGTGAAGCCCAAGCAGAAATACCTTTACTAAAACGCTTTCAAAACATCTTTGAAACCATCATCGGTTTGGCACCACTATTAGGTCTACTCGGTACTGTATTAGGGTTAATCACCTCCTTTGCTTCCCTGGATATTGGTGATGTGGGGGGTACGAAAACCGCCGGCGTAACTGCTGGTATTAGTGAAGCCTTGGTTTCTACTGCGGCTGGCTTAGTAGTTGCTATATTTACACTTTTATTTGCCAATTCCTTTCGAGGTTTATACGTCCGCCAAATGGCACTGATTCAAGAATATGGGGGACAGTTAGAATTACTTTACCGTCGCCGGTACGAAGGAGGAGAGAAAACCTGTGCGCCTACCAGATGAACCAGATTTACCAACACAGATCAACATCGTACCGATGATTGATGTCATATTTGCTATTTTAACCTTTTTTATCATGTCAACGCTGTTTTTAACTCGGTCTGAGGGTTTGCCTGTGAATTTACCTACAGCTACCACAGCCACACAACAGCAAGTTCCCATGAAAATCACAGTTACAGTAGATGCAACAGGAGTAATTAGCCTTAACCGTCAACCTAGTACAATTAATTCATTAGTAGAACAACTGCGGGCTATGATTGGTTCTAATTCAGAGGCCTTAGTAATTATTAATGCTGATGAGCAAGTGGGGCATGGTCAGGTGGTGGCAATTATGGATCGTGTGCGTCAAGTAAAAGGGGCAAGGTTAGCAATTTCTACTCAAAAACCATAGGATGCTTGACACTCCCCACGCTATCAAGGCGTGGGATTCCAGCGTCACTGACGTTTCTTACTTGCGTTGAAAATAATCTTCCATGATTTGTAAAACCATTGGTCCAGCAGTACTACCTCCACCACCGCCCGAATGTTCGGCAAAGGCTACAATCAGGATTTCTGGTTTATCTGCTGGTGCATAAGCACCAAACCAGGCATGATTTCTTTTGACTCCACGCTGCCATGCTTCGGCTGTCCCGGTTTTACCAGCTACTGGGGGGAGTGTGGGCTTATTTAAAACTTTACCAGTACCCTCAGTTATTACTTTTCTAAGTCCATCACGGAGAATCTTAATAGTTGTTGGCTTCATATTCAAAGATGTTCGCCAGCTTTTTGCTTCTTCATTATCTTTAAGTAAATGGGGCTGGACTCGGTAGCCGCCATTAGCGGGTACAGCAAACATCACCGCAACTTGCAAAGGAGTAGTCAGTAAAGCACCTTGACCAATGGACATATTGATGGTGTCGCCCACACTCCAAGGTATTTTCCAGGTCTTTTGTTTCCATTTGTCGTCAGCTACTAAACCCCTTGTTTCTTCGGTGGTAAAGTCAAAGCCGGTTTTTTTACCAAATCCAAATTTACGAGTCCATTCAATTAAAGTTGGGCCACCTACCCCCTTAGCCACTTGATAAAAGAAAGTATCACTACTCCACTGCATCGCTCCCACAAAACCTAATGGACCAAACCCCGCGTGATTCCATTCACCAAATCTGGTTCCGCCAATAGTTAGGGAACCGTAGGTTTGTAAGACTGTGCTGGGAGAAAATTTACCCGATTCCAGCCCAGCTGCGGTGGTGACAATTTTAAAAGTACTAGCCGGAGGAAAACCACTGAGGGCGCGATTGACTAGGGGGTGGTTTTCACCTTGGACACTTTGCCAATCTTGTTGGGAGAGTTTTTGTTTAGAGAAGATATTGGGATCAAAGGTTGGACGAGATACCATGGCTAACACTGCGCCATTTTTGGGGTCAATGGCTACAATGGCACCGTTGTAATTGCCTAAAGCTTTATGGGCGGCAATTTGCAGGTTTAAATCTATAGTTAAGTTGATATCATTACCGGGTTTTGCTTGTTTTTCTCCTAAAACCCGAATGGGACGACCTGCGCCATCCACTTCTACTTGTTGACCCCCCCATTCACCCCGGAGAGTATTTTCATAAGCTTTTTCAGCCCCCATTTGACCAATCACATCTCCCAAGCGATAGCCTAACTTCCGTTTTTGTTTTAATTGTTCGGGTGTCAACTCTCGCGTGTAACCCAGGACATGAGCTAATTCTTTACCATGGGGGTAGTAGCGCACAGCTTCTGTATGTATTTCTACATCTTGTAGTTCGTTTTCATACTCTTTGAGTCCAGTAATTTGGGCTTCATTCAGATCACGAGCAATACGAACTAGTGAAGAAGAGTTGGGTCCTGCTGCTTGTAATTTTTTTTCTATTTCTTCTTTGGGGATATCCAGAATTTTTTCTAAACGTGAACCAGTCACCGACCAACCGGCTTTCTCATGGGACATAGGCCACAAATAGACAGAACGGGGATAACGTGTACTAGCTAAAAGTTTGCCATTGCGATCAAACATATTGCCTCTTTCTGGTTGTTTGGCAATGATCCGCACTCGGTTAGCCTCTGCTTTAGCACGGTTGCTGGCTCCTTCGATAATTTGTAAGTATGCCAATCGCCCCCCTATCCCAGTGGTGGTTAGTAGGGTGAATGCAATTAGAAATACCGACTGAAAATTACGTCCGACTGTACGTGTATTGTTTCTTTGGCTAAGTGGAGTAGGATGCAATAGAGTCATAAGCTGTTACGCATTTAATTTGTATACCCGTAGCGGGCAGGATGCCCGCAGTAAATATGTTTATGAAATAGAGATTATTGGATTTAGCAGCACAATAGCTTAAAACAAATAAAACAAATAATTTTTTTTAAACTACTATGAATATGTATAGTATTATGCTAAATACTTATAAAGGGATTAGTTTCCAAGCGATCGCATGACTTATGAACTTAGAACCCAATTTTACACTACATAACATAATTAATTTTTTCTCCAATCTTTTAAGTGTTTGATACGGAATTATGAGCTTTAATATATTACACTAACTAACAAAATCATCTCATATCACAGCATTCTACCGAAGATTATGGCCCAAACTGTCACCGAAAACCAAAATCCCATCAGAACATCCCAGTCATTAGATGTGGAACTGCGTTACGTGTTCAAGTTTTTTAACAAAGAACCGGCAGTACATGGAGTAGATTTGGATGTGAAAAAGGGGGAATTCTTTAGTATTTTAGGCCCTTCTGGTTGTGGTAAAACAACTATACTACGGTTAATAGCAGGGTTTGAGATGACGGATGCGGGTAAGGTATTGATTCAAGGTGAGCCTATGAACAATGTACCTGCTTATCGCCGCCCGGTGAATACGGTATTTCAAAGCTATGCTCTGTTTAACCATATGAATGTGTGGGATAATGTGGCTTTTGGACTGCGCCTCCACAAGAAACTTCCTAAATCACAAATCGAAACCAGAGTAAAAGAGGCTTTGATTCAAGTAAAAATGGAGAGTTTGCAACGGCGCTTTCCCAGTCAACTATCTGGTGGACAACAACAACGGGTAGCTCTGGCCAGGGCTTTGGTTAATCGCCCCACTGTGCTATTACTAGATGAACCTTTGGGGGCTTTGGATTTAAAACTGCGTAAAGATATGCAGGTTGAGTTGTCCACTTTACATCAAGATTTAGGATTGACTTTTATCATGGTGACACATGACCAGGAAGAGGCTATGTGTTTGAGCGATCGCATCGCGGTGATGAATCAGGGTAAAATCGAGCAAGTGGGTACTCCTAGAGAAATTTACGAACATCCCCAAACTCCTTTTGTTGCTGATTTTATTGGTGATACTAATTTATTCAGTGGTAACATAACTACCGTGGAATCCTTTAGGGTACACATAGAGACAACAACAGGACTAAAAATCGCCGTAGCCCGCAATCAAGACACACCCACACAACCATCTCAACCAGTGGTTGTAAGTGTGCGTCCGGAGAAAATTCAACTTTCCCTTTATCACCCCAATGTATTAACTAACTGCTTTGAAGGGAAGCTAGTTAGAGCCATGTATTTGGGAACCCACGTTAGTTATTTTGTGAAATTGACAAATGGTTTCACAATCAATGCTTTACAGCCCAATACCTTTGGTGACTTACCAGACCCTGACACTCCCATCTATGCTTGGTGGACAGAAAGTGACTGTATAGCTTTGTTAAACATTAAGTAATTAAGTTAGTTATGTCTAATAGACGGCAATTTTTACAAGCGTTGACAGCGCTTTCTAGTTTATTGATGACTAGCTGTGGTTGGAAACTGGGTAACGTTAGGTCTGGGACTACCTCTAGCAGCGACCAAATGTATATTTACACTTGGACGCAATACTCAGATCAAGAATTACTTGATGCTTTTCTTGCCCAAACAGGCATTAAAGTACTTGTAGATGTGTATGACTCTAATGAGGTGATGTTAGCTAAACTTTTAGCTGGTGGTGCTAATGCTTACAGCCTCATCTATCCATCAGACTACATGGTGCAGAAAATGCAGGCGCAAGGTTTGTTAATTGGATTAAATAATGATCGCTTAATCGGTCTAGATCAATTGTTTCCCCAATTCCAAAATCCTACCTATGACCCGAATAATCGCCATAGTATCCCTTTTAATTGGGGAACCACAGGTTTAATTTATAATTCGGCAATTCTTAAAGATGCACCAGAAGATTGGGACTATCTTTGGCAAAATCAAAAAACCCTCAATAAGCGAATCACATTGTTAAATGATGTCCGTGAAGTGATGGGTGCAGTATTACGAATGTTGGGTTATTCATACAACTCAAAAGACGAAAACCAAATTAAACAAGCTTATGAAAAATTATTAGAGTTAAAACCCGCGATCGCTGCTTTTGACACCGACGCTTGGCAAAATCAAATCCTGGCAGGAGATTTAACTGTAGCAATGTGTTATTCTGTTGATGCTCTTAAAGTCACTAAAGAAAATCCCCAACTCAAATATATCATTCCTCGCAGTGGTTCTTCTTTATGGACTGATACAATAGTGATACCCAAAACAGTTTCTAATATAGAGGGCGCTTATGCCTGGATCAACTTCATGTTACAACCAGAAGTAGCATCTGTTCTGAGTCAACGCATGAATATTGCTACTCCTAATAGTGCTGTTTTTGAACAATTACCCGAACAAGTCAAGAACAACCCAAATTTGTTTCCTTCACCATCACTGTTAGAAAACTGTGAACGTATAACTCCGTTAGGGGATATTGAAGACCTTTACGAGCGTTATTGGACTCAGTTGACTAGTAATTAATTAATTGATTAATTAATCAATATTGTTTATATTATGCCTCAGAAAAATAACTCCTCTCCAATATCAATATATTTACCAGGCAATAATGCCGACATAAAAAAAACACATTCCCCTCAGTTTAACTGGCTCCAACCTTTAGTATTACTTGCTCCTTCTGGTCTTTGGTTATTACTTTTGCTAGTGCTGCCAACTCTGTTAATTTTGCAGTTAAGCCTAGTCCCCAATATTAGACCAGGAGATATAGTCAATCCTAGTGGACTTGATAACTATATTCGCATATTTGACCCCTTATATTTGCAAGTAATTGGGCGTTCCTTATGGTTAGCTGGGGAGACAACTATGATTTGCCTTATATTAGGTTTCCCTGTGGCTTATTGGATAGCTCAAATAGCCCCGCCACGTTGGCGAAACCTGCTGTTGATAGGGTTTGTCCTCCCATTATGGACGTCTTCCCTGCTCAGGTCTTATGCGTGGATTACTATCCTCCGCCCCACTGGCTTAGTCAATAGTTTACTCAGCAGTTTAGGCTTACCCACCTTGGAACTACTGCACCGGACTCCCGCAGTATTAATTGGCATGACCTATAGTTTATTACCCTACATGGTTTTAATTCTATATGCGTCTTTGGAAAAGCTGGATAAGCGCTTATTAGAAGCAGCTGCTGACCTAGGCGCAAATGACATACAAACTTTTTACCAAATCACCGTACCCCAAATTTTACCAGGAATTGCTGCTGCTTCCATACTTGTATTTATGACAGGACTAGGGGATTTTATCAACCCAGAATTACTGGGCGGGGCTTCTAGTATGACCACTGCACGGTTAGTTTATAATCAGTTTCTGGGTGTCACCCAAAATTGGGGTTTTGGTTCAGCCTTGAGCATGATATTAATTTTAGTTGTAAGTATTGCCATCGCCCTTTTAATTAGGTTTGGTGAACCCAGAAAATAAGCAATAATTACCTGAGTTGGCGAAAAAATCCTTGTTTGAATTTAGACCAGAGTAAACATACTATTCCCACTACTAATAGGGAGGTAGAAAATGTAGGCTCTGGAACAGTTTGAGGGTTGTACCAAGGCTGATGAGTAACGGCGTTGGTTTTAATTTTGCTCAGTAATGCCAGAAACTGCTCAATGTCTGTAGATACATTACCGTTATTTTCAGAAAGAATCAATCGGTTGAGGGTCTGCATCTCTGACTCTCCAAGATTTGCTGTTAGGGGTAAAAAATTTTCCCCCATTCTCCCCATGAGAGAATCAATTAAATTATCCACATCAGTTTTAATATCTGGAGGAACTAACTCTAAATCCTTGGTACTTTTTTCATTACCAATAATTTGGTTGTTTTCGTCAATAACCCAATTACCATTACCAACCACTGTATTGTTATCTTCAAAAATCCAGTTACCATTACCAATAATTGTGTTGTTATTACCAAAGTCCCAATTACCATTACCAATGGTTGTGTTATTATTACCAAAGCCCCAGTTACCGTTGCCAATGGTGGAGTTACCACTATTGAATTGCCAATTACCATTACCTAGAGTTGCATTACTGCTCCCTTCATCCCAATACCAGTTACCATTCCCAAGGGTTTTATTATCACCTGCAAATAGCCAGTTACCATTACCAATGGTTCCATTATTATGATTAAAATTCCAATTACCATTACCAATAGTTGCGCTATCACTGCCAAAGTTTCTGTTACCATTACCAATAGTTGCGTTATTTTGAGGCAAAGATGAACTGTCACCACCATCTGAGGGGTTTTCACTCATAACTGATTGCAAGCGATCAAAAACTAATTGATTAAGTTGACCGCTAACATCACCTGCAAAGGGGTCAATAATACTATCTACTACTGGTTTTTGCTCGCTATCACTTAAAGGTAAATTTTCCCCTAAAAGTTCATCTAAGCCTTGAAATGGCGGTCTTTGAGTTTGCCAATTACTACTATTAAAAAAATTGTTACTAGTTGATTCCATTAAGAATAATTCTCCAGTTTTACACCTATAAATATTTTCAATGTCAGGATAAACAATACATATTTACGGCTATTGTTTGGTTGATATAATAGCCAAATTTAGGTTTTTACAAAAAATCCGCACTTAATGAGTTGGATATTAAATTGGTATAAACCGTAATTAATTTTCATCCCATGAATAATATATGTAATTCCAGTTATTTTGAAAATGTCAAATATTTTTATGTTAATTGCTAATTTATTACAGGATGTCTCTTGTGGATTAATCAATTTTAGTGCGTATTTTGTTAACGGTAGCGAGCAAGATGCTCGCACTACAACGTTAGTATAATGACCAATGACTATTCCCTGTTCCCTAATCGTCCTTGTACTATCAATATAGAGCAAGGTGCATGATGTAGTACATAATTACTCACACTGCCTAACAAAAATTCGCTGATTCCTGTACGACCCCGACGACCAACAACAATTAAGTCAGTTAAACTATTACGAGCAACTTCACAAATGATTTTACCAGCATCACCCAAACTTTGGGTAAACCCAGATTTTACACCTGCATTAATAGCGGTTTCACTTAAGCCTCGCAACCAGTCTAGTCTTTGTTTTTTAATTTCTTCCCACTCCTGTATATAAGTATTCATAGGTGTAGTTGGTACAGATGGATAAATGGTGTCTGGTTGTGTAAATATAGGACTGATATAGGGATCTTCTAATGGAGATAGTATGTGTAGCAACATGAGTTCAGCATCAGCAGCTTTTGCTAAAAATACTCCTTGTTCAAACACATATGGGCTTATTTCTGACTGATCTACAGCCACCAAAATTTTTTGATACATACTTAACATTCCTTAGTATCTAGTGGTTTTTTAATTAACTCATCCTATATATATTCTAGTTTATGGTGTATTTAAAGTGGTGGTTAAAATGCCCAGAGATTAGCCTTGTTTCAGTAAAGCTATCCACATATCAGGTGGGTCAGAGTAGTAATCAATTTCCTCAACTTGATATACATAGGAGTGAGAACCAAGTTGTAATATAATTTGATCACCGGATTTGATACCTTTCCCCACTGCGGTCATGTATCCTGCTGTTCCCTCATTAGTTAACTCAAATACATAGTCTCTTCCCCGCACTGATTGGGTATAATCATGTATTTTTTGCTTTTTATTTGCTTGATTCTGGAAAAACTTCACCTCTGCTAACCAATACCCCACTAAGGACATGAATAACTTTTTCATAATTTACTAAAATATGAAACAAAATCCGGTATAATCTCAATTACTCGTAATTTTCATGGGAACAGCAACATCTACTTGTTTTAGTAGAGAATCAAGCGTAGAAGAGTTATCAAGGACAACAGTTGCACGGGCTGCTTTTTCTTCCATAGATAATTGGCTATTAATGCGGGCTTGGGCTTGTTGTTCAGTTAAATGATTTCGCTGCATTAACCTTTGTAGTTGCTGCAATTGAGAACAACGCACAACCCAAATTTCTGTAACTAAATTAGTCATCTTTGCTTCAAATAGCAGAGGGATAACTAAGACAATTTGCGGTGATGGCGATTCAGCAATTGCTGCTTTAAAGCGCTGGACTACGTAAGGATGAATCAAACTTTCTACCCAGTGGCGTTCATTTGCTTGTGCAAAAATAATTTTACCTAGTTTTTCTCGGTTGAGGCTTTGATCTGAAAGTAAAATTTGTTCACCATAGCGTTGAGTGAGAGCATGGAGGATGGGCGAACCTATGTCCACAGCATCTCGCGCATAAATATCTGCATCAAAAATTGGCAGATTCTTTGCACTAGCCAAATAATTGGCTACAGTGGTTTTACCTGTAGCAATACCCCCAGTTAAGCCGATGATGCGTTTATTCATGAGTTAAGAATTTATCGCCCATTTGATTAATGCTTTAGTTAGGCCATCTAAAGTATATTCTTCTGCTTCAATATTTACTCGCCCCAATAAATCACGGCAAGTTTTTGAGGTTTGGGGTCCGATGGAAGCAATACAAACTTTTTCTAATACATGACTAAGATTACTATGATCAGCAAATACCTGATCTGCCAGTTGACAAAAAAAGTGTACTGTTTTAGAACTGGCAAAGGTAATCACATCTAAATTGCGATTTTGCAGCGCTAACTGGGCTGATTCTGGCATGGTTTGGGGACAGCAAGATTGATATGCAGCCACCTCTACTACTACAGCACCCACAGCAGTTAATTCTTGGACTAAAATATCTCGTCCCCCGCTTTCTACTCTGGGAAATAATACTTTTTTACCTTGTAGTGATTCTGGGAAACTCGCTGCTAAAGAGTCAGCCACAAAATTAGAGGGTACAAAGTCAGGACAAAGACCGCGCTTGTGCAAACTTTGGGCGGTTTTTTCACCAACAACAGCAATTTTAATCCCTGGTAAAGCACTAATATTTTTACCTTGGACAGTTAGTCGGGTAAAAAAATAATCTACCCCATTACTAGAAGTGAGAATTAACCAGTCAAAGTCAGCTAAACCAGCTATTGCTTGGTCTAAACTTTCCCAGCTAGATGGGGGGAAAATTTCTAAACTTGGCATAGAAATTACAGTAGCACCATGAGCAGTCAAATTATGGCTAAATTCGCTTGATTGTCCAGAAGAACGAGTTACTAGGATAGTTTTACCCTCAAGGGGGAGATGGGGGGACAGGGGGAAGTGGTTGGACATAGATACAGACTAAAGATATTTTTAAAGATGTTTTTGCGGTTGTAAGTAATTGCATAATCTCACAACTTCACCAATTACAATTACTACTGGAGATAGAGAAACTTGGGCAGTTTTTGCCAAAATGTTATTTAGTTCACCTATCCAAACTTGTTGATTCACAGTTCCTGCCCACTGGATAATGGCAATGGGAGTAGAAGGCGATCGCCCCTGTGTTAGGAGTTGGTGTATAATCTCTGGTAAACTGCGCCCACCCATCAATATTACTAAGGTATCTAACCTAGATATTGTAGACCAATCTAAAACATCTGGTTCATGGGCTGTTAACACGGCAAAACAGCGACTTAATACAGCATCTGTCAGAGGAATTCCCGCCATTAGGGGTGCAGCTAGGGCTGAAGAAATTCCTGGTATGACTTCAAAATCGCAACTGTAATCTTGTAAAGCTTGAATTTCTCCAGTACAGCGACCAAAAATAAACGGATCACCTGATTTTAGTCGGATAACTTGTTTTCCTTCCAGACAGTAATGCACAAGTAACTGATTAATTTCACTTTGGGGGGTACTCAGTTTACCACCACGTTTACCAACATGGAGACGTAAACAATCAGATGATACACAGTCTAACAATTGCTGATCTACTAGATCGTCGTAGATTAATACCTCTGCTTTGCCTAAGAGCCGATAAGCTTTTACTGTCAGATATGCTACATCTCCAGGTCCAGCACCCACCAGATAAACTTTGCCTTTGTGTGTAGTCATGATTTGTAAACAAACTAATATTTTGCTTGACTTGATACAAGTTTAATTTAATGAAATAACATCTTTATTACAACTTTAAACATAAATTCCAGAGACAATGAGAGCAGAAAAAGAATAGTAAAAATTTGCGCTCGGAGACGAATAATGATAGCGATCGCAGAGAACGTACAGCATCGACTAACTATACAGACTGTAGAAATTGCCCCTAACACAACGGCGATTCGCTCTCTAGATTGGGATCGCGATCGCTTCGATATCGAATTCGGACTGCAAAACGGTACGACATACAACTCATATCTGATTAGGGGCGACCAGACAATTTTAATCGACACTTCCCACCAGAAGTTTCGTAAACTTTACTTAGATACACTCAAAAGCCTTGTTAACCCCAAAACAATTGATTACATAATCGTTAGCCACACAGAACCAGACCATAGCGGCTTGGTTGAAGATGTACTACAGTTAGCTCCCAGAGCAACTGTATTAGCCTCAAAAATTGCTCTCCAATTTTTAGAAGGTTTAGTACATGACCCCTTTTCTAAACGAATAGTTAAAAGCGGCGATCGCATTAACATTGGCAAAGGACACAAAATTGAATTTGTCAGCGCGCCCAACCTGCACTGGCCAGACACCATCTTTACTTACGATCGCAAAACCCAAACCCTGTTCACCTGCGACGCTTTTGGGATGCACTTCTGTGACGATCGCGCCTTTGATGAAGACCTAGAAGCCATCGAAGCTGACTTTAGATTTTACTACGACTGTCTGATGGGTCCTAACGCTCGTTCACTGGTCAACGCCATGAAGAGAATGAGCGAATTGGGAAAAATTAACATGATTGCCAACGGTCACGGGCCAATACTCTACCATCATTTAGACGTATTAACTGAGTGCTACCAAACCTGGAGTCAAAGACAGGCCAAAACAGAAACCACCGTCGGCTTATTTTATGTTTCCGAGTATGGCTATAGCGATCAACTGGGAATGGCTATAGCTGAGGGCATACAAAAAACCGGAGTGGGAGTAGAAGCCATTGATCTTAGCACAGCTGAACTGCAAGACATCCAAGAACTAGCAGGTAGAGCCAAAGGTGTTGTCATAGGAATGCCTCCATCTAGTGCGGTTGCAGCTCAAGCAGGGATTAGTTCATTATTATCGGTGGTCAAAAATAAGCAAATGGTGGGCTTATTTGAATGTTACGGTGGTGATGATGAACCCATTGATACCCTGCGCCGGAAATTTATTGACTTAGGAGTTAAAGAAGCCTTTCCAGCTATTCGCATCAAAGAAACTCCCACAAGCCTTACATTCCATCTTTGCCAAGAAGCAGGTATTGACCTGGGACAGCTGGTTATGCGGGAACGCAACATCAAGCAAATCAAATCTCTTGATGTCAACATGGAAAAAGCCCTGGGGCGTATCACCACTGGACTTTACATCGTCACTACCCAGAAAGGCCATGTCAAAGGCGCTATGTTAGCTTCCTGGGTAGCCCAAGCTAGTTTACAACCTTTAGGATTCACTATAGCGGTAGCTAAAGACCGGGCTATTGATTCCTTAATGCAGGTGGGCGATCGCTTTGTTCTTAACGTGCTGGAAGAGGGAAACTATCAAGAACTGAAAAAGCAATTTCTCAAGCGCTTACTTCCAGGGGCTGACAGATTTGCTGGAGTGAAAACCCAAACTGCCGAAAACGGTTCTCCCATTCTCGCCGATGCTCTGGCATACATGGAATGTGAAGTGCAAAAAAGTATGGAATGCAGCGACCACTGGCTGTTATACTGCACCGTTCAAGAAGGCCGCGTTGCCAAAGCCGATGCACTCACAGCAGTTCGCCATCGCAAAGTAGGTAACTACTACTAATCAAAGCAGCTGGGTATGGTTGAAATTCTGATTTAGGGGTGTATTGCAGTACGCCCCTACACCCGATTTTTTCATTTGTTTTACCACACTTCACCAAAAAATCTATGACCAATTCCAAACCCCGTGACGTACAAGTTCTCCCCATTGCTACAAACACACAACTAATTAGAGCGCGTAGTTGGTCACGCCTGCGGTTTGAAATTGAATATGCACTGAGTAGAGGTACTACCTCCAATTGTTATTTAATCGCAGCAGAAAAAACCGCAATTTTCGACCCACCGGCTGAAACCTTCACAGAAATTTATTTAGCCGCTTTGCAGCAGACCATCAACCTGCAACAGTTGGATTATGTGATATTGGGTCATTTTAGCCCCAATCGTGTGCCAACTCTCAAGGCAATTGTAGAGTTAGCACCCCAAGTGACTTTTGTTTGTTCGCTGCTGAGTGCGGCTAACTTGCGTAATGCTTTCCCAGATCACCCATTGCAAATTTTAGTTATGCGGGGGAAAGAAACTATAGATTTAGGTGGGGGTCATGTTTTAAAATTCTTGCCTATTCCCAGTCCTCGTTGGCCAGAAGGACTCTGCACCTACGACCAACAAACTCAAATCCTCTACACAGATAAATTATTTGGCGCTCATGTTTGTGGGGATCAGGTATTTGACGACCACCCGGAAGCATTCCAAGAAGACCAGCGCTACTACTACAACTGTCTCATGGCTCCCCAAGCCCAACACGTAGAAGCAGCATTAGAAAAAATCTCAGATTTCCCGGTGAGAATGTACGCTCCCGGTCACGGTCCATTGGTACGCACTGGCTTAATGGAACTGACCAAAGCCTATACAGAATGGAGCAACGCCCAAAAAAATCGGGAAATATCTGTGGCTTTATTATATGCCTCAGCTTATGGCAATACAGCTATTTTAGCTCAGGCTATGGCTTTGGGACTAACTAAAGGTGGGGTTGCTGTCCAGTCGATCAACTGCGAATTTGCTACCCCTGACGAAATCCGCACTGCTATTAAACAATCTGATGGCTTTGTGATTGGTTCCCCTACCATCGGAGGTCATGCTCCCACCCCCATTCATACTGCTTTAGGAATCGTCCTTTCTGTTGGCGATAGCAGTAAATTGGCTGGTATATTTGGTTCTTACGGTTGGAGTGGGGAAGCGTTTGATTTAATTGAAGGTAAACTGCGGGATGCTGGCTATCGTTTTGGATTTGATACTCTCAAAGTCAAGTTTAAACCAGACGATGTAACTCTCAAATTGTGTGAAGAAGTTGGTACAGATTTTGCTCAAACCTTGAAAAAAGCTAAAAAAGTTCGTTTACCCCAACAAGCTGCTACCCCTATGGAGCAAGCTGTAGGTAGAATCGTCGGTTCAGTTTGTGTTATCTCAGCTAAACAAGGTGATGTTTCTACCGGGATGTTAGGCTCTTGGGTTTCACAAGCTACTTTCAATCCACCGGGTCTAACTGTGGCTATTGCCAAAGACCGCGCCATTGAGTCCCTGATGTATCCAGGTGGTAAGTTTACTTTAAATATCCTGGAAGAAGACAGTTATTTAGAGTATACAAAGCATTTCCGCAAAAATTTTGCTCCTGGCGAAGATAGATTTGCCAACTTTAGCACCACTGTTGCAGATAATGGCTGTGTTGTTCTCACTGATGCTTTAGCTTATGTGGAATGTTCAGTTGATCAACGTATGGAATGCGGCGATCATTGGGTAGTTTATGCCACCGTTGACAACGGTAAATTAATTAAACCCGATGCGGTTACTGCCATTAATCATCGCAAAACTGGCACTCATTATTAGAGATTGTTTGACGCACCCCATATTTTAACTTGTCGGGTGCGTCTTGTATCTTGACCAATGACTAATATCAAATATGACAAAAAATATTAAGTAAGATTCGGCAATTGCCACCAAGACAATTGAATATATATCATGTCATTCTATAGCAAATTATGGTCTGGCAGTTCTCACACGACTTGCCAACTACCCTACCGCAACGTTTTTATACTATTCTGTTCCTCCTATGTCTCCACAACACAAAAAGATTAAATTCCCTTTGTGGGAGTATCTCAACCAGCCCTTATTTAGCCGTAATTCTCAACTAGAACTGAATCCCCGTCGTTTTGCCCATAGCTGGCGAATTAGACTTCTAGAACGGTGCTTGAATAAAGAATGTGATGCTAAAGGGCCTCAACAGTATTGATTCACGTTGCGGGTGATCAAGTTAGGTGATCTTTGTTAAAAATGCGCCACTAAATCGCCACTAAATTATTCTAGGGTGTATCAGATGGCATAAATCCTGCCAATAAGTTGATATTTAATGTCTGACACATCCTGTACTATAATCTTATAATGGTGTGTCAGATTTTATTATAAACTCTGAGAATAAAGTAATTCACATTATTTTCGCCACATTATTTTTGAGGGAACTGGTAAAAGTCAAGGCCGTCTAAGGTTAAAGCAATGGTGAATCATCAATTCACTCTCAAACTTTTGTACTTTTAGTATGCCTACTCTTTTCATCTGGCGTTACTTGGTTAAGAATGAGTTAAATATGTTTCCAAGGATTTTATTTTATGCCTAGAACACCAGACGAATTTGCCGTACACCTTTTACTAGAAGGTGGTCACAGAGAAGAAGTGCGTTTTCCCACTTTTCAAGATTTTCAAAAGTGGTACACTAGCTCGCTTATGCCTAAGTTTGATTCTAATGAATTGATTAACGTACCAATTAAGAATATTCAGCAGGAGTACTTAGTAGTACGTCCCATTAAGATTTTAGCCATCCGGGTAGAACCAGTTTTTAGCTCTAGTGTTGAAAGATTCAACTAAGTCATGAGAAAAAGCCTTGCTTTGATTTCCTTGAGTTTGGGAATTACTTTGATAAATCCTATCTGGTCAGCTGTAGCTCAGGTTTCTATCCCTTTACCACCAGCAACCATTTCCAAAATACAGCGACCACCCCTTAAACCCCTCAACCTGGGAAATAACTGTACTCCCAGATGGGCTTGCTTGGGTTGGGATGAGCAACTTTGGGGAGAAGGTAGTAAATCCGGCGATCGCCAAGCCTTATTAACGGCTATTGACCATAGTTTAAGTTACCTGCAAAAAAATAGTGCCATCGCTGCTTATGAAAATTACCCAGTTAAAGGAATTACCCACGATCGCGTGCGTCGCAGTTTAATTCGTTTCCGTCAGTTGGTGGTTAATTCCCCCTCCCCCGCCCAACTACAAGCCTCCGTGCGCCGGGAGTTTGTGTTTTACAAGTCTGTGGGCAATGATGGTAAAGGTACTGTCAAGTTTACTGCTTACTACGAACCTGTTTATACTGCCAGCCGGGTGAAAACTCTAGAATACCAGTATCCCTTGTATCGACTACCACCGGACTTTGCTCAATGGGCTAAACCTCACCCCAAACGAGTGGAATTAGAAGGTAAAGACGGTTTACTAGGGGAGAAAAGCCAGTTAAGTGGCTTGGAAATGCTCTGGTTCCGCCATCGCCTAGATCCATACATGATACAAATTCAAGGCTCCGCCCAAATTCAGTTAACTGATGGGACAAGAACTTCTGTTGGCTTTGCTGGTGGAACAGATTACCCATGGACTAGCATTGGTCGCCAACTTTCTAAAGATGGTAAGTTAGCCGCACATCAATTAAATATGCCCGGCATAATTGACTTTTTCCAGCGCCAGCCCCAGGAATTGAGTAATTATCTACCGCGTTGGGAAAGATTTGTTTTCTTTCAAGAAACTGCTGGTAGACCTGCTACTGGTAGTATTAATGTACCAGTTACACCAGAGCGATCTATCGCCACAGATAAATCTCTCATGCCTCCCGGCGCACTAGCCCTAGTTCATACTTCACTACCATATCCCACCAGCAATGGGCAAATGAAATATCAAACCGTGAGCCGCTTTGTATTGGATCAAGATACTGGTAGCGCTATTAAGGGACCCGGAAGGGTGGATTATTTCATGGGATCTGGCAAGGTAGCAGGCGATCGCGCCGGGGTTACAGGTGGTAACGGTACACTATACTATCTGCTGTTGAAAAAATAAACATGGGGGCTGGGGGAGGTGTTGAGCAACATCTTTGCTTGTCCCTCTTTTTTAGTATGGTGGATAATCATCTTCATCGGCGTAAATATAAGAATTAGAAACCCCCACTGCTGCCATTTTTGGTGTTTCCACTTTGATAGATTCCTTAGCAAACTCTTTGTATTCTTCAAAAGTTTTGCAGATGATGGCGGACTCGGACGAATCAGAAGCAATTAAGTATTCTGTTAATGTGGAAACTGTGGGATGTTTGTATTCCACTGTTGAGGCTACCATCACAATATTTGGCTCAATTCCCCTTTCTTCAGACTCAATTATGGGGCAGAAAATTCCATGAGCATGAAATAATGGACCCTTTGGTGACACGGGTTGCTGGCGATATAAAGCATAAGCTCTTTCTAGTTCAGCTAGAAATCCACCGATCATTCTTCCTTGTTGAAATTCACAGTAGTTTTTGCTGAAACTCGCTCCTGCTGCACCACTCACAGTTAGTTGTAATGGATATTTGTGCAGAAAGTTTTTATTTTCTCCCACTAAGTATATCAGGTGGCGAGTAAAAGTTACAAATTTAAGTTTATCTGCTATAAAAGCTTCATAATTTTCTTTAAGAGTACCTAGTTTACTACCAGTTTCCCGGTCTTTAACAGATAAAGGACCCCTGCGGACTATAACTAACTTGGGAGTATTGGTCATAAAAACCGTTTCCACTCCAGAGCTAAATTCATGCTCTATCTGTTGCCAATTGTTATCCGGCTCAAAGCCTACAGCCCTGGCATTATCTAACTTAATCGCCAACCCGTGGGGTTGCACACCATCCACACCATACCGAGGATTAATCATCTGACACCAGGGTATGATTTTATTGGGAGGCGCGTTAAATTTATCATCCTCAAAGTCGAAATTAACAGATGCTGGCATCATTTTATAGTATCACTGATATCTTCCCTGGTTGAAACACAGGGGATTCTAAACTAATGTTGCTGCGCGGTCATCAGACACGCTAGGCAACGTTTAAGATATGATTTAATAAATCATATCCTCTTGGGAGTGTCCAGGCTCCCCTACTCACCTTGACTAAGATTATACTTAGTTAGCATCTTATGGTTTTTTCACCAATTTTGGGATGCTTTTCTTATTCTAACTGAACAAAAATGCTCTTAGAATACCCATCGCCTTTTGTCAAGGATACCACAGGATAAATCCCCCTGGCTGTTGAAACCAGGAGTGTTAACAAACATTGATTCATTTTTACAAGCGTTGTAGCAGATTTAGACCATGTGTATCAGTACCACAGGTGTTAAAAAGCCGATATTCATCAGCTAAGTTTTGTACTTCTTGTGTTTCTAAAGGACTTGGTTGCCAAGGCTTGGGGTTGTTGTAAGCGTAGAAAGTTTCCACACCGTCAATTCCCAATCCAGCAGCGGCCGGAATTAATTCCAAATGCGATCGCTTATAACGGGCTGGATGAGCTAAAACAGCCAGTCCGCCAGCTTCATGTATGGCTGTAATTACGTTATCTGCTTGATATTCTGACCCGGTAGTAGTTTGACCTTGCAAATACGGCTTTAGCCTGGGATGTTCTGGATCAAAGGCGTAAGCTAAAATATGCACATCAATATCCGAGAGATTGGCATTAATTTCTACCCCACTCCATAAATAAGGAGTGTTATCACTGCTATTTTGCCGCCATTCCTCTAAACATAATCGTGCCTCTTGATACCCTTTGACACTATGATGATCTGTGATCGCCAATCCTTGTAGCCCAATAGCGATGGCTTGTGCCATTAATGTACTGGGTTGCAACTTGCCATCTGAGTAGACAGTGTGCATATGGAAATTGAAGAAATGAGGACAGCTTTGCGCATCAATCCTGTGAAAGACTTGCCTTAAAATATTTGCGGAAGTGGATGTTTGAGCAAAATTTACAACCATAATGTTCTCTACATGAAAATACGTGATTTACCACACAGCAATACACAACAATTAACCTATGTGTGAAAAAAAACTCCACCACATGAAAGTGTCTGTCGTTGTTTTTTCAACTTTAGTAGCCAAATTTTTCAATATGTTAAGACTACCTTAGCAAATCTGTAAGCATATGGTGATTAATATTTCCGATTTCCCATATAAGGAACAATAGTCATAAATTTTTCCCCTAACATATTTCAACCCTGAAGCAATTATCACGGTAAGCCCGACAATGTACCCGAACCATTGATCACCTCACCAATTACCACAGCTGAAACATCTTGTGATTCAAAGAAAGCAATTGTTTTTTTTGCCTCATGGTGTGGTACTATCAGCACAAAACCAATTCCCATATTAAAAGTGTTGTACATAGCCTCGGTAGTCACAGAACCCACTTCAGCTAACCACTGAAACACAGGGGGAATAGTCCAACTATGGGGGTGGATTTGAATACTTTGATTTTTCCCCAAACATCTAGGTAAATTCTCTGGTAGTCCACCACCTGTAATATGAGCCATGCTATGAATTTCTAAATCGGCTTGAAGTGCGGCCAGAACAGGCTGGACATATATTTGTGTGGGTTTTAGAAAAGCCTCGGCTATGGTTTCACCACCTAATAATGATGGACGTTCATCCCAAGCTAAGGCGCGATCGCTGACAATTTTCCGCACCAAACTCAAGCCGTTGCTGTGTACACCCGTGCTAGCAAGTCCAATGGCCACATCCCCCACCTGCACCAAAGAACCATCTAACATCCGGCTTTTTTCCACAATACCCACACAAAACCCGGCCAAGTCATACTCACCCACCTCATAGAAACCTGGCATTTCTGCGGTTTCTCCTCCTAATAAAGCGCAACCCGCCAACCTACAACCAGAAGCAATACCAGCCACCACTTCAGTTAGCTGTTCCGGTTCTAACTTACCAGTAGCCACATAATCTAAAAAAAACAGTGGTTCAGCACCTGATGTCAACACATCATTAACACACATAGCCACTAAATCTATGCCAACGGTATCATGACGGTTGAGAACTTGAGCGATTTTTAGTTTAGTTCCCACACCATCAGTTCCCGAAACCAACACCGGTTCCTTAAAACCACCGGGTAATTGAAAGCAACCACCAAAACCACCCAGACCACCAATTACTTCTGGTCTAAAAGTGCTGTGAACTAAATTGCGAATTTTATTGACAAAGGCTCTACCCGCCTCAACATCAACCCCAGCATCCCGATAATCCATGTCCTGATAGCATCGTTATCAATTGATTACCAACTTAGGCTATCATTTCACCAGTGTTAGTTGTCAGGTGAGAAGGGTTTTTTTCAACAGTAGCGAGCAACACTTGTACCACAATCACCTGTTCCTTTGATCATCTTTAGCAAAGACAGCCACGATCCTAGTCGTGACTGCTTGCAGTAGTAGTAAATTAACTGATCCTCACTGCTTGATATTAGGCTTGAGCGTAATTTCCGGCCACAAAGTCCCAATTTACCAGCTGATCTAAGAAGTTCTTAATGAAAGCTGGACGAGCATTTCTATAGTCGATGTAGTAGGCGTGTTCCCAAACATCCAGGGTTAGGAGTGCCTTTTTGCCATGAGCCAAGGGGTTCTCTGCGTTTGGTGTCTTCATTACCTTCAGAGTACCACCATCATCAATTAACCAAGCCCAGCCACTGCCAAATTGAGTTGCAGCAGCATTAGAAAATTCTTCTTGAAATTTGTCGAAGCTGCCAAAATCCCGATTAATCTTGGCTGCTAAGTCGCCGCTAGGTGCGCCACCACCTGCTGGCTTCAAACAATTCCAGAAAAAGCTGTGATTCCAAACTTGAGCAGCATTATTAAAGATTCCCATCTTAGAGGGGTCTTTAAAGGAAATTTGGATGACTTCTTCTAGAGACTTGTCAGCCAGTTCTGTACCCTCAGTCAGCTTGTTCAAGTTGTTTACATAGGCTGCATGATGTTTGCCATAGTGATAGTCAAAGGTTTCGCCCTTCATGCCATACGGCTCTAGAGCGTTAAAATCATAAGGTAAGGGGGGCTGTTTAAATGCCATTTTGTGAAATCCTCTCTTTACTGTTTTCCAGTTTAAAGCTGTTGAGCTATTGGGAATTACAGGCTTTATATGTAGTAGCAGTCTTACATCCAAATCAAAACGGACATATTGGACATAAAACTTAACAGTGTCATTCTACTACCAAAGTGAGGATGATGACAAAGTATTGTTGTATTTTCGGCAGATTCTTATAAATTAATCATTTTTAATCAAAACCACTAATGTGTCAAGACTTGGTATAATCAGCAGTCAAGCAGCTAAGACTTGTGAGAAGAGATAAAATGGCACATTGGCAAGAAATTAGTGGTGGCGTGACAGCCCCTAGGGGTTATCAGGCGGCGGGAATTACAGCAGGACTCAAACCATCGGGATTGCCGGATTTAGCTTTAATATGGTCAAATGTAGAGGCGATGGCTGCTGGTGTATTCACCACTAGCCAAGTGAAGGCAGCCTGTGTGGATTATTGTCGCCAACGTTTGCAAGCCAAACATAGCGCCCGTGCGATTCTCTGCAATGCCGGTCAAGCAAACGCCTCCACAGGTAGACAAGGTGTGCTTGATGCCCAAGAAAGTGCGGAAATATTAGCAGGTGAGTTGAAGATTGCACCAGAATCAATATTACTGGCTTCTACTGGTGTAATTGGTCAAAGGATCAGGATGGATGCTTTACGCGGTGGGATTCCCAAGGTAGTAGCAGCCCTTTCGGAAACAGGTTCAGATGCGGCAGCAGAAGCAATTATCACCACAGATTTAGTAAAAAAATCTATTGCTTTAGAAACAACCATTGGCGATCGCCCAGTGCGAATTGGGGGAATTGCCAAGGGTTCGGGAATGATTCATCCCAATATGGCTACTATGTTAGCATTTGTTACTTGTGATGCGGCAGTTTCATCACATCTGTGGCAACAAATGTTAACTAGGGCAGCTGATCAAAGTTTCAATGCCATCACCGTTGATGGTGACACCAGCACCAATGATAGTTTAATTGCTTTGGCAAATGGTCAATCTCGCACACCAGCAATTACAGAAATGGGTGCAGAAGCTGAGAAACTAGAAGCGATGTTAACAGCAGTATGTCAACATTTAGCCAAAGCGATCGCCCGTGATGGCGAAGGTGCAACTTGTTTAATTGAAGTGCAAGTTACCGGCACTTATGATCAAGTTCCAGCTCGTCAAATAGCCAAAAGCATTGCAGGTTCATCTTTAGTTAAATCAGCAATTTTCGGACGTGATCCCAATTGGGGACGTATTGCCGCAGCAGCCGGACGTGCGGGTGTAAACTTTGAACAAGACGACCTGCAAATTAAATTAGGGGATTTCCTGTTATTAGAAAATGGTCAACCAGTACCATTTGACCGCGCAGCAGCCAGTGCATATTTAAAACAAATCGCGGACAATTCTTCCCTAGCTCCAGAGTTAGGTGAGCGGACTGGTCAAAGAGTAGATAACCCGGTGATTATTGCAGTTAATGTTGGTCCTGGTCATGGTTTTGGTCAAGCCTGGGGGTGTGACTTGAGTTATGACTATGTGAAAATTAACGCCGAGTACACCACTTAAATCAATTTTAGATTTTAGGTTGTGGATTTTGGATTTTGGGATTTTTTTATGATTTTAGTAATTATGGCACTTATCACCGCTTGACTGATGATGGTATCACTCACTAGAAGCCGGTGTTACAGGGTAACACAAGCATCTTGCTTGTTAGAATGTAGAATGAGTGAATTGCACCAAGCCGCTATGCTGTGCCGCGGGGAATGAATTCCCCGGCTGAAAGCTGAAGTCGGTTTGAGACCGACTGAATTTGGTTTACATATCTGTCGTGATTTCTGAATACCGGCTAGAAGCCGGTGTTACCCTGTAACACAAGCATCCTGCTTGTCCCCTCTAGCAGTTATCGGTTTGAGAAAGATTTATCAACATTGCACATAAACTAGTCGGTTTTAACCGACTTTAGC
>Ga0169931_10000168_pt1 | contig 100441 bp, 96 predicted proteins | sample Kivu_15m_20L_FD_129675 | JGI IMG/M metagenome (GOLD analysis project Ga0169931, IMG submission 129675) | Freshwater microbial communities from Lake Kivu, Western Province, Rwanda to study Microbial Dark Matter (Phase II) - Kivu_15m_20L... | ecosystem: Environmental > Aquatic > Freshwater >...
CTGGGGGGCGTGTGGTCGCTGGTTCAAGTCCAGTCATCCCGACTAAGAAAAAGGAAGCCACGGCTTCCTTTTTTGTTCAATAGCCTGTGAGCTCGTCACGTGATGTTCGGGATTTATTTGTCCACCCATAAAATAGACGCTAATGCTTCTTTGTTGAAGCTGCATTTCTCAAATTTGTGCGTCAAATCGGGATGTGGCGCAGTTGGTAGCGCACCACGTTCGGGACGTGGGGGTCGCTGGTTCGAGTCTGGTCATCCCGACAATAAATATTCAGTCAGACGCTCGGGATTTTTGCTCCGATTCCGGGTCTGCTTTGGCCGGTCATCTTCCCTTCCAACGTGGAGAATAAAACAATCCAAATGTGGCCGAAATCAATATGTAGAAAGGGTAAACAATTGCTACAAAAGGGAATGCCCAAAACCACTTCCCATGATTAAAAAATCGGGTCACTTGCCACAGGAAAAGCCCGTCAACAAGGGTTTTTGAAATAAAAGATACGACCAACACAGTTCCTTCAACCAAATTCATGGGCCAAAGAATCAAACCCAACACCAAAATCAGGTTGGAACCTGCCACCACGGCAGCCACCCATTGTGGCAATGGGTCTTTGTAGTATTTGGTTTTTGCGCCCCATCGTATTCTTTGATTTAGAAAAGACTTGAGCGAAGGAGAAGGCGAGGTAACAGCGGCTGCTTGCCGTGCATGTATCCAACCTATACTGTTGGGAAAAGCTTTTTTAGTCTTTTGGAGGAGAAAAATATCGTCACCTGATGCAATGTGCAGATTGTCATCATAGCCGCCTAATTCAACGAAAAGCGACTTTTCGAAAGCCAGATTGCCGCCATTGCACATGATGGGTTGCCCGGCTCTGGCAAAAGCACCGGTGCTTCCTATTAAACTATCTGTCTCTATCACCTGAAAAATATTCAACGGACTTCTTCCTTCGGCAATCGAAATTGGCAAAATGATGAATCGCTTATCGGCAGTTTCCCAGTAGTGACTGATGGTCCTAAGCCAGTCCGAGTGAAGCCGCATGTCAGCATCTAATGTGATTACCAGTTGTCCCGATCCTGTAGAAATTCCCAAAGTCAAAGCGGCTTTTTTCCCGGACCCGTCTGTCAATTTAACCAGACGCAAATTGTGATGCTGACTACATTTTTGCTCAACCAAATCCGGACCCTTATCGGAGCTATGGTCGTCAATTAAGATGATTTCGAATTTATTCGGTGGAAAATGTTGAGATGTCAAATCTGCCAAAAGTGCCGGAAGAGCTTGACATTCGTTTCGAAACGGCACAAGGATGGTAATCATTTTGGTCGGCTTAAAATCAAGACTGACCAAATGAGTTCTCGCTGCTACCCAATGCCGCAACATCCACAATACCATCAGAAAATATGCGGCAAAAAAGATGATAATCAGACTATTCATAGTGCACCCTTATTCGGTTTTTTAATCCAAATAAAAAGCACCGCTCCAACCAAGCCGGGCAAAAGCAAATTGATGCACCACAATGCAAAGCTTGCACCTATGATAGCCCATTCGCTGCCTGGCTTTGCCAATGGAGAAATAAAAATCAGGGCGATTGATTCGCGAATCCCCAACTCACCAAGCACGGCAGAGGGAATAAAGGATGAAAAGAGATACACTAAGGTAACAAGCACAATGCCCGTCAAATAGAACGACTCAGGGATTCCAAAAGTCAAAAGGCAAAGCCCAAATTGAGTCGCAAAGACAACATATCGAAGCGCTGAAAGAATGAAAACCTCGGTGGTCACCTTGGAATCGGGCATGGTGATAGGTGCATGAGAGTATGCGGGGAACAACCATTTCAACCAGCGGGTTGGAACAATTCGTTTCCAAAAAATCGCAGAAATCAAAATGAATACGAGCGGCACTATCCAAACCAAAGCACAAAGCAGTGTGCCTATAGGATGTGGAAACCATCGAGAGGCAAATGGCAGCGCAATAGAAGCAAACAACAAAGTGACAAGTCCTTGCGCCATACTTCCGATAGCAAATGCATAGGTGCCGTCCGGTTTTTGTGCCGCAGGCAATTCTGCGATTTTTCCAAACGCATCACCCAATCTATTAGGGGTGATAAGCCCAAAAAATACCCCTGTTAGGACTGCTTTGGCTGCTTCACGGCCACTAAGCGGGTAAAATAACCGGGTTAATTGTCTCCATTTCAAAATCTCCAAGCCCCAATTGACAGGCACCAGGACCAGCGCGGCAATGAATGGCCAAATGGAAACAGACACAATTGATATCGCAATTTCTTGGGACTGATTTCGCAGCTGATGCCAAATAAATGCTACGGCCGCGAAGAACACGAGCCATCTGAAGAGCTGCGCGGAGCGGGAAGAAAGCTGAATGTGCGATGCACGAATCGAACGGAGGACCACAATGCAAAGGAAACAATATTGGATCACGAACACAGGTTGGATAGGTAGGACTCAATGAATGGATTTATTTCCCTCAAAACCCCTTGATTAACACAATAACCCTTCTATCTTTGCCGCCCTTTAAAAAGGAACGAATCGATGGCAACGGACAACGTCAAAATCATTTCAGGCAAGGCGACAGAACATTTGGCCTCGCAAGTAGCGCTCCATTTTGGGGCTCCGCTGGGTCAGGTTTCTTTGCAGGTATTCAGTGATGGAGAGTTTCAACCTTCTATTGACGAAACGGTTCGAGGCAAAGAGGTAATCATCATACAAAGCACTTTTCCACCGACTGACAACTTGTTCGAAATGCTCCTTTTGATTGATGCAGCCAAGCGCGCATCTGCCAAGCGGATTGTTGCAGTTTTGCCCTATTTCGGATGGGCTCGCCAAGACCGAAAGGACAAGCCTCGCGTAGCCATTGGTGCCAAACTGGTGGCCAAAATGCTGACTGCAGCCGGTGTTGACCGAATCATTACCATGGATTTGCATGCGGATCAGATTCAAGGCTTCTTTGAAGTGCCCGTTGATCACTTATACGCATCGACTTTGTTTGTTCCGCACCTTCAAAACATGGGTTTGGACAACATGGTGATAGCTGCCCCTGACACAGGTGGTACCAAAAGGGCCAATGCCTATGCAAAATACCTGGGCGTGGACATGGCTATCGGGTATAAACAGCGCAAAGTTGCCAATCAAGTAGAGAACATCACCGTGATTGGTGATGTGGCCGGCAAGAACGTAATCATTGTGGACGATATGGTGGATACGGCCGGCACCCTTATCAAAGCTGCAGAAGTGATGATAGCCAATGGTGCTAAAAGTGTAAGAGCGATGTGCACGCATGCCGTGCTGAGCGGACCCGCTTATGAACGCATCCAAAATTCGGTTCTGACCGAATTGATTGTAACGGACACCATTCCACTTAATCCCAATAAATCACACGACAAAATCCATGTTATCAGTGTGGCGGAGCATTTTGCCCAAGTGCTTCGCAATCTGATGTACAATGAATCCATAAGTTCATTATTTCTAATTTCATAAATCAATAACAATCAAATGAAAACAGCATCGTTGAGCGGTTCTCTGAGAGAGAACGTAGGGAAAAAAGATTCTGCCCAAATCCGAAAAGAAGAACGCGTACCCGGAGTTTTGTACGGGGGAAAAGAGCAAAAACACTTCACAGTGGCGAAGCTCGATATTGACCGTCTGGTATTTAACCCTGACACTTTCCTTATCACTTTGGACTTGGGCGGCCACAAAGCCGATGCAATCATCAAAGAAGTACAATTTCACCCGGTGACTGACAAAATCATTCACATCGATTTTTTTGAAGTTTCTGCTACTAAACCCGTCAAAGTGCAATTGCCCGTTCGCACCACAGGAACATCTGAGGGTGTATTGGGTGGTGGACGTTTGGCTATCAACTTCCGTAAGCTGGAAATCAAAGGGTTGACCTCTGATTTGCCCGAGTGTATTGAAATTGATATCACCAAATTGAATGTTGGTGACAAGGTTCGCGTTGCGCACCTTAATATTCCCGGTTGCACCCTGACCCAGGCAGGTAGCGCGGTAGTGGTTGACATTCGCTCTACACGTGCCACCATGCAGGCAAAAGCCGAAGAAAAAGCCGGTAAATAAGCCTTCATCAATTGATGAAATACCTGATTGTAGGATTGGGAAACATCGGTCCCGAGTACCGAAAAACCCGCCACAACATAGGATTCGAAATATTGGACGCCCTCAGCGGAGCGTCCAATATTGTTTTTGGGCCCGGCCGTCATGCCGATGTGGCAGAAGTGAAAGTGAAGGGAAAAACTTTGGTTTTGATTAAACCCACTACCTATATGAACCTTTCAGGCAAGGCCGTGAGCTTTTGGATGCAGCAGGAAAGAATTCCAATTGAGAATGTACTCGTCATTTTGGACGATTTGGCTCTTCCATTTGGCAAGTTACGGATGCGTGCCAAAGGAAATGACGGTGGCCACAACGGGCTCAGGCATATAGACCAAACACTGGGGACTAACAACTATACTCGACTTCGCTTTGGTATAGGTAGTGATTTTGCCAAAGGCCGTCAGGTAGATTATGTCTTGGGCAAATGGTCTGAAGAGGAGGAAAAAGAATTGCAGCCACGAATAGAATTGGCTTGCGATGCCATTCGAGAATTTGTTTTGGCGGGCATTGGTCCCACAATGACGAAATTCAATGCTCTTTGACTTGAACTTAATCAGTTGTTTTTAGCCACTTGCAGTTGTCCCAAACGGACCTTCCATCCGGCCATTTGCCTTTCAGGGTTGGGTCCGGGCAGTTGAACTCTGACATTTTCGTTTTCATTGAGCTTATTGGTCGCTTTGCTGAAAAGCGCTGAAGTGATATTTTGATCATCACTACGATTCAGCGCGAAGAGTTCATCAATTCCTTTTACGGCTAGTTCCTCCAATGATTTTTTTGAAGCTTGGGGCTGCTTTTGCTCAGGAAATTCTGTCTCCTCCCAGGGAGTAAATGCCATATCCACAATGCCGGGCAACATTAAGTTTTGGCTTGGCGTGAAGTGAACAGCACCTGCTTTTTGGACAGGAATCGTGGCGGGTACTGCCGGTTTTGTCCAAGCCAAATCTGAATTTCTCACCGGACTTTGTTTTTTCTCTTGCGTATTTACCGGCTCATTTGAAACGACATTCTTGGGCATCTTGGCCGGAGGTTCAGCCTCGTTCAACGCTGCAGTAGTTGCCTCAAATGCGGTCCCAACCTCAGGATTTTGGAAGACAAACCATGCAGCAAAAAGTAGCAAAACAGCAGCAGCAGCGAGAGTAATCACGTGATTGTACCACAAGGCCACCACCGGAGTTTGGTACAGTCCCGCCTTATTGGGAAATGTAATATGAGTTTGGGGCTTAAGCTTGGTAGCTGAAAGTACCGACAAGCGATTTTGAGTGTCTGAAGGACCAAATTCTTCCAGAACTTGCAGCGCACCGGCAGATAAATCGCCTTCAGCGGCCATTACCAAAAGGGCATCAAATGGTGTTACATCTTCGGCCCAAATTTTTGCCGGGCGCTCGACATTTTGGCTGTGATTGGGAATGAGTTTGGTCAGTCGGAGTAACTCAATGTCTACGGCCAGATTGGGATGCATGGCTTTGAGCCGGGCTATGTCAATAGCAGGCAACGAATGGTCATCGGGCCGTGCCAAAGCTTCAACAATATCAGCATCCAGCACATCTGTGGGGCCGATTGGTTGCTTCAAAAAGGAAAAATCCGGGCTAATGACTGAGATATCGGGAAGGTCAAAACCGGCCTTGAGCGCATGAAATTCAGCCAGAATGTCCGGGTTTTCTTGCAGAAACGTTTCCACTTCAGCGCGTTCGCTCGCATTAAGGCGGCCTTCAAGACAATCGAGAAGGATGGGTTCGTAGTTATGTCGATTGATAATCACAGGACGTATTCCATTTTGACCAAGAAATCGCGCATGGCCAGACGAGCGCGGTAGATATACACTTTCACTTGGGACTCATTCAGTCCTGTCATATCCTCAATTTCTTTATACGAATAGCCTTCATAATCACGCAGCAGCAAGACACTTCTTTGCACCTCGTTTAGGCGATTGAGGGCTTCGTGCAGTATTTCGCTCAGGTCTGAAGTGGGTTGTTTTGTCTGCAGCGTATTCTCGGCTGCGAGGTCCATCTCACCTGATTTTTTTTCTCTTCGAAAATGGTCGATGCTGAGGTGATATGCTGAGGTGAACAAATAACTTTTGGCTTTGGCCGCATCCACTTCTTCAGCCTTTACCCATAAACGGGTAAAAGCTTCTTGGACCACATCTTTGGCAGTCTCAGCATCTTTTAGCGTTTTGAGCGCAAAGCGGTAGAGATTATCTGACCATTGGTCCACGCAAGCGTTGTATTCTTTAGCGGTCATGCTTAGCTTGGTATGCGGTGTGGTTGTAGGACGCCTTGAACAGTACGAAGTTACACCGTCCTGAACATTTCTCATTGTTGCTGAAAAATAGTCGATTAGACAAATTAGGGAAACCTACAGGGGAGGCAGTCCGACATTGTCATTGAGGCTTAATTTAGCAGTTCGTGAACAGGGCCATCATAATAGTTGCCGGAGGAGCGGGATTGCGGATGGGCGCTGAAATTCCCAAGCAGTTTTTGCCTTTGGCCGGTGTCCCTCTTCTGGTGCGCACCGTGAAAGCCTTTGTGGATTTTGACGCTTCAATGAAGGTCGTTTTGGTTTTACCTGCTTCATTCATTGAATTGTGGAGCCAAATGGCTGCCAAGCATTTACCCTTTGTACATTGTGAGGTAGTCCCGGGTGGTGCAGAGCGCTATTTTTCTGTCAAAAATGGACTGATGGCTTTGGAAGGTTTTGATGGAATTATAGGCATTCATGATGGTGTACGTCCTTTGGTATCGGCCCGGTTGATTGATCGTTGCTATGCAGAAGCGTCTCGCAGTGGGGCTGTGATTCCGGTAATTCCGGTGGTTGACTCGCTGCGTGAGGTTACAGCTGAAGGTTCTCAACATGTGGATCGCAGCCGATTCAGAGCTGTTCAAACACCACAGTGCTTCCAAGCCAATTTGCTGCGGAATGCATATGAAAAGCCTTTTTCTGCTGATTTTACTGATGATGCTTCGGTGGTCGAGGCTGACGGAAGGCGGGTGGAATTGATAGCGGGAGAGCACTCAAACATCAAGATTACCACTCCCGAAGATTTGATTTGGGCTTCGACATTTTTTGCCTCGTAAGGAGGCGTTCTCAGTTTTCCATTATTTCTTCAATGGTGAAGTCGTCTGTATAGAGCAGAAAACCTCGCACAGCAGATTTGGAATTCATCGCTTTGAGCTGCTCGACATACGTTGCGACTTGCTTGCGATGTTCAAGTCGCCTGGCCCCCGTTTTGAGGTCTATGACGTGTGTTTCGTTACCCATTTTTACGACACAGTCCGGTCGCAGCACCACGCCATCCGAGCAAATAAGTTCGCGCTCGGCCATCACATTTTCAGATGTCAGCCATTTTTTCACCTCCGGCATGGCACTGATTTGGCGCATTTTTTCCGTCACGGCCAATCCCGTTTCGGGAGAGACGTCTCCATTTATAAGCAGGTTTTCAAGAGTTTTTTGCCAAGTTCCTTTTTGGATTTGGGCAAAAAGCGAGTGGATGAGGTTGCCTTCTTTCACCTGAGGATTCTCACTGATGGCAAAAGACTTGGATCTGAGGTGCAGGCGTATGCGATCGCGCCATGTCCAAGACGGCATACCCGATTGGGCCTCAGTTGACAGGCGGTTTGACGTTCGATCAGCAATCCGTTGGCGCTCACCGTATTCAAAAAAGTCGGAAGTGTTTCCGAATTCGGTCTTCAATGCGTTTCTCAGAAACGCACTCGATGTTGATTTTCCACCTGCATTTAATCTGATGCAGAGCCGGCTCATGGCGCGCGTGGTGGCCACGTACAGGATATTCATTTCGTCCACTGCCACCAATCTGCGCTGGTCAGCGTATTCGTTGGCCAATTCGGTACTTTCCATCCACTTGCCATAACTGAGCATCGCAGCCGGCAATCCAAAAGGCAGTTTGTCGTGGCTTACCCACAGGTGTTCCCCTTCTGGACGCTGGCTCAGAAGCGGCATCATCACAACCGGGAATTGCAGTCCTTTGGACTTGTGTACAGTCAGAATGCGGATGGCATCGGGGTTTTCCTTTAGGTCCAGACTCAGTTTTTCTTGCTCATCTATCCACCATTGCACACAAGTTTCGGGTTGAGTGATTCCTTTTCCGGCCAGAGACGCAAGATTATTTAGCAAAGCCTCCGTATAGGCATCTGAAGTGGGTTGGAGCCCAAAAACACGCACGGCATTTTCGGCCCATTCATAAACAGACGTGTAGTTCAGGGACAATTGATCAACCTCAATTCCCATCTCCCTGAACAGCGACTCAGGGTTGGGTGTGCCTTGTCTTTTTCCGGGCTTGTTGATTAAGTGCTTGGAAAGAATCGCATGACTTTCGGACATGGGGAATTTGATACGAAGAAAACTTTCGCAGGCGACCAATCCGGCCACGGTGTCTGAGCGATTGTTCCACCAAGCCAAAGTGTTCATTAGCAATTGGCATGTGGCGCTCTTGTTGAGCATCAGGCTTTCGTTGGTCTGCACTGACATTCCCCGAGAGGTCAGGTGCTCTGCGGCCTCGGCCCCTTCTTTGTTCTTGTAAAAAAGCAGTGCGATGTCCCCGGGAGTAAATCCATCAGCCAAACACTCCTCTATGCGCTCGTCCATCCACTGTTTCCAAGCTTCGGAAAGCTGATTTTCTTCGTCTTCTTCCTCTTCTTTGGGCACTTTGGCGGCAATGTCAATGCGCACATATCCGTCCAATGGGTGAACGACAAACTTCTGACTCGATTCGGAATACACTTGCGCCAGGTAAGGATTTTCGCTTCTTTCCAGGGTTTGGTACAGTCGATTGTTGAAATCTGTTATGTGGCGGCCCGAGCGATAATTGGTGTCACGGTCTTTGGGTTTGGGCGTTGCGTTTCTGATCAGGGTTTGCTCTATTTGGGCCAACTGCGGGCTTTTTTCCGAACCCGGTATGCGGGGAATCGCAGAGAATTGTCTAAAATCCCCATTTCGCCATCGGTAGATAGACTGCTTGGCATCGCCCACCACCAGGCTCGTCATTCCGCGAGCCAGACTGTTTTCGAGCAGCGGTAGAAAATTGTGCCATTGCAGCACTGAAACATCCTGAAACTCATCGATCAAGAAATGTGCATAGCGCTCACCTATGCGCTCGTAAATAAAAGGCGTAGGGTTTTCGGTGACCACCCGATTGATGATTTTATTGAAATCGCCTATCGAAAGACGGTTTTCCATCTTGTTGGTTTCGTCCACCGACAGGCGTAGTTCGGCAGCAGTAGCTGAATTGTACAATTCGCTCAAAAGACGCTCGTGCAAGGCGTTGATAGGCCCGGAATTGTCCAGCAATTGGATAGCCCGTCCGCATAAATCGGCCATGGTAGCGGATTTGGTCTGCGTGTCGCTGTCGGCTCCCTTGAGGTTGGCTTTTTTCAACACGCTTCCTTCGTTGGCAGCATTCCGTGCGGTCACATCGTGCTCGGGAATAATAGATGCGACAATTTTCCGGAAAAAACCCATGACGTTAGAATTGACGGCAGATTGTGCCTCTTCCATAGACTCATAAATGTCCAAAGCTTCTTGACCAATCTGTCGCAATTGGAAGTAAAAATCTTGGACAGATTCCAGTAATGCTTTGCGCACTCTTTCTGTGTGATCGGGGCCAAAATTTTTCAATCTCTCCAAACTCTCGATTCCGGCCTCGCTGAAAACGGCCCTCTTACCAAACTTGAGCAATTCATTGCGAATGTTGAAAGTGGATTCACTGTCCACGTTAGCATCTACAAAACGGCTAAGTTTTTCGGTCACATCGGCCTCCAATCCCACTTTTTCCAATAAATAGTCAACCCCCGATTCGACCGCTTCATCAACGTCCATATGAATGGCAAACTCGGGATTGAGACCCAATTCATGAGCAAATGACCTGATGATGCGGTGGACAAATTGGTCAATGGTACTTATAGAAACATCGCCATAATTGTGGAGCATATGGCCCAGCACTTTCCTTGATTGTTCTGTGGCTTGTTCCGGACTCAGACCTGTGTCTTCACAAAGTGCGCTCATCATGCTGTGGTTGTATTTGGGATTATCGGCACCCTGTGCAAATCCTTCCAGGTAGTCCAATACGCGCTGCTTCATTTCAGCTGCCGCCTTGTTGGTGAACGTAATAGCCAATATTTGTCGGTAGTAGGAAGGGTCTTTTTGCCTAAAAATCAGCCCCAGATAGACTCGCACCAGTGTGAAAGTCTTCCCCGATCCGGCTGAAGACCGATAGACTAAAAATTGTTGTGTTGAGGAAGCGTTCACTCGGCCAATATAATTTCACAGGGTGAAAAACCGAAAAATATTAGTCGGATTGTTGCTGCTCTTCGTGTTTGCCTGCCAAACGCGCAAAGTGGAACGGAGCATTGTCTTTTTGCCCCAACATGTGCGGGGAAAATTGATAGTCACTTTTCGGGATACTACCTCGAGGGCGGAAATGGAACATCGATTCAGTCGCCATGAGTTGCGTGCTTCGATGTGCATGTATGAGCAACTGGACGTTTGGCTATTCACCTATGACAGCACAAGGATTTCGCCTCAACGTATGGCTGCAAAACTGTTGGTTAAAGGCTATGTTTCCCAAGTTGAGTTTGACTTGCGAACACCTTCTCCAAATTGAAAAGACGGGAAAATCAGGCCGCTGTGCCTACCATGCGCAAGTGGTGGATATGCGAACGCAATGCGCTCCACATGGTGGGATATTCCAAATAGGTGACGCCATATTCGGAACATACTTGTTTCACCACTTTGCTTATCTCGGGATAGTGGATATGGCTGATTTTGGGAAACAAATGGTGCTCCACTTGATAGTTCAAACCTCCCGCGAACCATGATAAAATGCGGCTTTTAGTTCCGAAATTGGCCGTAGTCTGCAATTGGTGGATGGTCCATTCTTGATCTACTTTATGGGTGTTTTCAGAAGGCATGGGAAACGAAGCTTCATCGACAACGTGGGCCAATTGAAATACAACAGCCAAAATCCAGCCGCAAACCAATGACACAATCAAGTAACCGATTAAAGTGGGCAACCATCCAACAGTGAAAATGGGCAGTACTATAAATGTACTGAAATATAGTAATTTGCTGATCCAGAATACAATATGATCACGCAGGTTCATTTGCTGGAACTTGATTCCGCTGATTTTGCCTCGGAAATATTTGTCAAAGTCCTTTTGAAAAACCCATGTGATATAAGTCAGTCCATAGAGAAACACCCAGTAAATGTGTTGATAGCGATGAAACCAGCGTTTGGGCTGGTTCTCATTGGTGCGCATCCAAGGACGAATGTCAATGTCGTCATCCATACCCTCCAAGTTTGTGAAAGTGTGGTGAATGATGTTGTGTTTTTGCTTCCACAAATAAACCGAGCCGCCCATCAGGTTGAGCGAATGGCCCATAATTTCGTTGACCCAATCTTTCTGAGAGTAGCTCCCGTGGGCGCCATCATGCATCACATTGAAACCTATACCGGCCAATCCCGCTCCCAAAAGCGCACAGAATATTATCGATAACCAAATGGGTAAATCAACAAAAACTAACATTGCGTAAAGAGCCGAAGTGAGACCCACCAGGATAATGGTCTTAGAATAAAGTTTGAAATTACCTCTGAGGCTGACGTTTTTTTGTTTGAAGTATTCTTCAACTCGGCTGCGGAGTGCAGCACTGAAGTCGGGGTTGGCCCGAGTGAAAGTAACTTTTGGTTTCATTGAGCGCAAATTTAAGCGCTGAGGAGTTTTTTGGGGAGGTTAAAAATTGCCTATTTATCAGCAACATAGTATGCCTTTCCCTCTGATTACGTGAACGAACACCACAAAAATGAAACGACAGATACAATGCTAAACTCTTTTCCTGAGCGCTTTTTCCCATTGCCAGGCGTGTGCCAAGGCGTCTTTCATGGTGTAACGACAGGCCCAGCCCAACTTCAAAACCGCCTTGTCGCATGAAGCATAAATTTTTTCAACATCCCCGGGTCTGCGATCGGCAAAAGAAAAGTCCAATGACACTCCTGTTGAGTTCTCAAAAGCCCGAATCAGCTCCAAAACACTGTATCCCGACCCACTTCCCAGGTTGAAAATTTCAACACCGGTTTCATTTCTTTCCATGTATTGAATTGCCAAGACATGCGCATTGGCCAAATCACAAACGTGAATATAATCTCTTATGCAGGTGCCATCAGATGTGTTATAGTCATTGCCAAAAACCATCAATCGGGATCGTATTCCCGCTGCAGTTTGAGTGATATAGGGGACCAAGTTTTCGGGAACTCCCAAAGGCAACTCACCAATTCGGCCGGATGGGTGCGCCCCAATTGGGTTGAAATAGCGAAGAAGAACAGCACTGCATGTGTTGCCCGAGGAGTAAAGATCCAGAATAATGCGCTCACAAACTTGCTTGGTATAACCATAGGGCGAATTGGCAGGCAGAAGTGGGCTTTTCTCGGTCACGGGAAGTGCCATAGGCTGGCCATATACCGTGCAGCTGGAGGAAAAAACCAATTGACGAACTCCGAACTCTTCCATCAAACGCAGCAGCGTCAAGGTAGAATTGATGTTGTTTTGATAATAGCTCAAAGGGTTTTTGACGGATTGGCCCACCGATTTGAAGGCAGCAAAGTGGATTACGCCCGCCAAGTCCGAATGCGCAAGGAAAACTTGTTTAAATTCCCGGTAATCGCAGCAATCTACTTGATAAAAAGCCGGACGATAGCCAATTATAGAGTCAATGCCATCCAGAACAGAAAGATGCGTATTGCTTAAATTGTCAACCAGAATTGCTTCGTAACCTGCTTCATAAAGTGCCACAACTGTGTGCGCACCTATGTAGCCCAGCCCCCCCGTCACTAAAACCTTCTTACGCTCCATCAGCACGGTTTCTTCGGACAAATGTAGAAATATCATCATTGTGGTTTTCGTTGGGTAATGTGCCTCGCTCATGAAGGTTTAGTGTGGCTTTCGCAACTACTTTTGTTCGACCAAAAAGGAAATTGAAAGACTGACTTAAGATGAATTTTTCTGAAAATGCACAACTTCAATTGCTGCGTCAAGGGATGTCCTTCAGGCGCGTAGTCAGACCCGCTACAATCGGTGATGGCATTGTGCGGCCGGATGATGAGCAAAAGTCAGATTGGGCTGCTTTTTTCAGGAAAGAGGCTGAGAAGGCATCCATAGTCCGCTTTGTACCGGCCTCGGGTGCGGCTTCGCGCATGTTTGCAGACTTGCGTAGAGTACTGTTGGGAGAGCATTCCTCAGTTGCTGATTCAGTTTTTAAGGGGCGTGACGATTTACCGCTTGCTCATTTGCTGGGTTCCGGACCCATTGGTGATGTGCACCTTTTGGCCGGTATCATTTGCCACCAATTGGGTCTTGATCAAATGCCCAAGGGCTTGATTCCTTTCCATCGGACGGGCAAGGAGGTGCGCAGTGCATTCGATGAGCAATTGTATGAGACCCTGGCATTGTGTGATTCTGCTCAAGCCCATTTCACCATTCATCCTGATTTCCTGGCCGAGTTTGAAGCTGCAGAAGCTGTTGCCAAACAGAAGTGGCCTGTTTTGTCTAATGTCCGTTGCAGTTTTTCATTTCAAAATTCCCGAACAGACACCATCTGCATTGACCAAACCGGCCAAGTGCACAGAGATGAGAATGGAAATGCAGTCAGGAGACCCGGAGGACATGGTGCCTTGTTGCAAAACCTGGATGAAATTGACGCTGATGTGATTTTCATCAAAAACATTGACAATGTGCAGCCTGAGCGACTTCATATTGCGGTGGCTGAGTGGAAGATGGCACTTGCAGGCTTGGGACTTAAGCTCAAACGATTGATTGACCAAGTTTTGATGGAATTAGATCAAGGAAGAAATCCAAACTCGGCCGCGGTGGCGGAGTTGGAGGTATTTTTCCCCATAATCCCGAATGACGTCAGGGCAATGAAAGACTTTTTGGACAGGCCATTGCGCATTTGCGGAATGGTGCGTAACGAAGGACAGCCGGGTGGCGGGCCATTTGTGGTGATGGATGACCTTGGTGTAGAAAGTCTTCAAATCGTGGAGAGCGCTGAAATAGATTCAGAACCCAATCAACAGGCCATCGTTGCGAAGGCCACTCATTTCAATCCGGTTGATTTGGTCTGTTTCACCCGCAACCACTTGGGTAGGTCATATTCCTTGGGTAATTTTTCAGATTCCTCAGCGGTTTTTATAGCCGAAAAAACGTTGGCCGGTCGGCCGATTAAAGCCCTTGAGTGGCCGGGATTGTGGAATGGGGGAATGGCCCATTGGCTAACAGTATTTGTCGAGGTGCCTGCTTTCACTTTTTCACCTGTCAAAACCGTTGCCGATTTGTTGCGCCCCGAGCATCAATAGGTCTTTGTGCCGGCCATTGACCTTTTACCTTAGCCGCCAAACTCAATCAGGTGGCAAGAGAGCGTATCATCTTGGGAATAGACCCCGGCACTTCAATCTTGGGCTATGGCATCATTGAGGTGAAAGACAAGAAAATGACCTTGTTGGCTATGGGAGTGGTCCAATTGTCCAAGTTAGATGACCATCATTTGCGTCTTCAGAAGATTTTTGAACGATGTATTGGTCTCATCGATTCTTTTCATCCCGATGAGCTTGCCATCGAAGCACCTTTTTATGGAAAAAATGTCCAGAGCATGCTCAAACTGGGTCGTGCGCAAGGCGTTGCAATTGCCGCGGCCCTCAGTCGCCAAATGCCAGTAACCGAGTATGCTCCGCGCAAAATCAAACAGAGTATCACCGGAAACGGTAATGCCAGCAAGGAGCAAGTCGCGGCCATGTTGCAGAATTTGCTCAGCATTCCGGCAAAGGACATGCCCAAGGATTTAGATGCAACTGATGGGTTGGCCGCGGCTGTCTGCCATTTTTATCAGACCAATTCGCCCATAGGTTCGGGTGCGAACTTCACCGGTTGGAAGGCATTTATTGCCAAAAACCCGGGCAGAGTCAAATAAAGTGTGTTTCTATGCGCTTTTACTTGCTGAAAAGCGATAGTCCTTTCTCTAAAAAGTCGATGAAAATCTGCGGATTGGAGTCGTATTGTGCTGAACCACCCAATTGATTTCCATCGCGGTCCAGCATCACATAATATGGTTGGGCATTAATGTTGAATCGGGAAGCTTGAAGGTAGGTCCATTTGTTACCAATGGTCTTCACTTTGAACTCTTTTTCTCCCAACATTTCCACTTTTTGTTGATCCTCCGGAAGTTTGGTGCGCTCGTCCACATACAGTGACACCAGCACCACTTTGTTCAACAGGATATCGGCCACTTTTTCATTTGGCCAAATCGTTTCTTCCATTTTTCTGCAATTGACGCAGGCCCAACCGGTGAAGTCAACCAACATGGGCTTGCCTTCGGCTTTTGCAGCTGCCAGTCCTTCGTCATAATCTGTATACTTCGCGTGAATATGATTGCCGCTATGTCCTCCGCCACTTCCGCCACCTAAACCATTGGGATTTTCCGCATAAAACATAGGGGGAGGGAATCCACTAATGAGCTTCAGAGGGGCTCCCCATAATCCGGGAACCATATAAACGGCCAGGGTGAGAAAAATCACTCCAAAGAAAAAACGTGTGGTGCTCAGTTTGTCAACCGGTGAGTCATGTGAAAAACGAATTTTCCCGAACAAATAAAGGGCTACTGCAATGGCCACCACAATCCAAATGGTGATGAAAAGCTCGCGCTGAAGCATGCCCAATTGCCACACCAAGTCGGCATTGCTCAAGAATTTAAATGCAAATCCGATTTCGAGCAATCCAAGGACCACCTTCACCGAATTGAGCCATCCTCCTGATTTGGGCATCGAATTGAGCCAGCCCGGAAATGCCGCAAAGAGGCCAAAAGGCAAGGCCAGAGCGAGTGAAAATCCGAACATGACCGCAACAGGCCCGGCATAACCCCCTTGGGCGGCACCCGCCAAAGCACTGCCCACCAAAGGACCTGTGCAAGAGAATGACACAATCGCCAAAGTGGCTGCCATGAAGAAAATGCCCATTACACCGCCCCTGTCAGATGCTTGGTCGGCTTTGTTGGCCCAGGAAGCGGGCAATGTGATTTCAAACGCTCCCAAAAATGAAACTCCGAATACCACCAAGAGGGCAAATAAAAACAGATTAAACCATGGATTGGTCGAGATGAGGTTAAGGACGTCAACACCGAATACTGCTGTCAGAATAAGTCCCAATCCTGTGTAGATAAAAATGATAAAGAGTCCGTAAATCAGGGCATTCCGAATACCCTGTCCCCTTGTATTGGAGGTTTTGGTGAAAAAACCGACCGTCATGGGAATCATGGGAAACACGCAAGGTGTGAGCAATGCCACAAACCCAAACCCAAATCCAAGCAGGAAAAGCAACCATACACCTTTGTCGCCAATTTGCGTGTCATCGGTTTCAACTGCAGGGACGTCATCTTGACCGCCTTTTTTTTCCGCAGATGGAAAGTACTCCCAGCCTTCGGGTTTGGCTTTAGCTGTGGTAAGATCAAACGAAAAATCGAGGTCTGTGGGTGGCAAACACATTTCATCATTGCACACCATATAGGTCAGAAGACCTTTAATTGGCTCATTTATTTCACCCTCGACTTTAATCTTTTGATACCAGTAAACATCCTTTTCAAAAAACTCCAAATCCATCATGAAGTTGGGGTCGTATTCAACGTGGGGTGTACCTTGAATGACCGTATCAATTGGCGTAACTCCCCCCGGCCAGTTAAACGTGAAACTTGTCGGGATTGGGCCCATATCGCTGCTTAAAGACTGGGCATAGACGTGCCATTTGTCTTCTATAATCGTGCGAAAAACCAACTCATATTCCGCATCTCCGGTTTTGAAGACGGAATATTCCCACTTTACCGGGTCATATATCTGGGCACGGGACCCAAAAGGAAGCAATACAACAAAAAACAACAGGGCCGCGATGAATGAGGCTTTGAATCTCAACATGGGATTGGATGATTGAATGCCGGCAAAACTATTCAATCGTGGGCATTGCGCTCCAATGAAACAAGCAAATTATTGTAAAGCCGAGCCCATTAAAGTTTGGCCTCTTCTCCCGGTTTCAGACCAAGCCAACGTTGTCCCCAATAAGTGCCCAAATAGAAAAACGGGGTGTCGGCCAAGGCGATTGCAGCCTTGAAAAGGTAACCTGCCACAAAAAGCGAAAAGAATTGCTGCCAAGCAATTTCACCGAAAGCACATAGCATTAGGAGCACTACAGAGGTGTCTGCCATTTGAGATGTCAAAGTCGAAAAATTATTGCGCACCCATAACATTTTACCATTAGTCACTCTCTTCCAGAAATGAAAGACACGAATATCAATCAGCTGCGCCACCAAATAAGCTATCATCGAAGCGGCCACGGCAATGCCGGTTTGACCAAATACGTGCGCAAATTGACTGTCATTAACCGGTGACCAATCAGCTGCCATTGCATTTCCTGATACGTAGACAATCAAAAGGACAAAAACAGAGGCCACCAATCCTGACATCACTACCCTATTGGCATTACGTTGCCCATACAACTCAGAAATCAAATCGGTGATAAGGAATGTAATCGGATATGGCAGAATGCCAACACTTTGTTCGAGTGTGAATTGATACCAAGCTTCTCCATCACCAAATGGCGACCAAACAAAGAATTTGCGAAAAATGAGATTGCAGGCTACTAATGCCGCAATAAACAACGCGGCCAACAGCAAATACAACTGCAGCGCGCGATTACCGGACGATTGGTTTGACATTTACAGATTTTCAACAAACCTAGTGACATGAAGTTTCAGGAGCTATATCTTTCTACTGATAGTCAATTCCCACAATTGCGTCTATAGGCAATAGGGTGCTTCTCCCCAGAATAACTGTTTCACCGTTGACTGCGGTTATGTTAGTACTGACCCTATGGATCTTTCCATCAAAATCCAAAAGCAGAGCGACAGAAAAGTCGCTTTGTTCGCTTAGCATGGCAGCTTTGTTGAGCTCAAATTTGAGTTTCACGGAACTCAGGGGATTGGCCATTTTGTGATGTTCGTTGGTTTTTTTGCAACCAACTCGGTCAGTTGTTCTAACGAAATTTCAGTAATCATGGCAAGTGGTTTAGGGAGGTAACGCCTTTGGAATCGCACTTATGTCGACAAGGTTTCAAAAAATATCGATGAAATTCATTTTTTCCAAGACAAGAAGACTTGTTTGTGTCCCGATTCTTTTTCGTGGATGACATTTCTTGATACGCAAAGTCCACAAACACAGATGATTTCGCCATTACTTTCCACTACCGGAATACTGTTTTTCTCGTGAATCGGGATTTTGTTTTGGATGAACAAATCGCTCAATTTTTTAGAGCCTTTCATGCCTATTGGCTTGATGCGGTCGCCTTTTCTCCAAAGGCGCACTGTCCAAGGAAAAGGTGCAGATTCGGCTGATATCGCCACCATTTGATGGGGTGAGGCCCCGTCCTGTTCAAAAGTGGTCACTTTGATTTCATAGAGTCCGTACCGGAAGGATTCTTCATTTCCGCTGATAATGAATTCTTTCGGAACCTTAATTTCAGAAGTTAAAATCAGATAATTCCTGTTTCTGAGCAATGTAAATCCTCCGGAGGCTAATTTTTTTCCGGATGGCGCTTTTAACAGTTTTAAAACTTCTCTGATTTCGCCTGCCGAAAAACCGATTGGTTCCAACCATTGAAACAATACCGTGAGAGGAAACGAGCAAGAGGTCAAATCATCAACCAATATGCGCGATTGACTTTTGGATACCCTTTCGATCATTGGATTGGCCAAGATGTCAGCCATAGCTTGCGCTTCTCGCATCAATACCATTGTGCGCTCCAAAGTTTCATTCAGCCGAGGATTGATAGCTTTCAGTTCCGGAATCACTTCCAACCGCAACTTATTTCGAAGGTATTTATTGCTTTGATTACTACTGTCTTCCACCCACTTGAGTCCACGTTTTTTTGCCTCTTTCTCTATTTCGATGCGCGAAAAGGGAAGCATAGGCCTGAACAAGCAGCCATCGAGCATCTTCATTCCGGAAAGTCCCGCAGGCCCCGCCCCTCGGATCAATTGCATAAGCATCGTTTCGGTGTTGTCGTCAGCTTGGTGCGCAGTGGATATATATTGGCAATTGTGTGCGCGCATTAAATCGCCAAACCATTCATACCGAATTGTGCGAGCCTTCTCTTGAATACTTCCGCCATCCTTGATTGTGAACCTTTTAACCTCCAATGGTAAGTTGGCATCAGATGCAAAAGCACGAACAGCGTCTTCGTCTCTCTGAGATTCTTCTCCGCGCAACTGAAAATTGGCATGGGCCAGCACAACGTCATAATGATTGCGAACGAGCAAATGCGCTAACAAGATGCTATCGCAGCCGCCACTGATAGCTACCAGTAGTTTTTTTCCTCCGACCGGAGCTGCATGAAGCCGGATGTTATGGCAGAACAACCGGTTCATTTTCCATTACATGCCTCAGTGCTTCTGCTTTCAAAAGGCATTCTTCATATTCTTTTTCGGGCGAGCAGACCGCGGTCAAGGCGCTGCCCACTGAGAGCGAGATCAAGGGCATGGTGGCGTCATAAATCACCGTCCTGATTACTACATTCAGCTCAAAATCACCCCCCGGACGCAAATATCCTATGGACCCGGAGTAAATGCCCCGTTGTGCATATTCATGTGCGTCAATTGATTTCAATGCGCTTATTTTGGGAGCACCGGTCATGGACCCGGGTGGAAAACAATCGACTAACAAGTCAACAAACGCAATTTCGGAACTGACCTCGGACGAAACGGATGAAACCATCTGGTGAACAGTTTCAAAGGAATGAATTGAACATAATTCGTCTACCTGTACAGTGCCCGGTATGGCCGATTTCGAAAGGTCATTGCGCACCAAATCCACAATCATAGTATTCTCAGCCCGCTCTTTCGGGTCAAACAAAAGTTCTTGTTTCAGCTTGTAATCTTCTTCCTTTGAAGCACCACGGGGCCGCGTGCCTTTAATTGGATTCATTGTGACACGTGGACCTTCTTTTTTCAAAAAGCGTTCGGGACTGCAACACAATATATAGAGGTCATCCATTCTGACATAAGCAGAGTATGGGGCCTTGGTTTGTCTGTTCAGACTTGCATAGAGGCCATAAGGATTTGGAATGATTTCATGCGCATAAAAATCAATGCAATAATTGACTTCATATATATCGCCTCTCTTGATATGCCTTTGAAGCGCTTTGGCATTCGCCAAATATGTCTCCCTTTCGGTGCGCGCGGTCAAGCGGACAGTTGGATTTGAAATTTGATTTTTTTTCTCAAAACACTTTTCAATGTGACGCAGGGTATCCGACTTGGCCAGTAGAGTCCAAACCCGCATGTGATTATCTTCCCATTCTGCCACGACCAGCGGTTTTACAAAATGGAGGAGGTGGTTGTTGGTAGTTGCCCGCGTGTTGGTCACAACAGGTTCCGTAACGTCCTTGAATTCGTACGACACATAACCAAACCACCAATCCTCACTTCTGAAACCCTCCCTCAGGTTGGCAACAGCCATTGCGTCATTTTTGTCGACAATCAGTTCTTCGGCTTTGCCAATAGCCAAAAGGTTTTTCCCCTTTCCGTTGGATTGAAGGAAAAAACAAGTGCCGGAATGGTCACTCAGATTGAGCGGGCCATAGGGTTTGGCAATGCTGAGTTGTTCGTAAGAAAGGTTCACCCGATTTATGCGTTAAGGCAAAAGTAGTCAGCCTTGGGGCAAACGAGTGGTAACGATGTCTTTCAAGGCAGAAATCCACTCTGGTCGGTCGTTTAGACTTGGTACCAATTTGACCTTTTCGCCTCCGTGTTTCTTGAACAGTTCATCGTATTCTACACCAATTTCTATGGTTGTTTCCAGGCAATCTGCAACGAATGCCGGGGAGAACACAAGTAATTTCTTCGCTCCTTTTTTTCCCAAGTCCTCTATCACCTCGTCCGAAAAAGGTTCTATCCATCCGCTTCCCAATCTGGATTGAAAACAAACAGTGTAACGGTCTTCCGAAATACCCAAAGCTGTTGCCAAAGCGCGAGTAGTTGCGTAGCACGTGGCTTTGTAGCAAAACTTATTGTCGTGGTTCATTTCAAGTTCACACGCATGGTTGCTGCATTTATTGTCTTCATATAGTTTGTCTACCTGTCTTTCGGGTAAGCCGTGAAAGCTGAAGAGCACGTGGTCGTAATCCTCGTGTTGCTGGTCTTTTCCGGTGGCAATCAGAGCGTTTAAATAACCTTGATGGTCATGAAATTGGCTCACTACATTGATTTCGGGTATGGCCTGCCATTTTGATATCACCCTAAACACTTCTTCTACCACACTTCCTGAGGATGCACTTGCGTATTGAGGAAACATAGGGATCACAATTATCTTGTCGGGATTCATGCCACTGATTTCTTTGAGCACAGACCTGATTGATGGATTCTGATAGCGCATGGCCAAAAAAACACGCACATCAGCCGGATTAAATTTCATGGAAAGTTTGTCTTTGACGATACGCCCCCAAGAAATAAGTGGAGATCCGCTTTCTGTCCACAACTCTTCATAGACCTTGGCTGATTTGCGGTGTCTGAATGGCACAATTATACCATTTACCAAGAGTTTTCTGCCCAGCCAAGGCAAGTCGATCACGCGCGGGTCATTTAAAAATTCAGTCAGATAGCGATAGACATCCCCCGGTTGGGGACTGTCGGGGGATCCCAAGTTGACCAATAAAACAGCAGTGGTTTTCTTCATGAGAAGTCAGAAATAGCGGGAGAATTGTCAATTAAATCGGTGACAAACATAGTTGGAAGCCGGTGGTTCAATTGAAGCTTTTGAAACATCAATCGTCCCCGGAAAAAAGTAGTCAACATATTTTTTTTAGAATTGGATTTAAGTTCTAAATTCGCAGCCCGTTTTGAGAGCCGCATTCAACCGCGTCAATCAGGACAATAAGAACGAAAATAGACACGAACGTGAATACATTGAGCTACAAAACCATCTCGGCCAACAAAGAAACGGTCAATAAGGAATGGTTGGTAATTGATGCCGAAGGCAAAAATTTGGGACGTCTCAGCAGTGTGGTTGCCCACTTGCTGCGCGGCAAACACAAGACTAATTTCACTCCCCACGTGGATTGCGGAGACCATGTAATTGTGGTCAATGCAGACAAAATCCAACTTACCGGAAAGAAATGGGATGAGAAGGTCTATATCCGCCACACCGGGCACCCAGGAGGTCAGCGTTTCCGAACTGCCAATGAAATGATGAAGAGAAAACCTACTGCCATGATTGAAATGGCCGTGAAAGGCATGCTTCCGAAAAACAAATTGGGCAGCGCGATGTACACCAACCTCCATGTATTTGCAGGTGCGGAGCACAACCACGCTGCTCAGAAACCCACAGTTTACGAATTGAAATAACAGCACATTAAACAATGGCCGTAACCAATACATCAGGAAGAAGAAAGAACGCGGTAGCTCGTGTTTATCTGTCAGAAGGAAAAGGCGAGATGGTAATCAACAACCGCCCTGCCGCTGAATACTTCGCCACCATTATCCAGCAGTTTAAACTCAACCAGCCCTTTGCGCTGACTGACACCATCGGCAAATACGATGTGAAAGCCAACGTAGACGGAGGCGGAATCACCGGCCAGGTTGAAGCAGTTCGTTTGGGTATTACCAAAGCACTTATCGAATTGAACCCCGAGTGGAAATCTGTGCTCAAAGCAGATGGTTTGACCACCCGTGACCCACGTATGGTGGAGAGGAAGAAATTCGGTCAGAAGAAAGCCCGCAAACGCTTCCAATTCAGTAAACGGTAATCTTACCGTTTGCTTGTTTAGCATCCAAACTCAAGAGACTCACCCCATTGGGTGGCTACTCTTCGGGTTGTTTTTAGAGAAAGTAAACAAGTTAAAAACAGCATAATGGCACGTACCAATTTTGAAGAATTGCTGGAGGCCGGAGTTCACTTCGGACACCTTAAGCGCAAATGGAATCCCAATATGGCTCCGTATATTTTCACGGAGAAAAAGGGTATTCACCTCATCGACCTAAACAAGACAGTCGTAAAACTGGAAGAAGCAGCCAATGCACTTCGCCAAATTGCCAAGTCAGGTAAGAAAGTGTTGTTCGTTGCTACGAAGAAGCAGGCCAAAGAAATCGTTTCTGAAGCTGCTCAAAAAGTAAACATGCCATACGTCACCGAGCGTTGGTCGGGTGGAATGTTGACCAATTTCGCTACGATTCGCAAGGCCATCAAAAAAATGTCTCAAATTGACAAGATGAGTACGGATGGCACTTTCGAAACCCTTTCTAAGCGTGAGCGCTTGCAAGTGACTCGTCAGCGCGCCAAATTGGAGAAGAACCTCGGTTCTATTGCCGAAATGACTCGTATTCCCTCGGCTATTTTCGTGGTTGACATCATGAAAGAACACATTGCTGTTGCCGAAGCGCGCAACTTGGGAATTCCCGTGTTTGCCATGGTAGATACAAACAGCGATCCGCGCTTGGTTGATTTCCCAATCCCTGCGAATGATGACGCTTCGAAGTCGATTTCAAAAATTTTGGATGTGTTGACTTCTGCTATCATCGAAGGATACTCAGAACGCAAAACGGACAAAGACGCTCCCGAAGTGGAGGAAGAGGCTGCAGCCGAATAATTTACTAGTCGGGAAGTAGTTCTCCCAATCATGAATTAATTGGGGGAATAAATTCCCCCTTTTTTGAATAATCAAATAAATAACAGATAGTTATGGCAATTACTGCTGCTGAAGTAAACAAGCTCCGCCAAATGTCCGGAGCAGGTATGATGGACTGTAAAAAAGCTTTGGAAGAGTCCAATGGCGATTTTGATATGGCCATCGACATTTTGAGAAAGAAAGGTCAAAAAGTGGCCGCCAAAAGAAGTGACCGTGACGCTACTGAAGGTTTGGTTCTTTCTAAAGCTACTGCTGATGCTACCAAGGGAGTTTTGTTGGTGTTGAATTGCGAAACTGATTTCGTGGCCAAGAACGAGGCCTTTGGTCAAGTTGCTTCGAATATTCTGGAGGTAGCCTTGGCATCGGGAGCTGTGGATGTTGAGTCCGTTAAAGCGCTGACTTATCCCGGTTCAGGCCTATCTATCGCTGATAAAATCACAGAAGAAGTGGGTAAAATCGGTGAAAAAATCGATTTGTCATACGTGCAGGTGGTAGAAGGTGAGAAAGTTGTGGCGTACAATCACCCCGGAAACAAACTGGCTGCTTTGGTAGGTTTCAACAAGTCTGTCAAAGACGAAGTTGCCAAAGACGTGGCTATGCAAGTTGCTGCTATGGATCCCGTTGCTTTGAACAAAGACAGCGTGCCCCAAGATGTAATTCAAAAGGAAATGGAAATCGGAAAAGAACTGGCTATCCAAGAAGGAAAGCCTGCTGACATGGCTGAAAAAATTGCCCAAGGTCGTCTGACGAAATTTTTTAAAGACAGCACACTTTTAGCCCAGCCTTTCATCAAAGACAACAAACTCTCTGTAGAGCAATATTTGCATCAACAGGATAAAGAGTTGACAGTGAAAGCATTCAAGAGGTTTTCACTGAATTGATTTCAAAAGCGGCTCCGGCCGCTTTTTTTTTGAAACTATATAGATTTGCCGACCCTTTTTCATCAAACCCCCGAGCACAATGAAATACAAACGAGTCCTGCTGAAACTAAGTGGAGAGGCCCTCATGGGTGATCAAAACTTTGGCATTGACAATAACAGATTGAACGAGTATGCCGAGCAAGTCAAGCAAGTAATTGAAAGTGGCGTTCAGATGGCCATTGTGATTGGCGGTGGTAACATCTTCAGAGGCATTCAGGCAGAGCAAGGCGGCATGGAACGCACCCAAGGTGACTATATGGGAATGCTCGCAACGGTAATCAATAGCATGGCTTTTCAGTCAGCTTTGGAACGGATCGGAGTAGATACGCGCCTCCAATCGGCTATTGAGATGAAGCAGGTGGCCGAACCTTTTATACGCAGAAAGGCAGTACGACACCTGGAGAAGGGCAGGGTGGTGATTTTCGGTGCAGGAACAGGCAATCCTTATTTCACTACTGACACTGCTGCCTCTTTGCGAGCTATTGAAATAGAAGCAGACGTGATTTTAAAAGGAACGCGCGTGGACGGCATCTACACAGCCGACCCGGAAAAACATCCCGATGCGGTTCGTTTTGACCGAGTTTCGTTCAACCATGTATATGAAAAAGGGCTCAATGTGATGGATATGACGGCCTTTACTCTGTGCAACGAAAACAACCTCCCGATAATCGTGTTTGACATGAACACACGCGGCAATTTGCACAAAGTGGTTAGCGGTGAATCTGTCGGAACTTTGGTGGAAAATTAAAAATCAACATTCAAATCATGAGTGAAGAAGTGCAAATGGCCCAAGACGAGGCAAAAGAGCAAATGCAAAAGGCAATTGCCCATTTGGAATTTGAATTGAATAAAATTCGAGCCGGCCGCGCCAATCCGGCCATGCTGGACGGTGTTATGGTGGATTATTACGGTAGTTTGACCCCTCTGAAACAGGTGGGAAACGTCACAACGCCCGACCCGAGAACTCTGCTGGTGCAGGCATGGGAGCGCAGCATGTTAGAACCAATTTCCACGGCAATCATCAATGCCAATTTGGGACTCAACCCTCAAAACAATGGAGAGGTGATTATCATCAACGTCCCCATTTTGACTGAAGAAAGAAGACGAGACTTGGCAAAAAGGGCAAAATCTGAAGGTGAGCACGCCAAAGTGGGTATCAGAAACGCCCGAAAAGAGGCCAATGATTTTATCAAAGAAGCGCAAAAAGAGGGGCTGAGCGAGGACGATGCCAAGCGTGCAGAAGAACAAGTTCAGACCTTGACCAATGGATTTGTGGATAAGGTGGACAGATTGATTTCCCTCAAAGAAGAGGACATTATGAAAGTCTGATTATACAGCTATCGAAGGGCATCAGTCAGCAACATTAGAATTCCCGGAACCATCAGTGCTCCTTCGAAAATTAACGGAACGGTGGTTTGAGAAGTCATCAAGTTCAGATTGCTTGCACCAATGAAAACCAGGGTGTGAGTACTCAGCAGGAAATAAACTCCAGGGAGGGGCATTGGCGTGAACATGAAGAGTAATGCACTCGTTAAACTCAGTAAAATCACTGCCTTTCGCGTTTTTTCCAAACCGATGATTTGAGGTATAGTGCGCATTTGAGGCGCGTCAAACCGAACGTCTCTCATGTCGAATGGTAGTGTGACCGCTATGATCAGCATCAGACCTGCCATGCAAAAAATACCGTTTGAAAAACTCCGGAAAGGGACCTTTTGAGACAGGACAAAAGGAAAAACGAAAGTTAAAAGCCACCAACTGAGCACAACCATCGGCAGTTTGAGCCTAGTGATTTGGCGCAGTGAGCGATTGTTTATTCTGAAGTTGTAGGCCAGCGCCATCACTCCGGAGAGTATGGGAATGGTCAATTCGATTAAATCAAAGTACAACGAACCAAGAGTAAAGACCACAACACCAATGCAGCCGAAGAACCAATTGGATGCAATGAAAAGAGGTGGAAAAGCTCGGTTGGGATTGAGTGGGTAGGTGTAGTAGCCGGTCAATCGAATGAATGCATAAGCTGCGGCTGTGCCCCCAAAAACCGTCAAAGCCGCTTGGTTGGAGCGTTCGACATCCAGGATTCTGCAGACACTGTATACACCAAACGCAGCCGACAACGAAACCCAAACACTGGAATAAACTGCGAACGAAAACAGCCGGTGGGCAACCCTCATGATTATTTTCCCACCAGCAATTGCCATGAGAGAACACCCAGCACCATTCCGGCTCCACTGCCTTTAATGGCTGCTATCAGCTTTTTGGAACGTGCCACTTTGTCATAGCCCGATGCATAGAGGTCATTGTATTTGTGGGCCGGGTTGCGAATTGTTTTTTCCTTGATTTTGATAACAGGGATGAACTGAGCCGCACTAAATACTACGGGAACGATCAAGGGTGTAATGAACCCCCCTTCTGAAAACCAACCTCCGGCTGCTCCCAAGACGAATCCGACCCACAGAGTTGGCTTCACATTAAATAGTTCAGAGGCATCCTGCTGACCGGCAATATAAATACGCACTTCCGCTACCGATAAGTCATCGCCCAAAACTACATCCGGCATATAAAAGACCTGTTCTGTTTGACCATCGCGAGTGATAGAGAAAACGTCACTTTTATGGAGTTTGATTGTTTTGGTTTTGCCATTTTTTTTAGTGATGTCAAAAATCACCTGAAAGCCAGCGTCATCCGTCACTTTACCCATGTACTCACGTCCGGACATGGCCAAGACTTTGTCTTGGGAAAATGCCGTGGATGCGGAAATAGCAACTGTGAAAATGACCGGTAAGAAACGACTAAACATGATTTTTTTTCGGGGAAAAGCCGAGAGCGCAAATATGACAAAACCAATGAACTCAAAGGGTGACAGGTTGTTCATATCTCGGGCATTCAAGGATGAGTGCCGAAGTATATTTGCACCCCGAAATATTTGAAACCTCAGAAGTTATGCCCATCGAACAATTTAGCTCCAGACACATTGGTCCCGGTGCCAAAGCGCAACAAGCCATGTTGGATCAAATCGGATTTTCATCCGTTGACGAACTAATCGAAAAAACAGTTCCGGCTGACATCAGATTAAAGGCTCCACTTGCCATTGCTGATGGAATGACAGAATTCGAATACTTGGCCGAGTTGAAAACCAAGGCGGCAAAGAATAAGCTGTTCAAGACTTACATCGGTATGGGATACCACCCCGTGGTTTTGCCCCCTGTTATTCAACGAAATATCCTGGAAAATCCGGGATGGTATACAGCCTACACGCCTTACCAAGCCGAAATTGCCCAGGGTCGTTTGGAGGCCCTTTTGAATTTTCAAACCATGACCTCTGACCTGACGGGATTGCCCATTTCAAATGCATCTCTTTTGGACGAGGGAACTGCGGCTGCTGAGGCAATGGGTATGTTCTTTAACAACCGCAGTAAAGAGCAAAAGGCTGACAACGCAGTTCGTTTTTTCATTGATGAAAATTGTTTTCCTCAGACAATAGATGTCATCAAAACACGCGCTATCCCGATGGGAATTTTGCCTGTTGTTGGGTCATACAAAGACTATATAGCGGACAATACTTTCTTTGGAGCGCTGCTTCAGTACCCCGATGGAAACGGGGAGGTGAAAGACTATTCCGCATTTGTAGCTTCTAACAAAGCGAATGGTATCAAGACAGCTGTCGCAACCGATTTGATGGCTTTGGCCATATTAACTCCTCCCGGTGAGTGGGGTGCCGATGTGGTATTCGGCAATTCTCAGCGTTTTGGCGTACCCATGGGATTTGGTGGTCCGCACGCGGCATTTTTCTGCACGACAGATGAGTTCAAAAGAGTTATCCCCGGACGTATCATCGGAGTTTCTGTTGACCGATCGGGCAAGCAAGCATTGCGCATGGCGCTCCAGACCCGCGAACAACATATCCGAAGAGACAAAGCCACTTCAAACATTTGCACTGCGCAGGCACTGCTGGCAGTTATGGCTTCATCCTATGCTGTTTATCATGGTGCTGTCGGCATCCGAAGAAGGGCAGTCAAAATGCACAACCAAGCTTCAGCATTGGGCCGCGCAATCAGCCAATTGGGCTATCGTGTGAGTAATCAAGTGTTTTTTGAGACTTTGAAGATTAACGTTGGCTCGGACTTGGAGGTCATTATTCACAGGGCAGAAAATGCCCAAATTAATCTTCGCAATTTCGAAGATGGAATGCATGTGGGCATCACAGTTAACGAAACCACTAACCAGCATGATTTAGTTGACTTGGTTTCTGTTTTTACAGGCGAAAAACCATTTCCACAAATACGTCAGGCAGGAGCTGAGATTGTGGAGGATTTGCCCGAGGCCTTTTTGAGAAAGTCCGAATATCTGCAACATCCTGTCTTCAGCAGTTATCATAGCGAGTCAGAGATGATGCGTTATTTGAAAAGATTAGAAAACAAAGACTTTTCCTTGACTCATTCGATGATTGCATTGGGCTCTTGCACAATGAAGCTCAATTCAGCCAGTGAACTGATGCCTATCACCTGGCCGGAATTTGCCCACTTGCATCCCTTCGCGCCCAAGCACCAGACCCAAGGCTACAAAGAAATATTGCGTGAGTTGGAAACGAGTCTATGTGAGATTACAGGTTTTGCAGGCGTTTCTCTACAGCCCAACAGTGGCGCTCAAGGTGAGTATGCGGGCCTGATGGTCATCAGGGCCTATCACGAATCGCGTGGAGATTTTCACCGCAACATATGTTTGATTCCTTCATCAGCGCACGGTACCAACCCTGCCAGTGCTGTGATGGCGGGTATGAAGGTAGTCGTTGTGGCCTGCGATACAGAAGGAAACATCGATTTCAATGATTTGAAAGAAAAGGCCGCACTTCATGCTAATGACTTGTCATGCATGATGGTCACTTATCCCAGCACGCATGGTGTGTATGAAGAAGGAATCAAAGAAATGACCGCAACAGTGCATCAATTTGGTGGTCAAGTGTATATGGACGGAGCCAACATGAATGCCCAAGTGGGATTGACCAATCCGGGCAATATTGGCGCAGACGTTTGTCACCTGAATTTGCACAAGACTTTTGCTATTCCACATGGTGGAGGTGGCCCGGGAATGGGACCGATTGGTGTTGCAAAGCATTTGGTGCCGTTTCTCCCAGGAAATCCTGTTATCAAAACGGGTGGTGACCAAGCTATCACGGCCATTTCATCGGCTCCATGGGGCAGTGCGCTCATATTGCTGATTTCTTATGGCTATATCAAAATGCTTGGTTCAGTCGGTGTGACGGATGCTACCAAAATTGCCATTTTGAATGCCAATTACATGAAAACGAGATTGGAAAATCACTTTCCGGTGCTATATACAGGCAAGTCAGGAACTGTGGCGCACGAGATGATTCTGGATTGCCGTGCTTTCAAGCAGTCAGCGGGTATAGAAGTAGAGGATATTGCCAAGAGATTGATGGACTATGGCTTCCACGCGCCTACAGTTTCTTTCCCCGTTGCGGGCACTTTGATGATTGAGCCAACTGAAAGCGAAAGCAAAGAAGAGTTGGATAGATTTTGTGATGCCTTGATTCAAATAAGACATGAAATTGGAGAAGTAGAAGCCGATCCTGCCTTGAAAGGAATCAACCGCGTTAGTATGGCCCCTCACACCATGGAACAAGTTTGCGCCAACGAGTGGGACAGAAGCTATTCCCGAGAAGCTGCGGCTTATCCGCTTGCCTTTGTGAGGTCCGGAAAGATTTGGCCTTCAGTGGCGCGTATTGACAATGCTTTTGGCGATCGCAACTTGGTGTGTACATGTCCCCCGATTGAGGAATATGCCTGAACCGGTAGGGTATCTCCCGTGAAGTTTGTAGCCTCATTTGGTTAAGTGAAAGCGCTTTCGTTGAAACCGTTTGCTGTTGTATTAAACTCTGAATAGAGCGAAAAATTGGCTAACTACATTCAATTGAAATCTTTACATTTGCCATCCAAAATTCAAAACAAGCAAACATTAAACGTTTCAACATGAAAAAAATCTACTTAGTACTTGGCTTGGTAGCAGTGGTTTCAGCTGCTTCGGCACAAAAAAGGGTTTTGAGCCCTCGCTCATTCGAGCGCGCCAGTGACAACAATGGTCCTGCAACGCATACTGTTGTCGGAGGTGATCGAGTTACTTTCTACACCAATGATTTCAGCGATTGTTCTGATTTTACAATCAGCAATGCGGGTGACGAAGGTGTTCCGGGATTCGTAGATGACCTCGACTTTGTGTGTGGTACCAATGGACCCAGTGGCCCTGCATCCATTGCGGACATTGCGTCTACTACTGCTTCAAACGGATTTATGATGGTAGACTCAGATGAGTACGGTGGAGAGACAGGCGGTTCCGGAATTGAAAACTGCTGGTTTCAAACGGCACAACCTATCGATTGCTCAGCACATCCATTTGTTTCATTGAGTTTCCAAACTTTTTACCGTATGTGGGACAATGGAAACAGCGATGGCAATGAGTACTGCTTGGTCGAAGTATCACGTGATGGCATTACGTGGCCATCTGTGACAACTTATGAAGTAAGCCAGGGATTGGTTGACTTCGGTGATGGCGATGGCGAGGTTCAGGCTCGTTGGGAGTTGTGGCCATTGATGCAAACGCAAGACCCCGTGACTAATCCTACTGAATTCGTGTTTGACATTACATCCGCAGCAGGTGGACAAGACAACGTTTGGATTCGTTTCCGTTGGAAAGGAACTTGGGGCTATGCTTGGATGGTGGATGACATGGAATTATTTGACACTCCTGACAATGATTTGGCTATTTCAAACTATGCAACTTATGCTGACTACGTAGCTACGGGAGAATATGAGTATGGTGCTTACCCGACTTCACAAGTTCGTCCTCTTCAAATGGCTGTTCGTGTCAACAACAACGGTGTAAATGCGCAACAAAATGTGAATTTGGAAGTGACGGTTAATGGCGCTGATGCCGGTGCAACGTCAAATATCATTACCGTTCCTTACGGAGGCTTCGATACTTTGCGTGCTCCCGGTTATGTGATTCCCGCAACGGTTGGTACTTATAATGTGGAATTGACTGTGGACATGGACAATACTGATGAGAATCTTGATGACAACGTTGCAAACCTTTCATTTGAGGTAACTGAAAACAGCTTTGGCCGTGATGATAAAACATACACCGGTCAATTCCCGGGTTCTTCATTTACAGAAGGCTTCATGGCAGCTACTCTTTTTTATGCCAACGCTCCCACCACAGTCTATGCAATTGACGTTGCTTTCAGATCGGGTTCTGCCGGTGCTGAGATAGTTGCGCATATGTATGACCCCAACTCTAAGGCATTTGACATTATCGCTTCATCGAATGAGTTGGCACTGAATCCAAGCTTCTTGAACACAGGTACCAATGGTCAGGTCAACTGGTACACTTTCGTATTGCAAGAGCCTGTAGATTTGTTCGGTGATGAATTCGTAATGTGTGGTGTTGAGTCTTTCGGTGGTGCCGGAGTTAGAATCGGAGAGTCTAAGAACGCTCCTGACCAAACTTGCTTCGTTTACGGAAACTTTGGTTCTGCAGGTATTGCCTGGTACTTCTCAAATGAAGTTCCTATGGTTCGTTTGAATACCAACCCAAATGCGGTCAACACGCCAAACGGAATCAAGGAAGCTGCTTCAAGCAACTTCTCTTTGAGCCAAAACATTCCTAACCCCGCCAACCAAACTACTCGCATAGACTACAACTTGAAAAATGCTGCTAAAGTGTCTTTCGAAGTGCGTGATTTGGCCGGACGTTTGTTGGTTTCTGAAGACTATGGCACTCAACCTGCCGGAGTTCAGTTCATCAACTTGAATGTTTCAGAATTCGCTGCCGGTGTTTACACCTACTCACTCGTTGTCAATGGTGAGCGCGAAACAATGAAAATGATTATCAAATAATCCCTCTAGTTTATAGATTTAAAAACCCTGCCCTTGCGGTAGGGTTTTTTTTTGCATTTGGTATTCTTTCTCGCACCTTGGTACTTGAGATTTTCCCCTCAATTCCTTGCCGCAAAATGATAAAACTCACTACCTTCCACCGCATTTTAAAACCATCAAACAAATGAGAAAAATTTACTTGTTACCCTTGGCCTTCGGAACCCTTGTTGGCCAAGCTCAATCAGATTATTTAAATGGCTCCGCACGCCAATCCATACGCCCTGCCACAGCCGAAGAAAACAGCGTGTCCCTTCAAATGGGTGCGCATACACACACGCCAACTGCGGCATCCGGAAATAGGGTGACGCTTTTTACCGATGACTTTTCTAACGGATTTGCCGGAAACAATGGTTTCGGAGCATGGACCGTCCAGGACACAGGTGGAAATACCATCTGGAAAATGGCAGATGGGAATAGCCCTGCAGGGGAGTACTCTACTAGCATTGCCGCTTTGAATTCGACCGGGGCATCAAATGGTTGGGCCATTTTTGACTGCGATTTGTACAACACCCCATTGAATCCGGCTTACATGGATGTTCAAGGCTCTTTGATTTCTCCTTCATTAGACTTTTCTGATGTGGAAACCGTAATAATAAAATGGCAACAGTATTTCAGATACTGCTGTTTCGCTGCTTCTCCTTTGACCATTGGTGTCTCTACTGATGGTGGAACCAATTGGACGGATTTTGCAGCCCACGGTACTTTTGTTCCTTCAACCAATGTGCTCTCACCTAATCCGTTGAACACAGACTTAGATATCACATGTGCAGCAGCAGGACAATCAGATGTTAAAATCCGATTTGGATACAATGTGAGTGGTGAAGCCGGATATTCCCACTATTTCTGGGGAATTGACAACGTTGAGTTGTACACTAATGACGTAGATCATGACTTGGTAATCAACCAAGTTACAAATGGTGATATCGTGAATATCTGGGAATACAGAATAACGCCATTTGAACAACGCACATTGGCTGCTGATGGTGGTTTGTTAGTTGGTGTCCTCTACAAGAATATTGGAAATACCGATCAGGCGAACACTGTTATCACCGTTGAAATCCTGGACTCAGGCTCAAATGTTTTGGCAACGGTGCAGTCTGATCCACTCACAGTTGTAGCTCCCGGCAATTCTCCTGATTGCCCGCAACCTGACTTCCTCGAGGAGTATATTGAGACAGGATGGGAACCAACAGCTGAGGGCAACTACACCATCAGAGCTACAATAGCGAGCAATAACACCGATAGCACGCCCTTAAACAATGTTCTGCTCAAAGACATAGTGTTTTCTTTTGACGAATATGGCCATGACAATGAAGCCCAATTGACCGGAGAAGTGCGTCCTTCCGGAGTTCCAAACCAGGCCGGCCAGTTTGACCCAACAGGATATGGTGCGTTCTACACAGTTCCGAATGCGGGATCTTCTGCATATGGCCTGTTGGTCCAATTTGGGGCTCAAAGCGATGCAGGAGCTGTTTGTGATGCCCGTCTTTACAATGTCGATTTGGAAGAAGGCCTCAACGGAGCCACCTCGTTCTATGAACAATCGAACTGGGAAGTGGCCCAAGAATGGATTCCTGTAAACAACAACGCCACTTTGTGGACTTATTTGCCATTTGAAAACTCTGTAGAGCTTGATCCTGCGGAGGTGTACTTTGCCGGTATCATTAACGAGTTTCAACAAGACAAAGAGTTAACTGTAAAAGCAGAGCCAAACTCTGACACAGATAATTCTACTGCTCGGTTCCAACGTGCAGGTAGCGGAGCTTTTGTTTGGTTCGGTGCACAGACGTATTCTCCGGCCGTAAGATTGATTATTTCTGATAGGGTATCAGTTGACGAAATTGATCATGCTCATGGAATTCATGTGAACCAAAACATGCCAAACCCATTTCAGAATAACTCGTTGATCACTTTTAGCACTAAAAAAGCGCACAGAATTGCGATTGACGTTGTGGACATAACAGGAAAAATGATTGTTTCTGAAGATTTGGGTCAGCGCAGTGCAGGTGGGCACGTATATGAGTTGGACATGGCCGGAATGTCAGCCGGTGTCTACTTCTATAACATCAAGTTTGATGACTATGTGGTTACCAAGAAAATGGTAATCGAGTAAAAGAATCAAAGTTTTTTGAGAAGGGCCGCAATTTTAGCGGCCCTTTTTTTGTTCTTAATAGTCAATGATGAATCATATGAATTTCCGGACGCTTTCAATTTTGCTGTTGACCATCTCGGCAGTGTTGAGTGCGGGTGTTTTTTCGCAGGTTGTCATGGCCCCTGCCAATGTGGACTTCGGTACCATAGATCGTCATTCTGAAAGGGTTGTCGATTTGGTCCTGACCAATAACAGCGACAAAAACGCTGTTCTATTGAGGTATGAATTTCCACCGGAATACACTTTCATTGTCTCTTCCAAAGAAATTGTGCCCCGCGGGACAATTAACTTGAGAGTTAAGTTCAATCCGCGCAGCAAAGGAGTCACCGGCCAAACAGCCATGATGTGGTTCAGCAACATGTCAAAACCACTGGAGTTTGGTCTATCAGCAACCACTGAATACGTTGATAATGCTGACAACCCGGCCTGTCCGGACTTCATGTCAAGACCATTTATGGAAGTCAATAATCAACCTATAACCGTTGAAGTAAGAGATATTTTAACCAATCAAATTATTACGAATGCGCGAGTCAGGATTTTTTCTCACGGATCGATTATACTTGATCGTACAACTGACCAAATGGGTCAAGTTCAAAGTGAAATTCACCCGGGTTATTATTTTGTCCATTCAGAAAAAACCGGATATGCAGAAGCTGACACTTCACTTTATCTCAATAGAAGAAGTGATTTCTTAGTGCTTTATTTAGAGCAAGCTACCTCGCTTCAGGATATTCAAGTTCCACCTGCAGAGGAGTTTCCCACCGCCAACGAAGAAAATCCGGTTTTGACTTCATCTGATTTCAGTATTGACAGGTTCCTGCCCAACCAAATCATTTTTTTGTTGGATGTTTCAGCGTCCATGAAACAAAAGGAAAGACTGGAGTTGGTCAAGGTGGCTTTTAAAGACCTCTTTGAAATGCTGAGACCACAGGACAGAGTTTCACTTATCACTTTTTCTTCGGAGTCAGATGTAATTCTTGAGAATATAAAGGGCACAGACAAAACAGACCTTTCGTCAGTAGTAAACGAATTGAAAGCAGAAGGGATGACGGCAAGTGTCAAGGGTTTTCAGGTAGCTTATTCTATTGCTAAGAAGCATTTTATAACTCAGGCAAACAATCAAGTAATCGTAATAAGCGATGGGATGTTTGGGAATGCAGATCAGCAAACGCTAATAAAACTTGCTGTCAAAGCCAAGGAATCGCATGTAAAGACATCGCTACTGAGTGTGAGAGGAACTGAGGTGGCCAATGAAAACATGAAGATCCTTGCAGTAGCTTGCCGTGGGAATCACTTCAGAATCGATAATCCGGATGATGCTACACGTGCACTTCGAAATGAGATAAAGCAATCTTGTTTAAAGCCGTAAAGCGGTTTTCAGATTCGCTCAAGTTGAACGAACTTCGCACCATGCTCATCACGCTCAACGAATTTATTTTTGACCGACAAACTGATTTTCCATATGCATCGGGCGACTTGTCTCGTTTGTTAAACGATATTGGAATTGCAGCAAAAATTGTAAATCAGAAAGTTAACAAAGCCGGTTTGTCGGACATTTTGGGTGAGATGGGCCTGACCAATGTCCAGGGCGAGAGCCAGCAGAAACTGGATGTGATTGCCGATCAAGCATTTATTCATGCCTTTAGAACCGGAGGCATGGTATGTGGGATTGCTTCTGAAGAGAATGATGGTTTCATCGCTTTTGAATCAGAAATGAGCAGAAACGCCAAGTACGTTGTCTTGTTCGACCCGTTGGATGGGTCGTCAAATATTGATGTGAACGTTTCAATCGGAACCATTTTTTCCATATTCAGAAGAAAAAGTGAAGTGGGCAAGCCCGCTGAGTTGAGAGATTTCTTGCAAAAAGGCACGGAACAAGTAGCTGCAGGGTACGTCATTTACGGTTCAAGCACCATGCTGGTATACACCACAGGACGAGGTGTAAATGGCTTCACTTTGGAACCGGGAATTGGAGAATTTTTTCTCTCACATCCTGACATGAAAATCCCCGATAAAGGCAAGGTGTATTCCATCAATGAAAGCAATTACGCTGACTTTGACTCAAGATTGAGGCGATTCGTGGATTATTGTCGAACCAAGAAATCTGATGGAAGCAGGCCATACACTGCCAGATACATTGGTTCGCTTGTGGCAGACTTTCACAGAAATATGATCAAAGGGGGCATTTATGTTTATCCCGCCACAGCTGATTCTCCACAGGGTAAGTTGCGACTTCTTTATGAATGCTCTCCATTGGCTATGTTAGCTGAGCAGGCCGGAGGCCTTGCAACCGATGGTGACAATCGGATACTGGAAATTGAACCTACTGAGTTGCACCAAAGGGTTCCCTATTATGTCGGTTCAAAGCATATGATGGAAATGGTGAATCATCCTCAGCCCGAAAAGCAAGGCTAAATTATTCGCAATGAAAATGATGGGCATGCGACTTTAGCGCACAGGGTGAGTCAATGGTTACGCTTTGACCAACTCCAAAATGCCTTCGAAGATTTCTCTTCCATCAGTATTTCCCAATTCAAAATCAGCCGCACGCTCAGGGTGAGGCATCATCCCGAAAACATTGCCTGATTTATTGCACACTCCTGCTATGTTTTCCAGGGAGCCGTTAGGATTGGAAGATGCACTCAGTTTTCCTTCTGTATCACAATAGCGGAAGATTATCTGGTCATTTTCATTCATGGCCGCGAGAGTATCCGCTGATGCGTAGTAGTTGCCTTCACCATGGGCGATTGGGATTTTGTAAGCACGCTCGCGATCCAGCTTTCTACTGATAATACAAGACTTTGATTGAGGCAAAAGGTGTATATTTTGACTGATGAATTTTCGAGATGAATTGTGCAGAAGAGCACCCGGGAGTAAACCTGCTTCACAGAGAATTTGAAATCCATTGCAAATTCCCATCAAATACCCTCCCTTTGCGGCATGCTTCACGACTTCATCCATAATGGGTGAAAAGCGGGCAATTGCCCCACTGCGCAGGTAGTCTCCATAGGAAAAACCTCCCGGAACAATCACGAAATCACAACGTTGGAGATCATGATCTTTGTGCCAAAGCTGTTTCACTTCCTGACCCAACAAGTCACGCAAAACGTATATCATATCTTGGTCACAATTGGAACCGGGGAATGTAATTACACCGAATTTCATGGGCTTTAGTTTGGCCCAAAAGTAAGCAAGCAGGGGGGCTAAATCAGGCAAAAAAGCAGATATCAATTGCGGTTTGGTCGGTAGTTTTCAACTTTTCCTGTCATCTGGTTTCGATCAAAAATTCGCTCATGAAGCGGAGGACAATCAACCAATTTGAATGTTTGAACAGGCCTTTTTTCGGTCAAAAAAACTTGATTTTCCTTGTTGATTTTGTACCCTTTGTTTCGTATGACGGGCAGAAAACCAACCAAATCAAGTGATTTTTTATGTTCACTGTAGGCCAAAAAGTTTTGTACAGGAGCTTCGTTTGCAATGGTTTTTTGAATGATACCCAGGACACCATGGACCATAACGATTCCTGTCAACTTTCCACCATCGGTCAGTTGAACCCCTTTGTAGGCAGGATTGAGTGGCCACAAATGAAGTCCGTTATTCGAAATTACCTTGGATTTTTCAACCTTAATTCCGTGAAAGACATTCACATATCCTTCGATACTCAATGATTTGCGACCGGAGGAATGGAGATGAAACATGTCAACGTACCCTTTGACGGACTGCTTTCCATTTGAATTGAAAAGAACCCGACCAATGCCCGGGTCCATAAAGCCTTCACAAGTCAAATCACCGGAAATGCTCAACGTAACAACTGATTGCCATGAAAACTCCAAGCCACCATCATGTTGGATGGTTAAGTGGCGCACTTCGGCATGTTGGTTGAGCGAGAGCCAGTGATTGCCACCGATGATCACATCGTCTTTAGGGCCGGGTACCCACGCACAATTCCAAACCGCGGCATCCGACCAAGAGCCTGATTTAATGGCGATTATTTCTTTGGATGACGACTCGGAGGCAAACGCATCCACACAATAAAGCGAAGCAAAACTTTGAAAGCCTAAAAGAAGAAACAGGTAAGGAGAAGTTCTCATACAGACACAGGTCTGTCCCGCTTATGCAGGTTAGCGGGATAGGTTTCTTGCATGGTAAAAAGACTCAACCTATTAGATGTCCTCCCAAGGTGAAAAAAGCGAGAATCAAGTAAAAGAGGAGGTTTTTTAGCCGTGTCCTTTTTGACTTGGTTTGGAAATAGAACCCCAGAAGTGCAGCTCCGGGAAAAGCCATCAGTGAAATCAAATTGGCAGTAAAAACGAAATAACCGCCAATAGCAATGGACAGGAGTGAAACACAGGAAATGAAAAATATCGTTTTCTCGTTGCGCGATTTATTGGTTGACCCGGAATACGAATTGACCAATGGAAGGCAGAACAAGGTGCATAAAACAGACGCTATCATTAAGTTCAAAGGTGGAAGTTGGGGCGCGCTTTTGAAGATTTCAATTTCCATAATGTGTTTGAGGGCGAGCGGCCAAAACAGGAACATGCAACCCAAGAAAAGCCAAATGAAAAATGCCAGCCCCAGCCATGGCAACAAGAACTCCCTCAAGTTTGGTTTTCGCCCAATGGTGGAAGCAAAAGGCAATACTATACACGAAAGAAGAAACAAGGGATGAATCACACTTGAAACTCCAATCAGAAGACCTGATTCGAAAAGCGGTGATGCCGCTCTTTTGGACATAGGAGCCCGAAGAAGTTTGGTTGTAGCCATGATGAAGAAGACCATTGCCCACAGAAATCTAAAATCTGTCACGGGATAAAAGCAAAGTATAACCACATAAAATAAACCGGGTAAATGAGTGGCTTCAGCAAGGAAGTCGAATTGATTGAGCAGGCGATTGGTTAACAAAGCACCCAAGCTGATTGCTGACCACCTGAGTATGGCGCCTATCCAAAAATTCTCTTTTATTACTGTGTGATACTCGGGGAAAAGGGGAGCGAAATCCTCGGTTGCAGGCAACGGGAATGCGTATCCCAGCCATACGGGAATCACAGCCAGCAGTGGAAAAAGCAATGCGATAAAAGGCTGGTTAGATCTGAAAATGCTATAAATCATCTAATGGTCAAAGGTTCATTTGTATTTGCCGTTGTACAATATACCTTTGGTCAAAATTCAAGAAAATGAATCTGCAAAAAATAGTTGACCCCCTCGGTGAGTTTTTAACCTGGACTTTTGACATGTTAATTGTGCCTTTTGCTGATTTTGTCAATTTGGGTTGCGTGCTGGTTGGCGCATTTGGTCTGTTGTATTGGCTTAATCTTCAGAATAAATACTCCAAAAAAGTCAAAAAGGAAGGCGGTATTGTCTGATTTTTTTCAGCCTTAAAATGAAAAGAGCCCCGATTAATCTTCGGGGCTCTTTTTATTTGGATAAGTCCTTGCCGATGTCCTTTCGATAGTAGGATTTTTCAAAACTGATGTGCTCCAAAGAGTCATAGGCTTTGCGGAGAGCGCTGTCCAAATCTTTACCCATGGCGGTCACAGCCAACACTCTTCCACCGGATGTTACGGTCTTTTGTCCTTTGCGCGCAGTGCCTGCGTGAAAGACCAATGCGTCAATTGTTTTGTCAAGTCCGCTTATAATCTTCCCCTTAGCGTATTCTCCGGGATAACCACCGGAAACCATCATCACAGTGGCGGCTGTGCGGTCGTCTGTCATCAAGTCTCGCTCACTGAGTGTTTCGTCTTTCAAACCCATGAACAAATGAAGCAGGTCGCTTTTGATTCTTGGAATGATGGTTTCGGTTTCAGGGTCGCCAAAGCGGCAATTGTATTCGATCACTGATGGTTCGCCTTTGACGTTGATCAAGCCGAAGAAGATGATGCCGCGATAGTCGATTGATTCCTTGGAAAGGCCTTTAATGGTCGGAATGATGATGCGGTTTTTCACCTTGTCCATGAACACCTCGTCTGCAAATGGCACCGGAGAAATGGCACCCATGCCTCCTGTGTTTAGCCCGGTGTCACCCTCGCCAATACGTTTGTAGTCTTTGGCCTCGGGCAACAAGAGATAATGGTTGCCATCGGTGATGACAAAAACAGAAATCTCGATTCCTTTCAAAAATTCTTCGATGACAAGGGTATTGCCTGCTTCACCAAATTTTCCACCTGCTAGAATAGCTTCAGCTTCAGCCAAAGCTTCTTTCAGGTCATTAATTATGAGCACACCTTTTCCTGCCGCAAGTCCGTCTGCTTTGAGCACATAAGGCGCTTTCATAGATTTAAGGAAAGCGACAGCTTCGGACAATTGATCTGAGCTGAACGCCCCGAATTTGGCAGTTGGTACTTTATGCCTTACCATGAATTCTTTGGCAAATTGCTTACTGCTTTCCAGTCGCGCGCCCGCCTTTGTTGGTCCCACAACGGCTATGTGTGCTGTCTTTTTATCCCCTTTAATGAAATCTGTAATTCCTTCTGCCAAAGGACCTTCAGGCCCAACCACCAACAATTCAATTTTGTTTTTTAGGCACAAATTCGCCACATCTTGAAAGCGCATTGGGTTCACATCTACCAATGTTCCCAAATCTGTCATGCCCGGATTTCCGGGGGCTATGAACAACTTGCCGAGCATAGTGCTTTGGGCAATTTTCCATGCCAAAGCATGCTCTCTACCACCCGACCCCAAAAGCAAGACGTTTATTGTCATTTCAAAGTAATTTGGCGCAAATTAAGTAAGATTGCCGGGGCCATACCTGTTAGGCTCGAGGTTTCGAATAATTGATTTTTTCGCATTGCCAAAACGCGCAAAATGGCTTCATTATCAGTAGTAATCATCACCTTTAACGAAGAGCGGAACATCGGACGTTGTCTGGAATCTGTAAAAACGGTGGCTGACGAAGTTGTGGTGTTGGATTCCTTTTCCACCGATGCCACCCGGGCAATTTGCGAAATGCACGAAGTGCGCTTTGTCCAACATACTTTTGATGGGCACATTCAACAAAAAAATCGTGTAATGGCCTTAGCTACCCACGATTTGGTTTTGTCTTTAGACGCGGACGAGGCCTTGACACCTGAATTGGCCCAATCTGTATTTGACTTCAAGACTGAACCTGATGGCAAGGCGGGTGAGATGAATAGGCTTACAAATTATTGTGGCCGGTGGGTTCGTTGGTCCGGATGGTACCCTGACAAGAAATCCAGACTCTGGAATCGAAATGACGGAAAGTGGGGAGGTGTGAATCCACACGATAAAGTTATCCTGAACGATGGTGTCACCATCAAGCATTTGAAGGGGGACCTTCTGCATTATTCATATTACTCCGCTGAAGATCACTATAAACAGATTGAGTTTTTTTCGCGAATAGCCGCTCGAGAATTGTTCGAAAGGGGTAAGCGAGTGTCCGACACAGTCATTTTGCTCAAAGTTGTTGCGCAGTGGTGCAAGTCATTTCTTTTGAAGATGGGTTTCGTGGATGGAAAAACGGGGTGGCTGATTGCTTCCAGGTCGGCCTTTGCAACCAAACGAAAGTACAGCTTACTGAAAAAAATGTGGGATGATAAAAGGGGCTAAGCGAATCATTATCAGCAGAACTGACAGCATTGGCGATGTTGCACTGACCCTGCCCATGGTCGGTGCAGTCAAAAGACTATTGCCCGAATCGGACATTATTTTCTTGGGTCGCGCCTATACCAAGTCTGTAATAGGATGTTGTAGGTACGTTGACCAATTTGCAGATTTTGACCAAGTTCAAAACGCTGCGAATAATGAACAGACGGATTTTTTGCGCGACTTGAATGCGGACGTGATTGTTCATGCTTTTCCCGATAAACAGGTTTGTCGGGCTGCCAAATCAGCCGGGATTGCGCATCGTATAGCTACAGCCGGACGATTTCACACTTGGCAGACTTGTAACCACAGAGTGGCTTTCAGCAGAAAGAGCTCGAATCTTCACGAGTCTCAGCTCAATTTCAATTTGTTGCGGCCTCTTGGACAAGTCGGGATGCCCAACTTGGAGCAGGTGTATCAGTTTGCGGGATGGCAAGTACCAAATCTGCCCGAGCGATTGAAAACTCATTTTGAGCCCGGAAAGCGACACGTGATTGTACATCCTAAATCTAAAGGAAGCGCTCCCGAGTGGGCAGAAAGCCAATTCGAGTCGCTGATTGACCTGTTGCCCGGTGATGATTTCCGCATTTTTATAACGGGAACTTCAGCGGAGGGAGCCATGTTGTCACCCGATTTTGGCCGGAAGTCGCACGTTGTCAATCTATGCGGACAAATGAATTTAGAGGAGTTAATCGCGGTGATTGGCAATTGCTATGCGCTGGTGGCTGCATCTACAGGCCCGCTTCATCTGGCAGGCTTATGTGGCATCCATGCTATTGGTCTTTTTAGTCCCAAACCACCTGTGCATCCGGACAGGTGGCGACCCATTGGGCCCAATGCCCGGGTTCTAGTTTCAAATCATCACCCCGCTGCCAACGAATTTCTGAATATCAGTCCCCGGTCTGTTGCCCAAATATTAGCTGACCCGCAATAATCAGCAAACCGTAAAACCATCCGAAGAAAGTGGCACCGGCTTGGGTTTCAAGTGTGTCTTCGCTCAAGAAACTCAATGAAGAAATGACGATGAAAGTCAGTGGGAGGTAGTAAAACAGCGTTCTGTTTCTCAATGGTGCGTACCAAAGCATCATGGTAAAAAGAAGCAAGCCAAACGCGCCAAAGGCAATCCAAATGGTAAGAAACTGCTGGTGCGCTCTTAGGCGGTACTTGAAATCGAGTTGCGAATCTATTTTGGCGTAATACTTTTCAAATGAGATTTTTACATCTCCCGTTCCCACACCGATCAGCGGGTTGTCCGTGGCAATGGCCAAAGCGGCTTTTTGAAATTCCAGTCGTTGAGTCAAGCTGTTTCCACAGGGATTTGCTCCGTTTTGATAGGCATTCAATTCAAAGAAAATCTCGCTCAGACGCTTTTCAAATCCTGTCTTTCTTTCAGTTTCGGGTGAAGCAATACCGGACTTTACTTCTTGTATTTGCCCGGGGCTCAATTGCGCTATTCCTGTTGAGTCCTTTGGGAGACCCAATGATGTGATATAGCGAATCAAAGTGCTTCTCAACGGATTGCCCCGACCGTCTAACGAATCCAAAGAAATACCGGCTACTTTCATCCAATGAGTTTCTAACTCGTTGTAAGCTATGTGGTTCCAAACGTAGTAGCCATTTTCTAATTGCTTATTCGATGGGTTTGCATGATAAGGTTCACCGTTTTCGGAGAATCGCTTCTCTGACAGGAACTTTTCTTTTGGGGTGAAATGCTCATTTGCTAAAAAAAGAACAAATGCAAGAGCGGCCAAGGACGCACCGATGATCGCAATGCGCAAATATTTATTAACGAAAAGAACGAATAGTACTATAGCCACAGCGCTCATAACCAGTCCGGTCATCATTCCCAATTGCCATTGACAGATAATGCTTATTACCGGCATTACAAGTGGTACAAAGCGCATGACCCGTTGTTGCCACAGCCACAGCCAAATTCCTACCGCCATGGCTGACATCAGTCCAAATCGAATATGTGAGATGAATATCCCCGCTGCATTTCGGTCGACACCTTCATGCATTGGGTCATAATGCAGCTTGTATGTGCTGTAAATCAGCGCCAGCGTGCAAGAGACCGCGAATGAGATGGCTAAGGTTCTTAGCTCTTTCGATGAGAGCGGGGGCAATATTCCGCATGCCAAAGCGAAAACAAGCAATGGCAATTTGATTCGGATATCATTATATGCGTATCCGAAATCATCGGTCCAAAGAAGCGCAACGAGATGAAAGATGAAAAAGAAAAACAGAAGCAGCGCAGGGAGATTCGACTTGATTGGGACCAAAATCTCGGGAAGACTTTTACCCTTTGAAGTCAGATAAACCAAATGCAATAGCAGAACAGAAGCAGTCCAAATGGTGCCAATGCTCATTCCTACATGCAAAAAAGGCATGAAAACTCCGGTTATTCCAAGCCCGAGCACATATAAAAACCGGAGGTAAGGATGCATGAACCGCGGGACGAACCGGGTTTAGTTTTTCTTCAAGAGAAAGTCGCGATATTCTCCTCCCAGGACGGCAGAAGCACGTGTCAAAACAGGATCGCTTTTGAGCATGTGACGCAATCGGCCTGTTTGGTAATAGTATCGCGAAACAATTTCATTTTCAAGTACCTCTCTGATTTCGGTTTCAAATCTTTTCAGGTCTTCTACCTTTTGAGGTTCGATTTTCTTCCAGAGGTTTTCAAACTCTGCAGTCGCAGTATCAAAGTATTTTTCCTCTTTCGATATGCGCATAAGTTCATTGAAAAATGCTTCTGTTTCAGTGTTATACTCAAATTTTCGGGCGATTACAAACTTGCTGAATTCGTCATACTCCACAGCAGTGAGCTTGAATTTCTCAGGATCGACAATGGTTGGGTGTTTTTGACGGTATTCCGTGGCAAAATGAAAAATCAAATTGTTGGTCATGATGCCGTTGAGTAGGTTAGAGTACTCCGTTGCCGAGACTTTGACATCCGGTTCAATACCGCGGCCGTCAATAACAGGTCTTCCTGCCTTCGTATAAAAGGTTTTGAGCAGAGAATCAGGAATTTGGTCTGCTGTTCCTTGTTCATTTTTCTCAGAGTAGTTGAGCTTCTGGATGCATCTGCCGCTGGGGATGTAATACTTGGCTACCGTGATTTTCAGCTTGCTGTTGTATGAGATGTCTTTCGTTTGCTGCACCAACCCTTTTCCGTAGGTGGTTTGACCAATGACCACACCCCTGTCCAAGTCCTGGATGGCACCGGCAACTATTTCAGATGCAGAGGCGGACATTTCATCCACAATTACGACCAATGGCATGTCAGTGTCCAGTGGGTCATAGAGAGCGTTGTGCACTTTGTTCCATTCCTCTATTTTGCCTTTGGTGCGCACCACTTCGGTGCCCTTGGGGACAAAAAGATTGACAATGTTGACGGCTTCTTTCAGCAATCCACCACCATTTCCGCGAAGATCAAGCATTAGTTTTTTCATCCCTTGCTTGTCCTTCAATTCTTTCACTGCATTGCGCACTTCAGTTCCTGCTGTTTGGGTAAAACTGTTGAGTTTGACATATCCGGTTTCGGTATCTATCATCCCAAAATAAGGTACGTCCGGTATTTTTACTTCCTCGCGTTTCAAAGTGGTCGTTTGATTGGCGTCATTTCCCGGTCTGCTGTATGTGATGGTGACATCTGTTCCGGGCTGTCCTTTCAAAAATGACGAAATCTCATCTTGGTTTTTTCCATCAACGCGTTTGTTGTCTACTTTGAGAATCACATCTCCCGCCATCAATCCTGCTTTGGCAGCAGGATAATTTTCATACGGCTCGGCTATTGTAACCTTACCATCAACTGTGTTGATCAGTGCACCAATGCCGCCATATTGGCCTGTGGTCATGAATTGAAAATCCTCAACCTTAGACTCAGGGTAATAGACCGTGTAAGGGTCCAATGAACGAAGCATTGCATCAATTCCGGTTTTCATCAGTTCGCCCGGTTTGGTATCGTCCACATAGAATGTGTTCAATTCCCTGTAGAGTGATGTGAATATTTCAAGGTTCTTCGAAATCTCAAAATACTCATCTGCTGCGCGAAATGACATGAAAACAGCACCAAGTGCCAGGATGATTGCCGCGGGTTTGATTATGATGTTTCTCTTTTTCATGTCTTTCTATGGGTTAGAGTCCGGGGCAAAACGCTCCAGCAGTTTTTTTATTTTGAGTGAGATTTCGAATTGCGTGGGCAATTCATTTCCAAAGAAAACAAAAACCAGGGCATACGAAGACCCGGTGTTTTCCAATTTTTGATACAGCAGATGTTTGTTCAATCTGTAGGCTTCGCGCATCAGTCTTTTAATTCTGTTGCGGTCATGGGCATGTCTGAACTTCTTTTTGCTCACTGTGAAAGCTACGCGACATGGTGAACCCGCAGACAATGGCATCGGAATGCAATTTAAAATCACGGCCCCCGATTTGTCGCGTTGCCCATCAGTGAACACAGCGTCAATCCATTTGGTGCTTTTGAGCATTTCTGACCGCTTCAGGGAATTACCGGACATACACAGCGGTTAATTAATAGTGGAGAGATGAAATTTAATTGAAGCTGTCGCCTCTTAATGTCCTGAATCTCTTGCGCGCCTCAACCACATAAAGGCTTCCCGGAAAATCAGTTATAAGTACTTCATAAAGCTTCATGGCTTCATTGTCGTTAAGAAGAATACGCTGTGTGATTTCGGCCTTTTTAAAAAGGGCATCATCTGCAACTATATCTTGATAGTGATACACTATGATATGATCCAAGAAGTTGAGCGCTTCGGTGTAATTGCCTTTTTCAAAGTAAATCAAATGCTTACGCCAGTAAATTTCATCAGTCAAAGCATGACCGGGCCATTGCTTCAGAATCAAGTCATAGTTTGCAAGTGCACGGTCTTTTTGGTTTTGGAATGTGAACAGCTCTGCCTTGGCAAACATTTCCATCGGCAGGGAGAGTGCGTCCATGGCAAAGTTGTCCGTGATGAGGAGCGATAGTGCAATGGCATCATTCGAAATAAGTTTGGAAGTGGAAGCTTTCAGCACATTGAGCTGAGCCTGAGCCCATTCGAAATCACCTGTATAATAGGCTATTTTGGAATTTCTGAACTTCGCTTCGTGGCCAATGACGTCTTCTTTGTAGTCCAATTCGACTTGGCTGTATAGCAATGAAGCTTCCCAGATGTCGTCCTCCATCAAGAGTATGTCGGCCATTTTGATTTTAGCTTGAGCCTTTACCTTGGCATACACACCCGGCATTTGGATTACTTCGTCCAGTGTGTTTTTTGCAGCCTCATTTTTGAAAAGGTAAAAAGCCTGAAAATGAGCTTGGTCTATCATCAAACTAGCTGTTTCGGGGTTTCGTCCCAGTTCACTTAATGCGGCAACATATGCTTCTTCAAGAATTGATAAATCTTGAGCAGAAGCCGCAGAACTCGAAGTGATTTGACGGTGCATCACCTTCAATAGTTCACCTCTGGCAACTACTTGATATTCGTTGGTTTTCCCTTTGTACAGGACATATTCGTAGGCTTTTCTGGCAGTTTCAAGGTCGTCACTATTGCCGGCTAATTGGCCCAAAGCCATTATTCTGTATCCGTTCTCGTTCAGCCTCTTGTCCAAGGCTTTAGCCTGCACCAATGCCGGTCCAAATTCATTTCGCATACCGAGCAGCCAAATGAGCATTTCGCTGAACATGGGTTCATCAGGGTATTTCTGCACCCTCTTGAGCAATGAAGTATGCACCATGTCCGCGGCTGCGTCATCTTCTTGTAGATTCATGCTCCTACCGATGGAATTTTGGACAGTTTGAGTGAAATTGGGGCTTTCCAAAATCAAATCGTAAAATGCTTCCAGCATTTCTTCATTTCGTCCCATGATTCCCAATAGGTTGGCCATCTCGTAATTATAGCCATATCCATCTTGTGCATTTTTTTTACCCTTGATGTATGCTTTTTCAGCCCAACCGTATTCTGCCAAATTGATGTAGGCATTGGCCAGCCGCAATGTGCCCGAGCGATTGGGCTCCATATTGTCTAATCCTGATTGAAATGCCGCTAGCATTCCTTTTTGATCTCCCGTTCTTTTAAAAAGTTCGGCCAGTTCTAGGTAAGTATTTGCCTTGTCACGCGTGTCTTTCAGCTTTTTCTTGATAAGATCTTCGGCTTCCTTGAACTCATTCAGCGCCATTAAGGTGTACTTGTAATTTTCGTACACTTTATTGGTTTTGTTGCTCTTATATAGTTTCTCGTAATAGAGTTTGGCGCGGGCATAGTCTCCGGTGTTGTAATAGTACTCGGCCAATTGCTCATCTGTGCTGCCCGGCTGAGCAAATCCGTCAAGTGATGAAATGACAAGCGACAAAAGCACCAAGACCAATGAAGAAATAGAACCATTCATCATTCGGGCAGGTTTCTGAGGGAGTCCAAAAACAGTTGAACCTTGGGATAAAAATCTTCGAATCGCGCAAATACGTCATTTACTCTTTGTTCAATATCATCCACTTGGGTGATGGCAAACTCTGCGGCCAGCTTTTCATTTTGCAAAGCAATGGCCACGTACTCGCTGTTGATGCGAGCTCCTTTGGCGTCTCTGTCGGCTTTGTCTGTCAAGGCTTTTCGCAATGATACCAATTGTTGTCTCACCTCGGGGATTTCAACCTTGGCATTGGCGATCAGTGGTTTGGTTTTTTTTACCAGGCTTTTGATTCCTCGATAGTCATTGATAGGAATCGCCTTTTCGAGTGGCAGCTCACCTTCAAACTTCTTAGAGACCAACTTCATGTCTTGCTCCACTTTTCTGCCCAATGAGGTCATGGAGTCAATGCGCAATGCGGCAAACTTCAAATGAGCCTCATCCAGCTTGATGATTTGACTGTCTATTTCGGCAATTTGTTCAGTATAGTCAGGCGCGGCACAAGCAAACATCGTTGATGCCATTCCCAGAAATATCAGTGGTCGAAAACTCAATTCCATAAGGGTTCAATCGGAGGCATGAAGGTAGCCATTGCACCGAAGTGAGAAATGTCGAAATCGATAATTTTTGCCAATGGTCAGTGACCCATCAAGCGATTCTGTCGAAGCCGGTATAGGGTAATAAAACTTTGGGAATCATAATTCCTTCAGTGGTCTGGTTGTTCTCAAGTAATGCGGCAACAATCCTCGGCAGCGCCAAAGCACTTCCGTTTAAGGTGTGGACTAATGTTGTTTTACCGTCTGAACCTTTGAATCGACATTTCAGCCTGTTGGCCTGGAAGGTTTCGAAGTTCGAGACAGAACTTACTTCCAACCAACGGTCTTGTCCTGCACTGTACACTTCGAAGTCGTATGTGAGGGCTGAAGAAAATCCCATATCACCACCGCACAAACGCAAAATTCTGAAAGGTAACTCCAACTTGCGCAATAGCTCACGGACGTGGTCAACCATTTGGTCCAAAGTGGCATAACTACGGTCGGGGTGCTCGATTTGTACTATTTCGACTTTGTCAAATTGGTGCAACCGGTTTAGCCCCCTAACATCTTTTCCATAAGATCCTGCTTCTCTTCTGAAGCAGGGCGTATAGCCGCACATTTTCACCGGAAAGTCCTCTTCCTTCAAAATGACATCACGATAAATGTTGGTCAACGGAACTTCGGCTGTGGGAATTAAAAACAAATTGTCAATGCCTACATGATACATCTGGCCTTCTTTATCGGGCAATTGGCCCGTGCCAAAACCCGAGTCTTCATTGACCATGTGTGGTGGTATAAACTCCCGATAGCCTGCTCGCCCGGCTTCTTCCAGAAAGAAATTGATCAAGGCTCGTTGCAACCGGGCGCCTTTGCCTTTGTACACCGGAAAACCCGCTCCGGTTATTTTGGTACCAAGCTCAAAATCAATCAAATCATACTTTTCAGTCAACTCCCAGTGGGGCAACTTTTGGGCTCTCAGATCGGGAATTTTTCCTTCACTGAAAACGTTGATGTTTTCTTCCGGAGTTTTTCCGTGAGGGACGATGGCAGCGGGCACATTGGGGATTTGGCATAAAACATCCCGTTGTTTGGTCTCCAGTTCAGTCAACTTGTCACGCATCTCAGTTGTATTCGCTTTGAGTTGTGTGGATTTTTCGCGCAGAGAGTTGGCTTCTTCTTGCTTTCCTTGCTGAAACAGTATTCCAACCTCTTTGGAAATCACGTTGACCTCGTTGAGTATCGCGTCCAATTTGGCTTGGGTAGTTCTGCGATCTTCATCCAATTGAATGACCAGGTCAATTTCACGGGTAAAATCCTTGTTTCTTTTGGCCAAACCGTCCAATACCTGTTGACGGTTTTCGCGAATATGTTGCGTTTGAAGCATGATGAAATGAATGTTGATGTAAAAAAAAACTCCCGTCCTTCAAGCTTTTGAGGCGGGAGTTTCTTGAACTTTTAAGGGTTCCGTTATGCCTCGAAGGGTTTTACGGAAACGTACGAACGATTGTCTTTTTGCTTGCGGAATTCAACCATACCATCGCACAAAGCGAACAAGGTGTGGTCTTTACCCAGTCCCACGTTTAAACCGGGGTGGTGTTTAGTGCCGCGTTGACGAACGATAATATTGCCAGCAATAGCAACTTGGCCGCCATAGATTTTTACTCCGAGTCTCTTACTGTGTGACTCACGACCGTTTTTCGAACTTCCGACTCCTTTCTTATGTGCCATTTCTCTTTAGCGTTGAAGGGTTATTGATTAAGCGTTTTCAGCAGCAGGAGCAGCTTCATCGCTCTCTTTCTTGGTTGATTTTTTTGCCTTTCCACCCATGGTGATGCTGTCGATCACGATAGAGGTAAGATACTGGCGATGACCATTTTTCTTGGTGTATCCTTTTCTTCTTTTCTTTTTGAAGACGATTACTTTGTCTCCTTTCAGGTGTTTTTCCACTTTGGCGGTGACCTGAGCACCTTCAACAGACGGGGCGCCTACAGAAACTTTTTTGCCATCGTCTACCAAATAAACCGAGTCAAAGGAAACCTTGCTTCCTTCTAAGGCTTGGAGACGATGCACAAAAACCTGCTGGTCTTTTTGCACTTTGAATTGCTGCCCCGCTATCTCAACGATTGCGTACATAATTGTTTATTTTTCTTGTTAAAAGGGGCGCAAATGTACGAATGCATTTGTCTTATGCAACTCAAGCTTTGGCAACTTTTTTTCGGTTCACCAAATACACGCCTGAAAGAATCACCAAAGTCCAAATGATGTGGCCAAAAGTCAGCTTTTCTTGAATCAAAACTCCCCACATAATGGCAAAAACGGGCATAACGAATGTTACCGAGGCAGCAAAAATGGCTGAAGTACCTGCAATGAGATGATTGAAAAGAACCAAAGCCAAAGCGGTTCCAAACATGGCCAACAGGGTCACGGAGCCCAGAGCTTGCCAAGCGTATTCATTTGTTTCGGCAAAAGATGTCGGATCGCCTTTTACCAGTAAAACCGTCATTGCAACAGGAAAAACAAAAAGCAGTGAGGTACCTGCAATCTCAAATGCATTGAAATGTGCCAACCGATTGCGGATTGTGTTCACACTGACAGCATAGAGCAAGGTAGCTAAAACGATAAGTGCGGCATAACCCGGTTCTCCTGTTAGGCCTCCCGGTTGATTGACAATCAAGCCAATCGCTCCCAAAAGGCCAATGAATACGCCAAGTATTTGAATTGGAGCATATCGAATCCCGAATATGAACATGGCAATTAAAAGCGTAAATACCGGAGTAAGTGAGTTGAGAATTCCGGCCAGAAGACTATCAATGTGCAATTGCGCTGTTGTAAAGAGAATCGCGGGAAATGCATTGCCACAAAATCCAACCAACAGCAAAGGGACAATATCTGAGACTTTTAATTTCTTGATGGTTCGGATACCCCAGAAAGAAAGCAGCAATGACGCGATCACCAAACGGATTGCCGCCACATCGAAGTTGGACATCGCGGGATTGCCCTCCGGATCAAACAAGGCCCTTTTCATCAGAATGAAGGAGCTTCCCCAAATGAAGGCAAGAACGATAAGTACCAGCCAATAAATCGGGGCTTGACCCGCTGTTTGATTTTTCAATTTTTACAGAAATTGTGGAGGTGACAAAGGTTTACATTTGCCTCAACAAAAGCGTGGAAAAATGAAAACAATTCATTCTCTTCTTTTGATTTTCTTGATTTCATTTAGTTTTTCATGTGGCAGCGATGTGCCTGTGACCTATGTGGAATCTACAGGAAATGAGACGTCAACTTTTGCCAGGCTTACAATAGAGGGCATGATGTGCGAAAGGGCTTGCGGAACTAAAATCGCTAAAGAGCTTCAAAGCATCCCCGGAGTGTTGACCGCCTCAGTGAATTTTGAAGACGGGCGGTTGGATAATTATGCCACCGTCACTTGGGACGAAAAAATGACTTCTCCCGAGGCTATGGCCGATGTGGTGAACGGCATTGCAGATGGCAAGTTGTACAAAGTCAAAGGCATCGAAGTGACCAAGCCCAAATCCAAAGAGACGTCTTTGCGAATGGGATCCGTTTCTGATGATGAAAATCAAGTTTCAGATCAATTGCCTTTGCTCAAGATTTTCTGGTTTTTGGAAAAATTGATTTCGAGACCACAGTAATGATTTCGCCTCGTGGCGGAAGGTTTAATGACAAGTAGAAAACTTTTTCTTTCACGAATTTCGTTGATTTTGGTGCTTCTGGTCGTGTTGGCCGGTAGTATTGTGCGTGCCACAGGTTCCGGAATGGGGTGTCCTGATTGGCCCAAATGCTTTGGGTATTTCATACCTCCATCCGATCCGCAAACATTGGTTTGGAGTGCCGCCAAGACCTTTGAAAAAGGACAAATGGTAATTAAAGACGGAGGGCTGTGGGTTAGCAAGAAGATTCACCAAGCTGAAATTTTTTCAGAACAGAATTGGGTGAAGTATGAAGTACATGACTATGCCGAGTTCAACGCTACGCATACTTGGATAGAATATGTTAATCGACTGTTAGGCGCCCTGAGTGGACTGCCGATCCTGCTGCTTTTTGTGCTTTCGTTGTGGAGTGTACGAAAAGACTTAATGGGGTTTGTTTTGGCTACGGGTGTGCTGTTCTTGCTGGGTTTTGTAGCCTGGCTGGGCAAAGTGGTAGTTGATTCAAACCTTACAGCGGGTAAGATAACGTTGCACATGGCGGGGGCTGTTGCCATCGTTACACTTTTGGTTCTCATTATCCGAAGGAATTTGGAAAACAAAAGGGTAGACAACTCTTCGAACAAAGCGCTCACGACTGTTTTAATCGTTGCATTGGTGTTTTCGCTGATTCAGATTTTCCTCGGAACCAGGGTGCGCGAAGGGGTGGATGAATTGATGAAAATGGGTATAGATCGCGGTCAAGTGGCTGAATATTTTGGAATTGACTTTTTGACCCACCGCACGATGGCTTGGCTCATCACTCTCTCAAATTTGATTGCGTGGTGGTTAATGCGCAAGAAAGGCGGAATGGGCTTCATCCAAAATGTTCCTCTGCTCATTGTCGGCCTGGAGCTCATTTCGGGAATCATATTGGTATATGTGGGAATGCCTGCATTTATGCAGCCGGTGCATTTGGTGGCGGCTTTTTTATTGTTTGCCTCATTGCTTTTCTTGGCGACATCTCGGTTAAGTTGGCTTAGCAGCCGAACCTGAAAGTCTGCTTGAGGTAGAACCGTTATCAAAGTCGGGTTGCTCATACGTTTTCGCTTATACTCCAATTCCGGTGCCTCTACCGCAATAGATTTGGGTGCATGAATGATGACCAAATTATCGTCAGAAAGGGCCGTAAGGACGATGTTCCACGTGTTTTCGAACTGATTTATGAATTGGCAGTCTATGAGAAGGCTCCCGGAGAGGTGACCAATTCTCCCGAGCAACTATTGGAGGATGGATTTGGAGCTAATCCGATTTTCGGCCTATTTGTAGCGTGCAAGCCCAATGGTGAGATGGTTGGTATGGCGCTGTACTGCACCAAATACAGCACCTGGAAAGGACCCTGTCTTTTTTTAGAAGACATTATTGTCACCGAAGACCAACGCGGCAGGGGTGTTGGAGCCAAGTTGTTCGAGGCTGTTATTGGCGTAGCACAGCAAACCGGAGCGGGTCGAATGGAATGGCAAGTATTAAATTGGAATGATAGCGCCATAGGGTTTTACAAGAAGTACAATGCCATTTTGGATGGGGAATGGTTAAATGGGAAGTTTACGTTTGAACAGTTGCAATCATTTGAAATTGAAGGAAAATGAAAGTATTTAAGTTTGGTGGTGCTTCGGTAAAATCGGCCGACTCCATAGAGAATGTCGCGCGAATTCTCAGAACATACCAAAACGAAAAGCTGGTAGTGGTGGTGAGCGCCATGGGGAAAATGACGAATCGGTTTGAGGATCTGCTCCATAGGTGGCAGCAAGGTTTGGAAACGGATAACTTGCTTGAAGAAATCCAAAGGTTCCATTATGACATTGCTAAAGGCTTGTTTCAAGACCCTCAGGCACGAGTCTTTACCCGCTTAAAAGAGCTTTTCGAGGAAATAGAGCAGATGATTGGCAACGAACCAAGCGGTGATTTCAACTTTGATTACGATCAGTTGGTCTGCTTTGGTGAAGTGCTCTCTACAGTTATCGTGTTTGAATACTTGCAGTCCTCAGGCTTCAAAGCGGAGTGGGTAGACATACGAAACATCATCAAAACAGACAACCGCCACAGAGAAGCAAATGTGGATTGGATCAATAGTGCAAAAGGTGCCGAAATATTGGCTTCGCACTTGGCTGAAGAACACGTGCAACTTTTGGTGACACAGGGTTTTGTTGGCGGAAGTGCTTTGGGAAACACCTCTACCCTGGGTCGTGAAGGATCCGACTACAGCGCGGCAATTATTGCCTATCTGGCAGATGCTACAAGTGTTACCATTTGGAAGGATGTGCCGGGCATGCTCAATGCCGACCCCAAGTGGTTTGCGAACACTGTAAAACTGGACAAGATATCCTATCGCGAGGCGATTGAGTTGGCCTATTATGGAGCATCTGTCATTCACCCCAAAACGATCAAACCACTGCAAAACAAGAATATTCCGCTTTATGTAAAGTCCTTTTTTGACCCAAACGCTCCGGGGACAGTGATTCAAGAAAGCATGGACTATGACAAGTTGGTGCCTTCCTATATTTTCAAAGCAAACCAAGAGTTGGTGAGTATTTCTCCCAGAGATTTCTCCTTTATTGTCGAAGAAAACCTGAGCGAAATATTTCAAGTGTTGAGTGAGATAGGCATCAAAATCAACCTGATGCAAAATGGTGCAATCAATTTCAGCATTTGCGTTGATGAAAACACAGAAAAACTGGACAGATTGCGTAATATGCTTTCACGCAAATATGAAATCAAGTACAACACAGGAGTAGAGTTGCTGACAATCCGACATCATGACCCGCAAATCCTAAGGCAAATCACTGCGGGGTATGAAGTGCTGGTAGAACAGCGAACCCGCAGCACTTTGCGCATGGTCTTGAGAAGGGTCTCATGACGGAGGTCAAGTATAGATGTTCCTTGAACCGGGTTGCAATCCCGGCCTAATCACTTTGGTTTGTTTCACCTTCAGTTTTCCACTTTCACGCACCATGACAGACGTGATGGTGTTTTTGGGCAAATTGATTTTTCCCTCATACAGCGTTACGGTGCGTGTTTGATTCACACCATTTCCGCGTCTTTGAACCACTTTTAATTGTCTGTATCCCGGTCTGATACCCTCCACAGCAAAGGCATTTTTAGCTGAATAATATTCACCGTCTAAGAAGATTTCGAATGGCGAAAGATTTTTCAAGGCAATGTGCAATTCAGCATATTGGGTCTTTGCCGGCTCGGAAAAAAGTAAAAGCCCCGCAATCATCAAAGGGATAAACGAATAAATTCTTGTGATTTTCTCAGTATTTTTCATGTTGAAGCGTTTTGTACTTGTCTTTTATAAGAAGCCAATCACTATACCGGCAAAAACGAAAAATCACTAAAAGAGTTGTAGGAAAATACTGCTTGGTCGAGCATCATGACGAACTCGTAAGTGACTTCGATTTCAAAAACGACACAATAGGGCACAAAAAAGACCGATTGCTCGGCCTCTTTCTGTAGTAGCGGGGACAGGACTCGAACCTGTGACCTTTGGGTTATGAGCCCAACGAGCTACCATCTGCTCCACCCCGCGATAAATGGACGGCAAATATAGTTTTGTTTCTTTCCTTTGCAAGTAATATCAAACGTTAAAAAGGCCATGCACAAAGCCGGATTTGTCAATATCATCGGGTTTCCCAATTCAGGTAAGTCAACCCTGATGAATGCCTTGCTTGGCGAGCGTTTGAGCATCATCAACGCCAAGGCACAAACAACAAGGCACCGCATCATGGGCTTCTTGAATGAGGAGGATTGTCAGATTGTTTTCAGTGACACCCCCGGCATCATTGACCCAAAGTATAAACTTCAGGAAGGGATGATGGGTTTTGTAGAGGGTGCTTTGGAGGATGCCGATATCTTTTTGCTGGTGATGTCCATGAATGAAACTCCCGAGCAAAACGAACAACTGCTTCAAAAGGTGGCCGGAAAGGGAATTCCGGTGATTGTGGTTGTCAACAAAGTCGATCTGACCAAGCAAGAAAGCCTCGAGGAAAAGGCCCTATGGCTGAAAGAAAAAATGCCGGAAGCCATTTTGATTCCTTGCTCGGCATTGCATGGGTTCAATGTGGACACAGTGATGAAAGCGGTCAAAGAGCTGCTTCCGGAGCACCCGGCTTATTATGATAAGGACGCTCTTTCGGATCGGACCATGAGGTTTTTTGCCTCTGAAATAATCAGAGAAAAAATTCTCGACTTCTACAGCCAAGAGATTCCATACAGCTGCGAAGTTGTGATAGAGGAGTACAAAGAAGAGCCCAAAATCACCAAAATCAAGGCGCTTATTTACGTCAATCGTGACAGCCAGAAGTCCATTTTGATCGGCCATCAAGGGGCTGCGCTGAAGCGAGTAGGGACAGCAGCCCGCAAGTCCTTGGAGGCATTTTTGGACAGCAAAGTTTACCTGGAGACCTATGTGAAGGTGGCAAAGGATTGGCGCGAGAACGAGAATATGCTGCGCAATTTGGGTTACTTCGAGAAGTAAGCGCATGATAGCATTTCCCAATGCCAAGGTCAATTTGGGTTTGTTTGTCACAGGCAAACGACCCGATGGCTACCATAATCTGGAATCTTGTTTCTTGCCCGTAAAGGTGAATGATGTGTTGGAAGTTGTTCCCAATGGCGGCAACGAATTCAAGTTGTTTCAGTCAGGCTTTTCCGTAGCCGGTGATGTAAGTCAAAATCTGATTTTTAAGGCGTGGTACTTTTTGCGGGAAGCTCATTCACTTCCGGGCGTGGATTGTCATCTGCACAAAGTCATTCCTATGGGAGCGGGTCTGGGTGGTGGTTCGGCTGATGGCACTTTTATGATCGAATTGCTTGACAAGAAGTTTTCCTTGAGTATGAAGGATGAGGAAAAAAGGGCTTTGGCAGAAATGCTTGGCAGTGATTGTCCTTTCTTTTTGGTAAATAGCCCATCGATGGTAACAGGAAGAGGGGAGTTTATCAGACCAATTGAATTGAATTTGAGAGGCAAGTACATGCTGTTGGTCAAACTGAATATACACGTATCCACTGCCGAAGCATTTTCGAACATTCGAGTCGGCTCGTCAGGAATGGATTGGCAAACGTGGTCAAACAGCGATTTGAGCACTTGGAAACAGATGCTTCGCAATGATTTTGAGCAAGGCATTTTCGGTTTGCACCCGCTGTTGGCTGAAGTGAAACAAGAGCACTATGCGCAAAACGCGCTTTACGCACAGATGACAGGAACGGGGTCGTGCGTGTTTGGAATCTACGACCACGAGCCTAAGAAAATGCCATTGGGGCCTGAGGTTTGGCAAGCGGTGGTAACGCTGTGACCGTGGTCTGATCAGAGGCCCAGCAGAATCTCTGCGGGGGCTTTGGCACCAAAGAGCATTCTCTCCGGATTTTCCAGCATTTCCTTCACCTTCACCAAGAAGCTGACAGACTCTTTACCGTCAATGATACGGTGATCATAGCTGAGTGCGACATACATGATCGGACGAATAACCACTTGACCGTTTTCGGCCACAGGGCGCTCCACAATATTATGCATGCCGAGGATGGCGCTTTGGGGCGGATTGATGATAGGAGTGCTGAGCATGGAGCCGAAGACTCCACCATTAGTAATGGTGAAAGTGCCTCCGGTCATTTCTTCAATGGTCAGTTTGCCATCGCGGGCGCGCAGGGCCAAGTCGCGGATAGCCAACTCGATTTGGGCCAATCCCATTTGTTCCGCGTTGCGTATGACGGGCACCATGAGTCCTTTGGGTGTGCTGACAGCCACACCTACATCGGCATAGTCGTGGAAAACGATTTCTTGACCATCGATTTGGGCATTGACTGCGGGGAAAAGGTGCAGAGCTTCTGTCACGGCTTTGGTGAAGAACGACATGAAACCGAGGCTGATGCCGTGTTTTTCTTTGAAGGCGTCTTTGTATTTGGCCCGCAAGTCCATGATGGGCTTCATGTTCACTTCATTGAAAGTGGTGAGCATGGCGGTTTCATTTTTAACAGAAACCAAGCGCTCGGCAATTTTTCTGCGGAGCATGCTCATTTTTTCGCGATTGGCTTCGCGGCTGCCACCCCAAGCTTGGGCGGATGAGTTGTCAAATCCGGCTGACATGGCTGCGGCTACATCATTTTTGGTGATGCGACCACCCGGGCCCGATCCTTTCACTCGGCTTGGGTCTACGCCATTGGCTTCCATCATTTTTTTGGCCACCGGTGTACCGACAACTTCCACGGGCGCGGCTTTGGGTTTTTCAGGAGCCGGTGTGGCAGCGGGTGACGGTGCTGAAGCGGCTTTCACGGGCTCGGGTTTAGCGGCCCCCGCAGGGCGGGCGGCATCGGTGTCAATTAGGCACACCACTTGGCCCACTTTCACAGTGTCGCCTTCTTTGGCTTTGAGTGTCACTATTCCGGATTCTTCGGCTGGCAATTCGAGGGTGGCTTTGTCGCTGTCCACCTCGGCTATGGCTTGGTCTTTTTCGACCCAGTCACCATTTTTTACCAACCATGAGGCGATTTCTACTTCTGAGATTGATTCACCCGGGCTGGGCACTTTCATTTCCAAAATTGGCATCTCTGTTCTTTTTATTGGGTGGGTTGTTGCTTAGGCTTTGGCCTTTGACTTGTTTGATTTGGCATGCGAAAATACCATGTCCATCACGCGCTGGTAGCGCTGGGCATGAATGCGTGGCGAACCCGCTGCGGGACTGCCGGAGCTTCTGCGACTAATAAGTTCAAGGTTCACCAACTTGGGGAATTTGCGCAGCATGAATGCCCACGCACCCATATTTTCAGGCTCTTCTTGAAGCCAAATGTGTTTTTTGGCTTTGGCATATTTGGTGAGCACTTCCATGATTTGCTTTTCGGGCAGGGGATAAAGCTGCTCCAAGCGCACCAAGGCGATGTTGTTGCCTGCTTCACGTTTGGCTTTTTCTTCCATCACCTCGTAATAGATTTTGCCCGAGCAGAACATAACCGTGTCCACGTCAGATGCTTTGACGCCTGAGTCATCTATCAACTCACTGAAGCGGCCTTCGGACATTTCTTTCAATGATGAAACACAGGCAGGATAGCGCAACAGTTTTTTTGGCGTGAATACTACCAATGGCTTGCGGAATGGCCATTTCACCTGTCTTCTGAGCAGATGGAAAAAGTTGGCCGGGGTGGTGATGTTGGCCACAATCATATTGTTTTCGGCACAAAGTTGCAAGAAACGCTCGGGGCGGCCGCTGCTGTGCTCCGAGCCTTGGCCCTCATATCCATGCGGCAGAAACATGGCCAGTCCATTCATGGTGCGCCACTTGTCCTCAGCTGAGCTGACAAATTGGTCAAAAATGATTTGGGCGCCATTGAAAAAGTCACCGAATTGGGCTTCCCAGACGGTGAGTCCATTGGGGGTGCCAAAGGCATAGCCATAGTCGAATCCCAGCACACCGTATTCGCTTAGAAATGAGTTGTATATGCTGAATTTGGCTTGCTTGGGACCGATGAGGTTGAGCTGCACCACGTCTTCTTCGGTGTCTTCGGTAGTAACGATAGCGTGGCGGTGTGAAAATGTGCCGCGCTCTACGTCTTGGCCGCTGACTCTGACGGGGTGACCTTCGTCCAGCAAGGTGGCATAAGCCAGCAATTCGCCCATGCTCCAGTCCAGTTTGTCGTCCTTGAGCATTTGGGCGCGGTCTTCCATCAGTTTTTCAATCTTGCGAAAGTAGTTTTTGCCCGCGGGCAGATCCGAAATGGTTTTACCCAATTCTTGGAGCCTTTTGAGGGGATATTGGGTTGCGGGCGATTGCTCAAAATCTGTCGGGGTAGCCGGACGAGTGTCCTTCCAGGTGTCTTCCAAAAAATGGCGGACATAGGCTTTTGACATCGCTTTTGCGGCTTCCAATTCCACGTCCAACTTGGCTTCAATATCGTTCTTAACTTGCTCTGCACCGGCTTTGTCAAGCACACCCGTTTCGCTCAGGATTTTGCCATAGATGTCGCGCAGGGTGGGGTGTTTGGCGATGATGTTGTACAGGCCCGGTTGGGTAAATTTGGGCTCATCGCCTTCGTTGTGGCCGTATTTGCGATAGCCCAACAGGTCTATGAAAACGTCTTTGCCCCAGCGCTGGCGATACTCCAGAGCGATGCGCACCACTTGGACCACTGCTTCCACATCGTCTGCATTGACGTGAAAGACGGGGCACAAAGTAGTCTTGGCCACATCGGTGCAGTAGGTGCTGGTGCGGGCATCCAAATAGTTGGTGGTGAAGCCTACCTGGTTGTTGGTGACCAAGTGAATGGTTCCGCCTGTGCGATAGCCATCCAGACCGGCCATTTGGATTATCTCATAGACAATGCCTTGGCCGGCAACGGCTGCATCACCATGCACCAAAATGGGCACTATGGCTTTTTCATCGCCCAGATAGTGGTCTATCTTGGAACGAGTGAGCCCCTCGACCACCGGATTGACCGCCTCCAAGTGTGATGGATTGGGGCAGAGGGTCATGTGAACCTTGTTGCCATTGGCAGCGATGGCATCGGTGCTGTAGCCGAGGTGGTATTTGACATCTCCGTCAAAAATGCCGTCATCGTCATATTCTTTTCCCTCAAACTCGGAGAACACCTCGCGATAGGGTTTGCCAAAAATGTGGGTCAACACGCTGAGGCGTCCTCGGTGGGCCATGCCTACCACAAATTCTTTCACGCCATGCACCGCGCCTTGCTCCACTATGGAGTCTATGGCCGGAATGAGGCACTCACATCCTTCGAGCGAAAAGCGTTTTTGTCCCACAAATTTCTTCTGGACATATTGCTCAAAAAGCGTGGCTTGGCTCACTTTTTTGAAAATGTGCTTTTTCTCTTCGGCACTCAGCACCGGGCGGTTTTTGAGTTCGATGCGGTCGCGAATCCACTGCTGGCGCTCCGGGTCGCGGATATACATGTACTCGATGCCGATGCTGTGGCAGTAAGTTTCGTCCAGATGGGCAATGATATCGCGCAGGGTGGCGGGGCCGATGCCTATGGTTTCGCCTGCTTGGAACACAGTGTCCATATCGGCCGGTGTGAGGCCAAAATTTTCTATGTCCAGTGTGGGTGAGTAGGTTCTGCGTTTGCGCACGGGATTGGTGCGGGTAAATAGGTGGCCTCGAGTGCGATAGCCTTGTATCAGGTTGATTACCTTGAATTCAGTTGGCATTACAGCGGGTTCCGCTGCGTAGTCTGCTTTTTGAAATTCAAATCCTTCGAAGAATTTGCGCCAGCCAAAATCCACTGATTCGGGGTCTTGCTGATAGCTTTTGTAGAGTTGGTCCAAGGCCGAAACATCGGCATTGCTGAGGTAAGAATGTTTGTCCATGCTTGGTTGTCAATCTTCCGATTTCCGGGGACGAAGTTAAGGGGAATAAAGCGCTCTTTGCGTGCGATAAATGATGGGAAAAGCGCTTCACGGGCCTTCACCCCATTCGTCTTCTGAGCTCTATTTTTTGGCGTTCGCGCTCCACCATCAGATGGGCCAGGCGAAGAGCGGCCTCATCGGCACTGAGGTTTTCCAATTCGCGGCCCAAGCGCGCTTCGCTGATGTCCACACGGTAGATGAGCTGCATAAGCCTCGGCTTTGCTCCTCGCAGCAGATGGTCCAAGGACCGATGCAAAGCATGGGTCAATTGGTCATAATCAGTGGCTTGTTCTATGGCAGGAGTGTGCAAGTCTATGCCCAGGTCCTTGATGATTTGGGCTTTAGTGGCAATGAAATCATCATGGGCGGGCAGGGACCTATCGTTTTTGCGCAGAGAGGTCAATGTTTGCGTTGCATAAGGGCGCTGGCAAAGGTGCGCAGTTCGGTTTTGGCCTCAGGCGGGGTGGATATTTGGTCCAAATGGCGCATGGCCGAATCAAAATAGCGATCCATCAAGTCAAGCAAATCGCGGTCGGCTTGGTGGATGCGATAGAGGGTCAATATTCGGTGGACATAGTCTGCATCCGGCATTTTAGCTTGGGTGGGCAACTCGTGCCCCAGCTTTTGTGCGGTTCTGATGGCGAGGTATGTTTTTTTGCCGGCCAAAATGTCGCCCCCCACTTGTTTGCCCGTCAGGGCGGCATCTCCCAAAGCGTCCAGATAGTCGTCCCTGAGCTGAAAGGCCATACCCAACTCCACCCCGTAAAGATAGATGTGCTCCTCATCGGCAGCACCGGCACCGGCCACTGTGGCGCCCATTTGCAGTGCGGCTCCCACCAGCACCGAGGTCTTGAGGCGAATCATTTCCAAGTATTCAAACTCGGCCACCTCAGTGCGCTGCTCAAAGTCCATGTCCATCTGCTGGCCGAGGCACACCTCAAAGGCGGTTCGGTTAAAAATATCTGTCAGGGCGGGCAACACCGCGGGTGGGCTTTGGGTCAGGGACATGTATGCTTGCACCAGCATGGCATCGCCCGAAAGGATGGCCTGCGGGGTGTTCAATCGCTCGTGCACAGTGGCTTGTCCTCTGCGCAATGGGGCGCGGTCCATGATATCATCATGCATGAGTGTGAAATTGTGAAACAACTCCACGGCCACAGCAGCGGGCAAAGCATTTTCATCTTTTTGCCCAAACAATCGGCAACCGGCCAGCACCAAAGCCGGCCGCAGGCGTTTGCCGCCCAAGCGAAGCAGATAGTCAATGGGGTGGGTGAGGGCATTTTGACCGAATCGGCCCGTGAAATGCGCCAAGGCTTCTTCGATACGAGTGTGATCAGAGGGGTTGAGCATGGGGTTATTTGCCACGATTGAGTTGGTCCAGCAGATAGCGTCCATAGCCGCTGTTGACCAAAGGGCGGGCAAGTTGCTCTAACCGTTCATCGGTGATGAAGTTCATGCGCCACGCCACTTCTTCTATGGCGCCAATCTTGAGTCCTTGGCGGTGCTCCACGGTCTGCACAAATTGGCCTGCTTGCATCAGCGAGTCAAATGTGCCCGTGTCCAGCCAAGCGGTGCCGCGGTCCAGTTTCTGCACACGCAGTTGGCCGGCTGCCAGATAGTGGCGGTTGACATCGGTGATTTCATATTCGCCACGGGCCGATGGTTGTAGGTTTTTTGCCACTTCTACTACTGTATTGTCATAGAAATAGAGGCCCGGCACAGCATATTTGCTCTTGGGTTGTTTAGGTTTTTCTTCTATGCTTATGGCGCGACCCGTTGAGTCAAATTCCACCACACCATAGCGCTCAGGGTCGCTAACGTGGTAGGCATAGACCAGTGCCCCTTCGATATCGTTATGCTCACGCAGCAGGGTGCCAAATCCGGGCCCGTAGAAGATATTGTCGCCCAGCACCAAGGCTACTTTGTCTCGCCCGATAAATTCTTCGCCCAGCACAAAAGCCTGCGCCAGCCCATTGGGCACTTGCTGCTCCACATAGCTGAACCGGCAGCCCAGCGATTGGCCATCGCCCAGCAACTTGCGAAATCCGGGTAAATCATGCGGAGTGCTGATGATGAGTATGTCTTTGATTCCCGCCAGCATCAGGGTGCTGAGGGGGTGATAAATCATGGGTTTGTCATAGATGGGCATCAGCTGTTTGCTGACGGCAAGCGTGAGGGGATAGAGGCGCGTGCCGGACCCTCCGGCCAAGATGATTCCTTTCATGGTTCAAATGTAAATGGGTGAGTCGGAATTGACTTAGGATTCAAGAGTTTCGTGCAACGTTAAAAGTTGAATGCCTTGATTACTGTCACAACAGACCCTTCAATTCCTTCAATTCCCGCACCTCATGAGTCAATTTACGTCTGTGGTAATGGCCGTTAGGATTGAAATAGACTTGGTCCATACCAGCGTTGCGTGCCCCCAAAATGTCCGCGTGCAGGTCATCGCCAATCATTAGCGAGCCGTGTTTTTGCGCCCTTGCTGCTTTTAAAGCATGGTGAAAAACTCGTTTGTCGGGCTTATTGGCACCCACCACTTCCGATATGATGATTTGGTCAAAATAACTTTCGAGACCGCTGCGCTGCATCTTGGTGTGTTGCACCTCACTGAATCCGTTGGTAATGATGTGCATTGCATAGCCTCTTTCGGCCAGATAATTGAGCGTTTCCAAAGTGCCCGGCATCAAGCGCGTTTGTTTGGGACTCAAGTCCAGATAAGCCTCGCCCATGACTGAACCCAATTGAGGATCTTCTATCCCAAAACAGGCTAGCGTCTCGCCAAATCTGCGGTGGCGGAGTTCCTCTTTTTTGATTTTGCCTTTTTTATAGAGCGCCCAACAGTTGGCATTCACCTTTCGGTAGTGCTCCATGAAGATTTCAAAAGTTGGAACGCCTGAGCGGGACAAGTGCATTTGGTCAAAAATGATGGACAGGGCCGCTTCGGAGTTGGCCTCAAAATCCCATAGCGTATGGTCGAGGTCAAAAAAAAGGTGGTCGTATTTTTTCATAGTACAAGCCATCTCACCGCCCATGAAATACCCGTCAGCACCAATGACCATAGGAAAAACCCCAGCATCATCAGTGGCAACGTGCTGCGATGGTGATGAAAAAATCGAGCTGCCAACAGCGAACTGATGGGCACGCTCAAAAAAACCGAAACAAGCATTAATCCGCGCACACCCATTCGGGTCTTGATGCGCACCAACCTGCGATTTCCGGTGGTGAAGATTTTTTTCTTTTTGAATTTGAAGAGGGCAAAAATGCGCTCGCCTGCATTGAAAAAGATGAAAACGCCCAAACCTGCTCCTGTGCTGCTGATAAGGACTGTTTCAATGAAAGAGTAACCCGCAGCGATCATGGTAGAAGGGGTGAGCAAAAACTTGACGATGGATAGCAGCCACCATCCGGCTATTTCACCAATGGTCTGCCACATGGTTATTTATCACCGTAGGCCAAGTCGCCTGCATCACCCAAACCGGGCACTATATAGGCCTGGGCGGTGAGTTCATTGTCGATGGCGGCAGTCCAAAAAGTGGTTCCACCGGGCAGTTTTCTGTTCACAAAAGCCAAGCCTTGAGTACTGGCGATTACACTCACCACATGCACTTCGCGTGGGGTGCCTCTGCGGAGCAACGCCCTAAATACCGCTTCTATCGAGGCTCCCGTAGCCAGCATTGGGTCGCAGATGATGAGCACTTTATCTTCCAAATTGGGGCATGATGCATACTCCACCTCAATTTCAAAATCGCCACCTTTGTGATAGCGTCTGTAAGCCGAAACAAAAGCGTTTTCTGCTTTGTCAAAATAATTGAGAAACCCTTGATGAAAAGGCAATCCTGCACGCAATATGGTGGCCAAAACCGGCTGATCTGCCGGCAGCGGGATTGTGATTTCACCCAAAGGTGAGTTTATTTCTCGCGGTGTATAGGCCATTTCTTTGCTCATCTCATACGCCAACACCTCTCCGCATCTTTCAAGATTACGCCTGAAGCGCATACGGTCTTGTTGCACTTCTTGGTCGCGCAATTCAGCCACAAACTGATTGAGAAGTGAGTTCTTTTTGCTGAAATCTTTTACGATCATGACACCGGATTTTGAGTTGGCAAGGTAGGTTAATCGGCCTTTCCGGTGTTGTGATTGATGACCGATTCAAACACTTTTCGCCATCCTGTCCAAGGTCCATGCTCGCTGAGCGATTCATTGTGCCACAACAGCACCATTCGGCTGTTGGTCTGCTCCAGTTCTTTTCGCATCTTGAGTAATCGAATGGATGCTTCATCAGCCGAAAGCCGCATATAATAGCGCAATGTGGCATCCATGCACACGAAAGGAACAATGATCAGCGGACGTGCTTGATTGGTTCGCAGATTAAAAAAAACAAAAGGCCTTGAGGTACCTGCTCTAAAGCCCGGCCTGTCTGCAAACCCCATAGAATAATCTTCTGCAATTCCGCACTTGATAAGGCTTTCGTAGGTGTCAGGCAAATCCATGCGCAAATAGTGCTGCCGCGAAATGCGCACCGGCTCGCCTGTGATGGCCGCCAATCTTGCCACTTCATTTTGCATGATGTCGTCATTTTCTGACGTCAAATAACCCGGATGGATACCGATATCGGCCGTTATTCCGAGACGATTGATAAGTGTTTGCAGCGCGGCACTTCGGTGAGAAACATTCTTGTTGAATTTTCCAAAATCAGACAGGAGGAAAAAGTACTTGCACGTCAATCCTCTGTTGTCGAGGGATGTTTCCAACCAATCATAGATGTCATAGGGGTCAGGGGTCTTACCCATCAGCACTTTCCAGCGGAAGCGAGCATTTTTAGTGTCTCTATGCACCAAATCACGCGCAAATCCGCCCGCGGTGCGCCACCATCCTTTGTGGGCATAGGCAAATGCCGAGTCTATATCGAATGTGGGCAGCAGTTCGAAGGCCGGCTCTTTTAAGCGCAATTCCGGAAAACGCTCTTTCAATAGCTCCCTTAACCGTGCCGTCCAAAGCTCAATGATGGGCAAATGTTCTATCTCTTGCTTGACCAAAGTGGACTTGTGGGCCGGAAATCGCCCATGGCGGTCGCGCTCCGGCTCGGTGTATTCTTCATAGCGGCTCAGAAGAAAAAAAACAGCTCCCAAAAGATCAAATGGCACATCGGTCTGCTCGTTAGTGGGAAAAAGTGCGGGCAAATCGCCCCATTTTCCCCAATTTGGATTCAGAGGCGCTACGTCTGTGCTGGTCAAGATGGTCCCGGTTCCTATGGAAATGGTTTTTGCATCAGCGCTTTTTCCCAAGGACAGATGTGCACCAACTGAATCGTCATCAGTTGGACGCATTTCGCAGCCCATTAGACTGCCCAATTCTTGGGCGGCATATGCCACTCGAGGCGTGATGCTGCTGCTGTATAGCGTCAGCATGGTCCGTATCGTTTGATGATTTCCTTGCAAATCAATTCTCCTGCTTTTCCGTTGCCAAAGAGATTAGTTTGGACCGTTCCCTTATCCATATGGCCTCTTTCTAAAGCGGATTTAATGGACGCGGGTGTGTTGCCGCAAAGTACATGACCCCCATGGGTCACGAGTTCCGTCCATTCGGTTTCGTTGCGCAAAATGTAGCAGGGTCTTCCGAAGAAGTAGGCCTCTTTCTGCACTCCTCCTGAATCGGTCAAAACCACTTGGCTGTTTTGCTCTAAACACAACATTTCTTCATAACCGACAGGACTGATGACATCAATGCTTTTCCAATCGGTATTTATGCGAGCCAGTGTATTTCGTGTGCGAGGGTGAAGAGGCCAAACAACGCGAAGGCTTTCGCTTTGGGCCCAAGTGTCAATAGTGGTCAATATGTCTGTCAACATCTTGGGATCGTCCACATTGGCGCCTCGGTGCAATGTCAGCAGAGCGTAAGGCCCCACAATGCCTTGTTGTTTTTGGAGTTGACTTATGCTTTGGTTTCTGGCAAAAAGCATTGCGCTATCGAGCATCACATCGCCTGAATAGACCACTTTTTCCTGATTTCCAATTCCTTCTCGCGCTAGCTGCGCCATAGCTGATTTTGTTGGACAAAAGAGCAAATCGGCCAAATGATCGGTCACAACGCGGTTTTCCTCTTCCGGCATAGCCCAATTTCCGGAGCGCAGGCCCGCTTCCACATGCGCCACAGGTAGTCCGCAGACAGCTGCCGCAGTGGCGCCAATACGCGTAGAGTCTGTATCGCCATATACAAGAACCGCATCCGGCAGCTCAGTTTTCAAAATCTCTGCAATCTGCCCGGTCAAAGCAGCCCTTCGATCAGTTGTTTGGCCTGCTTCCAGATGGTATTTCGGGGCATTGATTTTCAGACTATCGAAAAAAATGGCTGACATCTCAGGGTCAAAATGTTGCCCCGTGTGCAGGAGAGTTTCTTCCAGTTGGTCAGAAAACATTGTGTTCACCGCCCTGCTGATGACTGAGGCCTTGATGAATTGGGGTCTTGCACCCACAATAGTTATGATGCGCACTTTTTTCAATCAAAGAATGCCTTCGTCAGCAAAACTAAAATACCTGTTGTCAGCCACAATAATGTGGTCTACTACTTGAATTTCCAGAAAGATTCCGCCTTGTTTCAGCTTCTCGGTGAGGGTTTTATCAGCTTGGCTGGGCTGCAGATTTCCCGAGGGATGGTTGTGCACCACCACAACCGAGCTTGCCTTGGCATCCAATGCTTCTTTGAAAACCAACTTGGGGTCGGCCACCGTACCTGATACTCCGCCTTTGCCAATCATTTTGGTCCCGAGTACCATGTTGGCCCGATTGAGCAGCACTACCCAAAATTCTTCATGAGACAAATCGCTCAATCGACCGGACATCAGGGAAAAAATATCTCGTGATGTAAGGATTTTGGTTCTCACCACTTCCTCCGTTCTTCTTCGAGCACCCAATTCCAATGCTGCCACAATGCTGATAGCTTTTGCTTCCCCGATCCCGTTGAACCTCATTAATTCAGAGACATTCAATCTGGCCAAATCAGGCAAGCGATTTCCTGCTGCTTCGGTCAGTATTTTTTGCGAAAGTTGCACAGCTGACATGTTCTTGTTGCCCGACCCTATCAAGATGGCCATCAATTCGGCATTAGTCAGGCTTTCACGACCACGAAGCAGGAGTTTTTCACGCGGACGGTCATCCTCAGGTAGCGATTTAATTCCTATCTGTTCTTTTTTTTGGCCTTCTTTACTCATGGGTTCAAATAAAAAAACCCCGAACTTGTCGGGGTTTCAAATATAGTTTTGGACTGATGAATCAGAGTCCGTTCACGTGCAAAGTCAGGCTTGATTTCAAGTTTCCTGCTTTGTTTTTGTGAATGATGTTGTTCTTGGCCAGTTTGTCCAACATGGCAATCACTGAAGGGAGCAATTCTTCGGCTTTTTTCTTATCACTCATGCCACGCAAATTGCGCACTGCATTACGAGTAGTCTTGTGTTGGTATTTGTTACGCTCTCTTTTTGCTTCGTTTGAGCGAATTCGCTTAATTGCCGACTTGTGATTTGCCATTTCTGTAGATTCTTTTCAAAAGGGCTGCAAATATAGGACTTAACTTTTCTCATCAAAGAGCTAATTATTTTTTTTCCTCAAAAGCGGTTCAACCTTTGTTGGCACCTGCGTCTTAGAATAAAAATGACAATATGATCCAAAGGTCAGTCTACGTTTTCCTGTTGTTTGGTCTGTTATTGTCAACAGAATCATCCCTCGGACAAATAGAAAAATTGAAAAGTGATTTAACCCAAGCACCGCACGATTCAGTGCGAACCAGACTTTTATTGGAGCTTGGTTGGGCGTTTATGTCGGTAAGTAATGATTCTGCATTCTTCTATGTGGACCAAGCCAATAAACTGGCTTCAAAGAGAGCGGACACCCTTTCATTGGCCAAGTCGCATAATTATTTTGGTATTCTTCAGTTTCGAACCGGAAACCCTGCCAAGGCTATTCGGCAATACCGAACTTCCATGGGTCTCTATGAGAAAATTGAAGACTGGAATGGTGTGTCTTCAGGATTCAATAACATTGGAATAGTCTATAGTGACCTCAGGGATTTTGAAAAAGCGATCGAACAGTATAGACGTTTTGTGGATTTGGCTTTGAAAGTGGGCAACGACTTGAAGGTGGCTAAGGGGTATTACAACTTGGTAGTCACCTTCACTGAGATGCGTCAAGCTGATTCGGCAAAGCACTATTTGGCAATTATGGAGGCTTTTCAACGGGGGAAAGAAAAAGAATTCTTGTCGGTGGATGCGGCCAAGGCAGCGATTTTGCTTCTTGAAGAGGACTTTGAAAAAGCTATTTTTCATACGAAGCGATGGGACGAACGGGTAGGGCTGGATGACTTTGACAAAGTGGAGTATTACATCCTTTTATTACAAGCATACAGGGGAAATAAGGACAACAAAACGGCCTTGCAAATGGCTGAGGAGGCTGAAAGACTCTGCGTCAAACTCGGAAGTACTGCAGATTTGATGCGTATTAAAAAGCGCAAATCCGCTATTCTGTATGATTTGGGCAGAACCGATGATGCCTATTCTGAACTGGGACTATACAACCAGCTGAAGGATAGTTTAGACAATGAGAATGGCGTTGTTCAGATGGTTGAACTTTTCAATGAGTATGAAAGTGCATTGGTGGAAAAGGAACTACTGGCCAAAAATCAAATCATTGAACAACAGGAGCAGAAGCGAAAGAGCGCTGCTTTGTTTTGGACAACTATAGTGATTTCAGGTTCTTTTGTATTCTTCATTTCTCTTTGGTTTCTTTTTAAAAATCACAAGAAGAACTTGATTTTAAACAACCAAAACAAGGAGATAAACGAGCAACGTGGTAGAGTTCTATCGAGTATTAAATATGCTGAGAGAATTCAAAATGCTATCCTTAACCCCAATTCCGCAATCTTGTCAGAATTTCGCGAGTCATTCGTATTCAATCGTCCTCGTGACATAGTGAGTGGTGATTTTTTCTGGACCGGCAAAGTTAATGAGTTCGTCTACATTGCGGTTGTCGATTGCACGGGACATGGTGTGCCCGGTGCAATGATGTCCATGGTGGGCCATGGGATGTTGACGAAAATCATCAATGAAGGAAAATTCACTCAGCCTGCTGAAATACTGAAAGAGCTTGATTGTCAAATCCTGTCGGGATTGAGCCAACGTTCGGAGGGGATTACTGTTCAAGATGGTATGGACATCAGTTTGGTCAGACTGAGCAAAAGGGACAATAAACTGATGTTTGCCGGAGCTTGCCAAAACCTTCTGGTTTTTAATGACGGTCAATTGCATGAATATCGAGGCACACCTTATAGTATCGGAGGAGGCGAAGGAAATAAGGAATCCTACTTTGATCAAACTGATGTTCCCTATGCTTCGGGGACATCAGTTTTCCTTTTCAGTGATGGTTTCCCTGATCAGTTCGGTGGAAAAGACGGAAAGAAGTTTGGCAAACAGGCTTTTTTCGAAATGCTATCCGAGTTGAATCGCTTGGACTTGAGAGAGGGTGAAGCATTTTTAAACGATCGCTTCCAACGGTGGTCGGGGCAAGAAAAGCAAATCGATGACGTACTGGTAGTGGGATTCAGTTTGTAAGAGCCGAATTCTGCAGAGATCAATCACAACTCGACAAAAACAAAACTGACGTCAGCAGCAGAGGCCAGTTCTTCCCCGCGTTCTTTGATTAGTTCGTCACCCGATTCAAAAAGCCACATGACCGTCAGACCATTACTCAATTGGTGTGAGCAGATATTTAGGAATTTCAGCAAGAACCTCCCCGAAGAGGAGTTGAAATAATTAAGTTTGATTTCAGCTTTGGCCGGACCCTTAAAAAGAGTGTGATTGTTTTTCATCCAATCTAAAAGCGGCTTGAAAAACTGGAAGGCATTTTCAGGATAGCAATTCCCGGTGATACTCAGAGTGCACAATTCCGCATTGAGAATTACCTCCGGAGTGTCGGTGGTTCCTTCCAAGCGCAAAATGGCGTTCGTTTCCAATTAGTCGATTTCTACGGAAATACCGAAAAAGAATTGGTTAGGTTTTTCTTCGATGATTTCCCATGACCAAGTCCGTTTGCAATACTTCGCAATTTCCAATAAACCAAGGCCCGAATTTATGTTGTCTTCCGAAGAAATCCCGTCTTTCACTCTTGCCTTGTACATGGCCTTGAGAGAAGCTTCATCTGCGTTCTGTATTTCGCTGATTTTTTGGGACAAGAAATCAGCCTTTTCCTTGTCAATTCGATTGCCGGCTGACAGCGCGTACTTGTTCTGAAAAGGAGTGCGCGATATGGTGAAAACGCCTGTGCGTACGCCTTCTTCTTCAATACTATGCTTTGCAATGTTTTGAAGCAACTCCAGCATGACTGAGCCAACGCGTTTTGAGTCGCGATGATGAACGGCCAAAATATTTTCTCGCAGAATGTGAAATAAAGGGTGTATCGAGTCCCTGACAAAACTACCCGTGAATTGGAGCAAAATGCCCAATTCTTTCATCTTGGCCAACAGTTCAACTGTTTCAGCGCTATGTTTTTGTTGATCAGGGATAAGAGAGTTATCTGCCCGAAAATAGACATGTTGATGAAGTATAACTTCACCCGGGTTTGAAGGATAACTGCGGCACCAAACTTTTCGCCCGGACTTGCGAGCAATTTCAATCAATCCCAAGCCCGCTCCCTTGCCTTCTATGTTTGAAGAATCCTCAAGTTTTGTGCGATAAGTTTTGTCCAACTCTTCTTCCGCCAATGAGTTGAGGTAGGTGATATTGGATTCTACCGATCTTCCTGTTTCTTCATCCACAACGTTCATGGAGTCTATGTCATATCCTTCCGGAAAGGTTCTGAATCTGAACATTCCCCGGCCGAATGAGTCTCCAAAGTTGGTTTCTTCACTATGTCGGACCAAGTTTTGGAAACTCTCGACAAGCAAAAATGACATCCGCTTCGACATCTTTTTATCCAAAACTACTTCTTGTGCCCCTGAGCTTTTGCTCAATTCCACAATGTGTTCGGTGATGTTGTCGTCAAAATTTCCCAAATAGGCAAAGCCGGAAGTTTGCTTTTCCGCTTGACGCAGCAATACATGTAAGTAACGAATTTGCTCGTTCATGGACTCAGTGAAGGGAACTTTCTAACAGAGCCAAATACGGGAACATTTTCCAATAGTTCAAAAAAAAAGTCACCTTTTATCGAGGTGACTTTGTTAGTAGCCCGTAGGGGATTCGAACCCCTGCTACAAGGATGAAAACCTTGCGTCCTAACCCCTAGACGAACGGGCCATTTTCGGTCGGCAAATATAAAAGTAGATTCTACATGTCAAAGCTCGGTCAGAAAATTATTGAGAATCCTTGTCATCGAAGGAAAACTTGAAGCCAAGCCGCTTTCCGGTGGCTACTGTTATTTGCTCTTGCGTGCTCAGAATATCGCTAACTGATATGGATTGTACCGCTTCGTATGGCGGAATCAGGAGGTCGAAATTGAGCGAAAACCGAATGCAAGACTCAATAATGTCCAATATGGCCGTTTGATCAATCGGGGTATTTCCAAAGTTGTTGTGCTTCACACCCAAGTCACCTTTGCCCTGCACATAATAGTGACCTTCTTTGTTGATGAAAATGCGTGCTATCAGATAGCCGATGTCTTCTTTTCGGCCAAACCTCAGAGAATCAGCCAAAAAATTGTACACGTTAATTACACCAACATAGGCGCGCGTGCTGTCGGCTTTTACATAACCGGTTTTCCACAAACTACTGGTTTGATCGAATTGGAAAACATTGCTGTGATGGTGGAATACGAGCGCATCGCCTCCAAACATGATTTCACACTCGTATTCTCCTTTTTTACGGTAAGAAAACTTCACCCTACTGTCCAATTCACAAACCTCACCCGAGCATTCCTCAATACTGTTGGCCAATTGATGCTTGAACAATTCGAAGGTTTCTTTCACTTTGAAAAACACATCCTGTTTCAAGGAGCTTTTTTCCCGGATGAAATCGACAAGTTCCTTGCTTAAGTGCTTTTTCATTTTTTAGTAGGCTTTGGCAAACAACACACGCTGAACAGAAGGGGCCCCCGTGAGAATGCACTTTCCGGATTCGAGAGATTGGGCCAACGGGATGCATCTGATGGTCGCCTTGGTCAATTCTTTGATCTTATCTTCAGTCACTGATGTACCATCCCAATGGGCAGAAATAAATCCACCCTTTCCTTCCAGAATATCTTTGAATTCCTCGAATGTCTCGACCCGGGTAACATGACTGTCTCTGTGCTGCAATGCCTTTTGGTAGATACCTGATTGAATTTGATCCAGGGTTTTGGGTATGAAGATCTGCAATTCACCAATCGAAACTATTTCCTTTGTCTTATTGTCTCTGCGGGCAATTTCCACTGTGCCTTGTTCCAGGTCTCTGGGGCCTATGGCAATGCGCAGAGGCACTCCTTTGAGCTCATACTCAGCAAATTTCCATCCCGGCTTTTTAGTGTCATCGTCATCATATTTGCATGTGATACCGGCCGCTTTCAGTCCTTTAATTATTTTCTCATTCACCATTTGGGTGATGGCTTCCAACTGCTCCGGACCTTTGTAAATGGGTACGATAACAACTTGAATAGGTGCCAGTTTTGGTGGCAAAACCAAACCGTCATCGTCACTGTGGGCCATAATCAAGGCACCTATCAAACGAGTGGAAACACCCCATGAGGTTGCCCACACATATTCGTTTTCGCCTGTTTTATTGGCAAACTTGACATCAAAAGCCTTAGCAAAATTCTGTCCCAAGAAATGTGAAGTCCCTGCTTGTAGAGCTTTGCCGTCTTGCATCATTGCTTCGATGCACAACGTGTCATCCGCCCCCGCAAACCGCTCGTTTTCAGTTTTGCGTCCCTTGATTACAGGCAGTGCCATTACGTTTTCGGAAAAGTCGGCATAGACATGCAGCATTTTTTCGGTTTCTTCAATGGCCTCCTCTCTACTTGAATGCGCGGTGTGTCCTTCTTGCCAAAGGAATTCGGCTGTGCGTAAAAACAATCTGGTCCGCATCTCCCAGCGAACAACGTTCGCCCATTGATTGATGAGCAACGGAAGGTCGCGATAAGACTGAATCCAGTCTCTATAGGTGTTCCAAATGATGGTTTCAGACGTTGGGCGGACGATCAACTCTTCATCCAATTTGGCGGCAGGGTCCACCACTACTTCTCCTGTAGACGGATCGTTTTTAAGACGGTAGTGAGTGACCACAGCGCATTCTTTGGCAAATCCTTCCACGTGCTTGGCCTCTTTGCTCAAATAAGATTTCGGAATAAACAGAGGGAAATAGGCATTTTGGTGGCCTGTTTCTTTGAATCTGCGGTCCAATTCTTCTCGCATTTTTTCCCAAATGGCATAGCCATAAGGTTTAATGACCATGCAGCCTTTCACATCGCTGTGTTGGGCCAGCCCGGCATTAACTACCAGTTCATTATACCAACGTGAATAGTCAACATTTCGGGGGGTAAGTTTGTCTGCCATTACGGTATGGTTCTTGCGTTTTATTTTTTGAGCTGCCAAAAGTAAATCGTTTCCGCTTGAAGGCAGTGTCGACATTTGTTTAACTCGTTCTGATATTACTTGCCATGAAAACATATTTGGTTCTTCTGTCCCTTTCATTTGTTCTGGCATCTTGCACTACTATCAATTTGAGCCAACCGGGTGCCGATGACCTTTATTGGGTCAAAAGCGATATAGACCCGGCAACTGCAGTCGAACCCGCAGAAACACCCGAAATCTACCAAGAGGATTATTGGGATGGCGGCAGCGGAACAACCGCTACCACCGAATCCGGAGATGTCATTGTCAACAATTTCGATGGAGGTTTTGCACCCAACAATGCTTTTAACTGGATGGGTTGGGATCCTTATTGGGGTTGGGGCTTCGGTATAGGGTGGCAGCATCCGAGCTACTATTCGGGGTGGTACAATTATGGATTCTGCAATGGCAACAACTGGTACAATCCGTATTGGTATCATAATCCTTGGTTCAATGGAGGCTGGGGATCGCCCGGATTCTGTTCTCCTTTCAACTACCCATTTGGTTTTAATGGAAATGGCGGACCCGTGATTTGGGGAAATGGCAACTGGTCAGATGGCGGTGGCACTGGCGGGTTCTTTTATGGCCCATTTACTTCGATATCCTCCAACAGCGGAAGCAACTCTTCCTATAATGGTCAAGGACAACACTTGGGTAGAATCTCTCCTACCACGGATATTACAATTTCTGATGGAATTGGTAAAAGGCCTGTACTTCGACCAAATTATGTAGAGCGACTCAATATTCAAACGCTGGATAACCAAGGATTCGAGAATCCCGCAAATTTGTCGGGAAGGGGATTAATGAATGTGCCCAAGCCTCCGGCAAAGCCAACACCTTCAATTGCAAAGCCACAAAAGCCATCGGGTCAGAACAAACCTTCGTGGGACAAAATTGATTTGCCCCCGTTCAAAGCCCCTGAAGCGAAACCCACTCCATCCGGAGAGCCGTCTCATTCTCCATCAACCGGTCCGGAAAGATGGAGCCCGCCACCATCAGGTGGAGGTGGTGCCGGAAAAAGCGGAGGCTCGAGAGGAGGAGGTGGAAGACCGCCAAGGCAATAACTTCTGGAAACATGAAAATTTCGAGACTTATTATAGCGCTTGTGTTGGCATTCGTATCTCAGAATATGATTGCCCAGAACGAAATGGATGCGCTCTTGTTCTCGAGCAAATCTAACTTCGGTTCAGCCCGCTACATGGGAGCGGGAGGCGCATTTGGCGCTCTCGGAGGTGATTTTGGTGCGCTCAGCGTCAATCCTGCGGGTATAGCCATTTATCGAACCGGTGAATTTTCTTTTACTCCCAGGTTCACGTTTAGCAACGTGCGTGCTCAATATGCGGGTAGTGAATCTGAGGCGGGAAATGCAGGTTTGGGTATCGCAAGTTGCGGAATAGTCAATGTTGGCAAGACAAATGACCCACAAGTCAATAGAATCAGTGTGGCTTTTGGGTACAATCGGATGGCTGATTTCAGGCAGAGTTCTCTAATCTCCGGGATGAATAGCGAGTCGTCTTTGGCAGATGTTTTTGTGAATACTGCTAATGGCACGCCATATCAAGAATTGTCGAACCAATACCGCTTCGGTACAGGATTAGCTTGGGTTTCATACTTGATTGATACCATCAGCAACGGTTCAGGCAATCAGTACTTCTCTAACATGCCGTCATTGTTGCAAAAGGAACAAACCAAAATGATAGAGAGATCGGGATCTATGGGTGAAACTTTTTTGGCATTTGGTTCCTCCGTTTCTGATGATTTGTATTTGGGTGGTAGTATCGGCTTTCCCACAGTGCGCATGACCGAAACTTCTGTCCACACAGAGTCTTTGGGAGATGAGGCTACCCAGCTGGAAAAATTCAGCTACACAGAAAACTTGTCCACATCCGGCACGGGTTTGAACGTAAAGGTTGGCGGTATCTACAGGGTGAGTGATATGTTTAGGGTGGGAGCGGCTTATCACTCCAGAGATTTTTATTCATTGACATTGACCTATAGCACACAGGTCAAAACAACATTCAGAGATGGTGACGAAATAGTAGCTGATAGCCCCACGGGTATCAGCGAGTACAGATTACGCACTCCTCAGCGCTTTATTGTCAGTGGAGCGTTTTTGATGGGAAAATCCGGATTTGTGAGTGCTGATTATGAGTTCGTAGACTTCTCGTCTTCCAGACTGAAAACCCGCACAGGCGCAGGTGGGAATGAGGTCTTTGCAACTGCCAATGAGCGTATTGACCGTATTTATCGCGGCACACACAATGTGCGCGTTGGCTCGGAGATCAAGCTGAATGATTTTTTATTGGTAAGGGCGGGTGTCAACATGTCCCAAAACCCATTTTCATCCTTGGCAGACCGAGTCAAGTCTTTTGACATGGGCTATTCCATTGGTGGAGGGTTCAGAGTGAGCGGTCTTTTCATGGATTTGGGATATCACTTTGCCCAAAGTGCATCTCAACATTTTCTGTACGATCCCGGCTTGGTAGAAGCGGCTCAAATCAGCCGAAACATCTCTTCGATTGCGCTGACAGTCGGATTTAAATACTGATTTTGTACTGGCCTATTATGGCTTGTCTTCCAGTTTGAATCCAATTCCATGAACATTAATGATCTTAATGTCCGGGTCTTCGGCAAAGTATTTTCTCAGCTTGGAAATGAACACGTCCATGCTGCGACCTACGAAATAATTGTCATCCCCCCAAATCATATTGGTCATCAGTTCCCGCTCCACCAATAAGCCCTTTTTGGTGGCTAAAATTTTCAAGATCTCCGCTTCTTTTTTGGTCAGCGTTCTGATGCTTGATTTGTGTTTCAATTCAAAATTGATTGGGTCAAATGAATAGGTGCCGATGTGAAGATTTCCTTCGCTTGCTCGACCACTGCCGCCCGACCTTTTCAAAAGCGCTTTAATTCTGAGCAAGAACTCTTGTGTTTCGAAAGGTTTGGTGATATAGTCATCTCCTCCAGATTGGAAACCTTTTATTTTGTCCTCGGTCATTTCTTTGGCCGTCAAAAAAACAATGGGAACGGTGGGATTTATTTTTCGGATGTCTTCGGCAAGTGAAAACCCATCTTTCTTTGGCATCATCACATCGAGCAGACAAAGGTCATAGCTGTTTTCATTGAACTTCTGCAGCCCATCTTTTCCATCTCGGCACAAGTGCACATGATAGCCTTCGGCCTTCAAGAGATCTTGAGTGACCAGCCCGAGGTTCAAATCGTCTTCGGCCAATAGAATAAGTGGATTGGGTGATGTGTTCATGAATGAATAATTGGGATTGAAATAGTGAATGTGCTGCCTTTTCCCTGGGCGCTTTTAACCTCCACCGAGCCGTGGTGAGCTACTACAACAGTTTTGACATAAAACAGTCCGAGCCCAAAGCCTTTCACATCATGCGTATTGCCCATGGGTACACGAAAGAACTTGTCAAAAATGGCTTTGATGTGTTCTGAGGGAATGCCAATGCCGTTGTCTTTGATGGTTAGTTCAAGTTTTTTTCCCTTGGTTCGAGTGTTGATTTCAATTTCGGGATTGCCTTGACAATATTTAATGGCGTTGTCCAATAGGTTGAAAATCACATTGGACAGGTGAATTTCATCCCCATTGACTACTGTGGACGAACTCGTGAGATTCAACTTGATGTTTCCGTTGGTCTCTTCCAATCTCAAACTCACTGATGCCACTGCGCTCTCAACTAATTGGTTGATGTCAATGGATTGCATTTTGAGATTCATTTTTTCCGGGGAAAGCGTGGCTATTTGAAGCACTTTTTCCACTTGATTTTTGAGTCGATCGTTTTCACTCTTAATGATACCCGCATAGCGCTTCAATTGCGCTTGATCGGGTTGAGAAAGACTGGACTGCTTGAGCAGCATATCCGTGCTGAGCGCAATGGTTGAAATAGGCGTTTTCAGCTCGTGCGTCATGTTGTTGATGAAGTCGGTTTTAACTTCCGACAGCCTGCGTTGGCGCAAGATGACCATTATGGTGTAAGAGAAAAACACTACGACCAATAAAATCAGGATGCTGGAGAAAATCCAGAAGTCCATTTGGCCCAATAACAGGGTATTTTTATTTGGATAGTAGATTCCGAAGTAGTGTCCATCGCGGTCAAATTTCTTTTGAATTGACACATTCTCACGGACGGGATTTCCAGGTGAATTATCAAATCTCAGTTTACTGCCAAAAACGATGCTGTCATTGAAGCAATCGTATATACCGTATTCAAAATCAGCTATCAGATTAGAACTTTTGAATTCTTCTCTGAGCAACGTTTCCAATAAGTATGGGTGCAGCGTGTCATTGATATTGGCTACAAAGTAATTAGACGAAATCTGCTGAACAGGCTTTACCAAGGCCGAATCGTTATTCATTACCTGAATGCGCTCAACCACAGAAGTCATGGCAATCACAACTCTGTCATTGAATTCCTTTTCTTGAAGGCTAAATGCACGACTGACCCAATAAATCTGGGTGAGCACCACACCGGTCAGGGAAATGAACGCAAAAATGATGACCAGATAAAGAACCTTGCGACTCATAGTTGCGCAAGGTAAGAGCGGCACATGTGGCCGCGTGGAGAGCTTAACAGATTTTTAAATAGCCAACTTCACAAGCTCAACAGTTCTTTGAATCGGGCAGCCTGCCTCCTCGAAACCTCTAATTGGGTGTTGTCTTTAAGGGTGACACGCAGCCCACCGTTAAACCATGTTTCGATGTGATCTACCCATTGCAAATTGATGATGTGCTTGCGGGATGCCCTGAAAAATGAACGCTCGTCCAGTTTTTCTTCCAATGCGTTGAGCGATTTGAGAATAAGAGGCTTGAAGTTTTTAAAATAGACCCGCACGTAATTGCCTTCTGACTCAAATAAGCGGACATCGCTCAGTGTGACGAACCAACATTTTTCGCCATCTTTCAAGAAAATCTGGTCATGAGGACCGAGCAAGCTGCGATTGGATTGCGCAGTATTACTCTCCGGTCGGTTTCGGGATTCCACTTTTCTGATGGCTTCGGCCAAGCGCTCCGGGTCGACAGGCTTGAGCACGTAGTCCAGTGCATTCACCTCAAAAGCTTTCAAGGCATAAGCGTCAAAAGCAGTTACAAAAATGACATTCGGCACGGGATCCAGTTTCTCCAGTAGCTCAAAACCTGATTTGCCGGGCATCTGGACATCCAGAAAAATCAGTTCCGGTTGGTGCTGTTTGATGGCCTCCATGGCTTCATCGGCATTCGCGGCTTCAGCCACTATTTCCAAGTGGTCGTGTTCTTCTAAAAGGGTTCGCAACTCTTTGCGAGCCAAACGTTCATCGTCAATGATTATGGTTTTCATGCTAGATTGGATATGGGAATTTCAATGGTGGCTATCACATAGTCACCTGCTTGTTTGATTTCGAATGAAGATTTACTGCCATAGAGCAGTTCGAGTCGTTTGGCAGTGTTTTGAAGGCCAATGCCTTTGCTTCCGGAATTGGGATTGAGTTTGCCGCTGTTGGTCACTTCAATAGTCATCATACCGGGTCGGTCAGATGGGTTGATCGAAAGCCCTATAAGGCCTCCGGATTTGAGCGTGGAGATACCATGTTTGACAGCGTTTTCAACCATGGTTAAAATCAATAAAGGGGGTACCGTGCTGTCCAGGCAGGCACCATGGACTTGACTTTGGAACAATAGTCGCTCTTCAAATCTGATTTTTTCCAATAGAATGTACTTGTCCACCAATTGCGCTTCTTCGCTCATGACGTGGGCTTCGCGGCTTCCGGCATAGAGCGTGGCGCGCAAAATCACTGATAACAAGGTCACCGCTTCTTTGGCCTTAGCCGGATTTTCATCAACCAGGGCCCTGATGCTGTTCAGTGAGTTAAACAGAAAGTGTGGGTTGATCTGATTGCGAAGACTATTGAGCTCTATTTCAGTTTGGGCCACGTGAAGGCGAAGGTTTTTAATGCCTGCTTCGCGTTGATTTTCAAAAAAATGAAAGGAAAAATAGAGCATCAACCATAACAGAAATATGATGGCAAAATTGACAGATGATATATAGAAGCCCGATTTTGAGAGGTCGAGAATTTTGTCATTGCCACTCAAAAATAGATCTGACATGCCACCGATGGTGAGGTTGAGTGCCAGCCCGCCCAAGGCTGCAGCGGGCAAAATGCGCGGAATTAGTCCGGCTACCGAAATGTTGTTCCAACCAAGTTGTTTGATGGCCAATCGCATAGCGTGCGAATAGCCCACGCCACAAACAAAAACCAGTATCCAAAGGGCCACCAAGTCAAAATAAACAGGTGCCTTGAGCGCATAGACCATCCAATTGCCCGCCACAAAAAGGCCCCAGCCTATTAATTGGGCTACCCAATAGATTTTATCGCGGTTCTTCATTCGCCCTAAAAGTAATGTGGGCAATTGTTCCCGATATAAGGATTGTTGTTGGGCGGCAAAGGCGCTGCAAAGGCGGTTTTGGAGTGAGAATTTTCTTTAAGTTGGCGCCTTCTTACCAAAAACCAATTCTTCGATGCGTTTCAGAATTCTACTTCTTTCAGGTTTGTTGTTGGCATCCTTTGCCCGGGCTCAGGTGCTCGAGTCTTCACTTTTGCTTAATACTTGGGGCTTTGGCCAAATGGCAAGTGAGAATGTCATAGGGGCGCAGTACGGTGTGAAAATGTACCGTCTCGTCTACAAAACCGTGGACGCTTTGGGAGATTCTACCACTGCTTCGGGTGCGCTTTTTCTACCCAACACCTCCATCGTTTGTGAGTGGCCGATGGCTGCCTACATGCATGGAACCATCTATTTGAAAGATGATGTACCGAGTTTCAACAGTGGCGAGGCACTGGTTGGGAAATACATGGCCGCCTATGGTTTTGTCGGTGTTTTACCGGACTATGTTGGACTGGGCGTATCTCCGGGATTGCATCCATACTTACATGCCGACTCTGAAGCCTCGGCTTCAATTGATATGGTTCGTGCGGCTCGAGAATTTTGTCTGGCCAACGATGTTCTTTTGAACGATCAGATTTTTCTCACAGGATATTCGCAGGGTGGACATACATGCATGGCCACACTGCGCGAAATGGAAACAAACCTTAGCCAAGAGTTTCAAGTAACGGCTTGTGCCGGAGGTTCTGGGCCCTACGACCTTAGTGGTGTGCAAGCGGAGTCAGTGGCTCAAAGCAACCCATATGATTCGCCTGAATACCTGCCTTACATCATTTTTAGCTACCAATCTGTTTACGGCAATTTGTATAACGAACCATCTGATTTTCTGGTTCCGCCTTATGACCAGTCTTTGCCGCCTATGTTCAATGGGTTGGTAAGTGGCGGTTTTATCCAGGACAACATGCCATCCATTCCTAACGAAATCATCGTTCCCGAAGAGTTGGATGCCTTCAACACCGACCCCCAACACCCAATGCGCGTTGCTTTGCAGGCTAATAGTTTACTGGGTTGGGCGCCTCAAGCTCCCACACGCCTTTACTATTGTACCGGGGATGGACAAGTTTTTCATGAAAACAGCCTGGTTGCTTATGATGACTATGTTGCCAATGGCTCAACCTCGGTTGAATTAATGGACATGGGAACCGGCAGTCACAGCGAGTGTGCACCGCTGATGCTGTTCAATGTGCTTTCATGGTTCGGGACGCTCAAAGAAGACTGCGGAACGGGGGTGAGTCAGGAAGAAAAGATGTCTGTTTTTACAGCATTCCCCAATCCCGCATCAAGTGAGATTTCTGTCCAGTTTAGTCATTCTGATTGGTGGAGTGTCCGCTTGAGTGATATTAACGGCAAACCCGTTAAACTTGAATCCGTTTTTGGACATCAATTGCTCCTTAACACTGCGGATTTGGCCTCCGGAATTTACTTTTTGTGGGTCAACGAAGCTCACACTTCTCCCATCAAAATGGCTATCCAACATTGAATGAACTTTCTGGGTCATGCTTTTCTCACGCCCGATAACAATGATTTGCGCTTTGGCAATTTCATTGCCGATGGCGTGAAAGGCAATCCTGTCGGAAAGTATGCTGCGGGCGTTGTTGATGGGATTATACTACATCGTAAAATCGATGCTTTCTCCGACCATCATGCGTCTTATAAGGCGTTGCGCAACATTCTCCCCGATTCTCTCAAGCGCTTTTCTGGCATATTGGGCGACATGTATTTCGATCATTTTTTAGCCTCTCGATGGGAAGATTTCAGTGTAGAGAAACTGACTGATTTCACCGGTAGGTACTACGCCTATTTGCAAACTCGTTCAGACGAAATGCCTCATCTAACATTGAAGTATTTCCCATACATGGTTGCTCATGATTGGTTGGCGTCCTACTGCTCAGCCCTAAGCACCGCACGCTCAATAGAGCAAATAGCGATCAGACGGCCGATGCTTGGCCTAATGGCTGCCGGAGGAGATTGGTTGTTGGAACATCAAGCATCGTTGGGCCCATTATCGGCATCTTTTTTGGTTGATGCACAAGGTTTTTTCACAAAAAAGTGAAGATGCCAAACTGTGAATTTCATTTTAATGCGCTTCCACTATATTTGGGCGTTTCTAAGCAATAGGTTATGAAAAAGATTTTTACCCTTTCCCTTTCCATTTTGGCTATGGGTTTGGCCCATGCAGGCATCATCGTTTTGGAGGGAAAATACCAACAACAGAATTTGTTTGTGGTTAACTCTGTCAGCGGATCCGGTGTGGGGTTCTGTGCTTATGAAGTGACTGTGAACGGAGAAATAACCACGGATGAAACTAATTCGGCAGCTTTCGAAATAGATTTGAGTGTATTTGGCTTCAAGCCCGGAGACAATGTAATCGTGACAATCAAGCACAAAGACGGATGCGAGCCTCGTATTCTCAATCCTGATGTGCTGGAACCAAAGCCCACTTTCGAAACAGTTGCTATTGATGTGACTCCTGACGGTATGTTGACTTGGGAAACGCTCAATGAGCAAGGTGAAATCCCCTTTGTCATTCAACAGTTTAAATGGAACAAATGGGTAAATGTGGGCGAAGTGAAAGGAAACGGCACCTCGGTAAAAAACAGATACTCTTTCAAAGTTAACATGGTATCGGGTGAGAACAAGTTTCGTGTAATTCAGCGCACTTCAGGTGGCCGCGAGAAGAAATCTCCAACGGTTCAAGTAGAGTCGAAAATGACACCCATTGATTTTTCTTATGACAAAAATGAAAAGTCAGTGAAGTTCACCGGAGAGACAGGTTACGAGGTTTATAACGAGTATGGTCAAATCGTCAAAAGAGGCTATGGCAAATGGGTTGACATTAGCAATGCAGCCAAAGGTGAATACTATGTTAGCTTTGATAGCCGTACTGAAAAATTCAGCAAAAAATAATCCTCGAGAAATGGATAAATGAGAGGAGGCCTTTAAAGCCTCCTTTTTTTTACCTTTAACTTTCATGAATTTCTATTTGCGAAGACTTCTTTTTTTGGTGATTATACCAATCACGATGGCTTTCATTGGTTGCCGAGATTCGGATGCGCCTGAAACCGAACCGGTGGTGAGTCAAGACCTATCAGCCATTCTTCGAAATAAAAAGTTGGTATTATTGACTGAATCGAGTTCGACAAGTTATTTCCTCTATCGAGCCAAGCCAATGGGATTTGACTATGAGATGGCCTTGGCGTTTGCGGCTCATTTGGGTGTGAAATTGGAGGTCAAAGTGATTTCCGATCTCAATGATATGTTCGAAATGCTCAACCGGGGTGAAGGCGACATGATTTCGTGCAACCTGACGATTACCCCCGAAAGGCTCAATTACATTGCATTTTCGACTCCGATTGATTCAACGGGAGTAGTGTTGGTGCAACACTCAGAAGAAAATCCCGAGCGTTATGTCTCATCAAAAGAGCAACTGGGCAAAGTGCCGATAGTGGTGCATAATTTCTCAATTTTCAGGCAGCTGCTTGATAACATCAGCGACAATGTTGATGGGCTGAATGTGGTTCCGGCTTCGGGACAAACAGATACCGAGGATCTTATAAGACAGGTAGCACTGCGCGAAATTGATGCAACATTGGCTGATGAAAATGTGGCACTCCTGAATCAACACTATTACCCCGATTTGGACATATCACTACCAATCAGCGAGAGTTTGCCCATTGGTATCGCCATGCGTGTTAATGACCATAGCCTCCATGATGCCCTTGACGCTTGGATTGAATTGCCAAAAACCCAACTTCTGATTCGGTTTTTAAAAAAGAAGTATTTCGATTCGCCCCGTGAGCAAAAAGAAAGACTTGAATCAGAATTCAGTTCTATTTCCGGCAATAGAATCAGCGAATTTGACGAAAGCATTAAAAAGGCTGCTGCTATCATTGGCTGGGATTGGCGATTGTTGGCCGCGCTTATTTATCAGGAGTCTCGATTCAACCCCGAAGCCCTATCGTATGCGGGGGCATTCGGATTGATGCAATTAATGCCTGAAACAGGGGCCAGATTTGGTATTAGCCCCGCAGACAAGACAGACGCCAACGTCATAGCCGGGGGCAAGTATGTGCGCTTTTTGGACAATTATTGGAAGAAACATATTCACGATCCCCAAGAAAGAATCAAATTCGTTTTGGCCTCATACAATATCGGCCCGGGCCACATCATGGATGCTCGCTACATAGCGGAGCACTTATGTCTTTCACCTGACATGTGGGATGCCAATGTTGAGACCGGTCTAAATCTCAAGTCCAATCGCCTGTACTATGACCTTGATGCTGTGAAAAATGGCTATTGCAGGGGTTCTTCAGCAACCGATTTTGTAGACAAAGTTTTGGCTACTTATGCGCATTTTCAAATGATAGAAAAATGAAAAACTTTTGGATTGGTGTTTTACTGATTGCTGCCTTGACGGCCACAAGCTGCAAAAAAAATGATAAGGAATTGATCATTAAGGGCGTTATCACAAGTGCGCATTCGGGACAACCCGTTGGGGGTGCCAATATCAAGTTGAGCAAGAATGGGCTCAGCAGCGGAGCCTTCAATCCTACCTACAATTTCGTTACTTCGGTTGAGTCAGATGGTTCAGGCAATTATAGCCTTGCTTTTTCAGGTGAAAGCCCCGGGGAGTTCAAGGTTGAAACATCTAAAGATGGCTTTCTGAAAGAAACTTCTTTTTTAAGCACGGAGGAAGTTAATGTTTCTCAACCGTTTACTCTGAATCAAGCGCTTAGCCCATCGGGACTTTTGCACATCAGTCTCAAAAACATCCAGCCCGGGGCCGAAGAAGACTTCCTCTCTTTTCAATTGTCTGAATATTCACCTATTTGCTCTTGTTGCCCAATAGGTTTGATGGAATTCAATGGCCCCGTGATCGACTATGAATCTACTTGCACGTTGCCTGCCAACAAATGGCAGCGTTACGTCTATTTCTATATGAAAGACGGCAATTCGAGCACTAGTTTGGACTCAGTTTGGGTGACCCCCGGCCAGACCAATGAGTTGTTAATTGAGTTTTAAAATGGCATTGGAGCGAAGAATTGAGGTAGTTAAAACGGCTCGGTTTTTCTGCACATCCGAAGAATTTCATTTGGCAGAGGATGTGTGGGTAGTGTTGCACGGCTATGGTCAATTGGCATCTCGTTTTTTGAGTCGTTTTGAAGAATTGGGCACCCAAAAGCGCATTTTCATTGCGCCTGAAGGTTTTCATCGATTTTACACAGATGACAACCACAGCAAAGTGGGTGCGAGTTGGATGTCACGCGAAAGCCGCGAAACGGATATTGAGGACAATCTCCGCTTTTTGGATCAAATAATCGGTGAATTAATGTTGCCTTTGACTGCCAAGATTCACTTGTTGGGGTTCTCTCAAGGTGCGGCCACGGCTGTCAGATGGTTTTGTGCTTCAAAACTTGGTTTTACGTCTTTGACTCTATGGGCAGGATCATTTCCCCCAGACGTGTCGCTCTCCTTTTATTCAGAAAAATTCAGGTCGTTGAAAGTGCTATTGGTAGCAGGTGAAAATGACAGGATCGTTCCGCAACAAGCGATGAGAGAAGTTCTGCGGCAATTGGAAAAGGAGGGAGTTGCGGCCAACATGTTTGAACATAAAGGTGTGCATGAGGTGAGGAGTTCGGATTTATCACGCGTCATCAAATTGGTTGAATCTAACAGGAAATCTTGATTTCGCGGTTAACATAGGCTGTGGCCTTATTCTTTACTTTCGCTGCAAACCTGTTCATGAATCACATGAGAAAAATTTACCTGAGTTTTTTCTTGCTTACAAACGTTTTTGGGGCTTTGTCCCAGTCGGAAGAGTATGAATTACCGTCTGACATTTTGCCCAAATGGAGTACTGAGGCAGAGTTCCGCCATATGCATGACTTTGGGTTTGCCCCACCTGCCGGACGTGGCATCGAATCACCACCCCCATATGAAAATCTACGCTCAATGGCCGAGTGGGAAGAAATCCAGGCCCTGACAATTGCTTGGTCTTCATATCCATCCATTTTGAAGCAAATAGTAAAAGCTGCTAAAAACGAAACCAAAGTCATCATTTTGGCTTCAAATCCTTCCACAGTAGAAAATTACTTGCTGGGTAGCCAAGGAGGCGCACCACTTCCCGATCTGGTCAATGTGGACATTGTGCAAGCGGCATACAACAGTGTGTGGATGCGAGATTATGCAGGAAATCCGGTTTATGGGAGCGAAGTAGACGACCTGGTGATGGTAGATTGGATATACAATAGACCTAACAGGCCTTTGGATGACGCGTCACCCGAGATAGTGGCCGAGCATCTGGGATTGGAGTTGTACTGTATCACGGAGGCACCTACCGATTTAGTCAATACCGGAGGCAACTATATGAGCGATGGTTTTGGAAATGCCTTCGCAAGTGAGTTGATTCTTGAGGAAAACGAACAAGGTAATCCTTATGGTGTCACGCCCAAAAACAACCAGCAGATTGACCAAATAATGAGCGACTATTTGGGCATTTCGAACTATATCAAGATGGACGCTCTGCCATTTGACGTCATTAACCACATTGACATGCACTTGAAATTGTTGGATGAAGAAACCTTGTTGGTCGGAAAGTTTCCCGATGGTGTATCCGATGGACCACAGATAGAAGCGAACATAGAATATGTTCTGAGCCAGACCACTACCAAATGGGGCACACCTTGGCGTATCAAATGGATGCCGATGGTACCTAATACCTCGGGCGCTTTTCCCAACGGTACAACGAATAGTCCTTATTATCGGACATTCACCAATAGTGTTTTCGTCAACAAAACGGTCATCATACCCACTTATCGCGAGGTATTTGACACCACGGCCTTGCGCATTTATGGCGAGTTGTTGCCCGGGTATACTTTGGTTCCCATTGATTGCGACAATCAGCCGGATGTAATCATTGCTGCGAGTGGAGCTATTCATTGCATCACGCATTCGGTGGGTGTAGAGGATCCGCTCCTGATTTCACACTTACCTCTCAAAGACACAACTGACGACCAAAATCCCTACACAGTGAACGCCTACATTAAGCACCGAACGGGCATTGAAAGTGCAACTTTGTTTTATCGAATTTCACCGTTGGCTGACTATATAGAAGTACCCATGACAGCTACCGACAGTGACAATTGGACAGCACAAATTCCCGCTCAACCGTTCGGAACCAAAGTGCAATACTATGTGGAGGGAACTGCCAACAGCGGCAAGGTTCAAGTTCGCCCCATGCCTGCACCCGAAGGATATTGGCAATTCAGGGTCTTGTCAGAATTGGTGAGTGTTGCCGATTTTCAAAATTCCGGTTTCGCTCCAATATATCCCAATCCCGCCTCGGCTATCACATGTGTGCCTGTCTTGGCCAATAAAGCTGAGCAAGGTGTGATTTCGATTTTGGACATCACCGGTCGCAAAGTGTTAGAAGTGTTCAGCGGCAATCTACCCGCGGGTGAAAGCAAATACTTCTTTGAGGCGAGCACACTACCTGCCGGCACCTACACTATTCTCCTCCAAACGTCATCTTCCGTTGCCGTGCAAAAGTTGATAGTTAAATAATTGAATATCTCCAACAGGTTTGGAGAATTAACCCTGCCTCACCTCACAAAAAAAGCCACCTCGATATGTCGCTTTTTTCATTATCAATGAATTGGAAGATTACTCAGTACGATCTCTGCGCACAGTTGAGTAATTAATGCGCAGTGCTTGCAAGTTTCTCAATTCTTGTTTCACAGCAGTGATTGTTCTCATTTTGGTCTTTTGGTCTACTTTGAGTGAAGTAGTTAGTTGACCTTTTTCAGATTCGTTCACTTTCTCTGTTGCTTTGACATACCATGCCGAGATGTCCTCGGGGCGAGCGAAAGCATCATCAAGCTGTATCATTGGTTCCGAACCATATTGCTCTGCATCAAATGGAGGACCGATGTTGATGTAATTTACCAAGTGCTTTTTCTCCAATCGACTCAGCTCCGATGCCTGAGGCAAAGTGATTCTCACTTTGGGGTCAGTCTCGCGCATTACGGTAACTACCATGAAGAAAAACAACAACATGAAAACGATATCAGGCAATGATGCGGTAGAAACCGCGCCTACTGACTTCTTTTCTTTCTTTCTGAATGATGACATAGAAATTCAGTGTTTTAATTAACAGGGGTAGATTGACGAGGTTCGGCCTCCGAAATCCTTTGTGGAATTACTTCTCTGATAGCGTAATACTTGTCCCTATACATGTCTTTCATTTCGGGATTGTTGGCCAACTCCTGAAGCTCTGTGAAAGTGATTCCAAATTTCTCCAAGCTGATTTCATCACGCAATTCACCTACAGCAGACTCCAATTCGTTGTTCACTTGGATGTACATGTCATAAGAAGTCTGATTGTCATTTTGCATGGATATGACAGCTGATGGAGGGAGCTCTTTATACTCTCCCAATAACTTCACGGCTATCAACTTTTTTTCAACTCGGTCTATCGCGTCAAGAATGCTCTCCTTATCTTTTTCAGCGGCAGCAGCCAACTGAGCTTTATATTCTTCAAGTTTTGCTTCCAGTTCTGCCTTTCTGACCCATCTTTTCTGTGGCAAATTTGGGTCTTCAGGTAGGTCTCGGAATATTCCGTCTGCAATAAGGAACCTTTTGGCTCCCGCTTTGAGCTGGTTGATTTGGGTATACTCGTTTTCCACCAAAAGCAAATCGCGAGCATTTATGAGCACTATATAAACGTTTCTTTCAATAATTTCCGGTGGGGTCACATCATTTGGAACGGGCGGAGGTAACAAGCGGACAATACCTTCGTCTGTGTCCATGGTGGTGGTCACCAAAAAGAATATGAGCAACAGAAAGGCCAAGTCGGCCATGGAGCCCGCATTGATTTCCTCTAGCTTTCGTCTGGGCATGTTGCAATTTATTTAAATAGTTTGCTCACCTCTGCGTAGAGAATAGCTACAATAGCCCCAACTCCAACAATGTATAATGCGATCAAACCACCACCGACAAGCTGAGAAACTAATGGAGTGGTTCCTTCAGGATAGAAATCCTCAATCACTTCATTGTCAGATAGTCCATAATAACTGATAGCAAGAACGAGAGCAAATGCTCCGACACCAATCAGTGATTTGGGATGGTGGATAACATGTTTAATTGCAAAAAATGCAATTACCATCATGCACAATGCGCCCGCTAAATATACCAGATAAAATGCCCCATCAAGATTAAACCCGTAATTGAGAATTTGATCTGCAACAGAGGCGGTAGTATCCGCCTTGCCAATAATAATGGCGCACAAAATGATGCCCAAAATTGATATGGCAAACTTCAATAACTGCCCTATTAAATTGATTCCTTTGGTCATGTCAATTTAGCTTTTGAAAGGTCGATTAACCTTTGATTTGTTTTTTGTACAGCATGTCCACCAGTGAAATAGAAGCATCTTCCATTTCGATAATGATGCCGTCAATTTTGGCCAATATGTAGTTGTAGAAAATTTGGAGAGCAATTGCTACAATCAATCCTGCCAGAGTGGTCAAAAGTGCCACTTTGATACCACTAGCCACCAAGGCAGCATTTACCGTGTTGGCGGAAGCAATTTTATCAAAGGCCAAAATCATACCTACAACCGTACCCATGAAACCCAACATGGGCGCAATGGCGATGAAGAGCGATATCCAAGACAATCCTTTTTCCAACAATCCCATCTGGATACTACCATATGATTGAATTGATTTTTCTACTTCTTCTATCGAAATGTCCGAACGCTCCAAGCCTTGGTAGAAAATGGCGGCAACAGGACCACGAGTGTTGCGGCAAACTTCTTTGGCAGCATTGACACCACCTTTGTTCAAAGCTTCTTCAATAGCGTTGAGCAGTTTCTTATTATTGGTTGTAGACAAGTTGAGGTAAAGAATACGCTCAATGCACAGTGCCAGTCCTATGATCAAACAAATCAATACCGCTGCCATCCAAGAGGGGTCACCTTCGATGAAATACTTCTTGACTAATTGGTGAAAACCGGTCACTTCTTTGACGGTTTGAACTTCACCGGCAGGTGCACCTTCATCCGCAGCGGCATTGGCTTCTTCACCTGTTGATTCAGTGGTCTGAGCCGTTTCCGCACTTTCTTGCGGTTCATCTTGAGCAAAAGAGGTGGACATCAACCCAAAATTGAGAAGGCCCAGGACAGCGATAAAGGAAAAAACTTTTTTCATGGTTTTTTTAATTGATTTCTGATATATGATTGATAAAAGGTTTTACTGATTCATGGCGGAGAGAGAGGGATTCGAACCCTCGATACCCTTGTGGGGTATACACACTTTCCAGGCGTGCTCCTTCGACCACTCGGACACCTCTCCCTGTATTTTCTGCCTTGTCGAACGCATTGAAATGGCAGGCAAATTACAAAAAATCGCAAAGCGCAAAAGGTGATAATCCATGGTGAAAAACTATTGATGCTTCCTTAACATTAGGTGGTCGGAATAGGGTGTTGAGACAATTTTATCCGCGGGTTGGTGGTTTTGCGGTCAAGTACATACTCGATTGGAAATACCCTATGATAATGTAGAAAAAGTTGTCAATTCACCGCGCAGTGAAGTCATGAAGAGCTTTTCGCGTTCGGCAGTTTCCATTTCGAGAGATAGGAGATAGGTCATTTTGGCCAGGGCAGCTTCTGAGGTCATGTCCGCTGCGCCACTCACGGCATTTCTGCGCAGAAATTCGCCTGTTTTGTATCGCCCATGTTCCACAAACCCCTTGTTGCACTGAGAAACATTGGCCACAAAAATGCCGCGTTCTTTGGCAGCAGTGATGAGATGAAACAAATCCTGATTGCCCGGAATATTGCCCGATCCATAACTTTCGAGCAGAAGACCGTCCAAGTCGGGCAAAAGCGGGAAAAAGAGCTCAGGTTTAATTCCCGGAAATATCCTTACGACCAGAATTCTTTTTTCCAGAAATGGTCTGAATGTCAATGTGGTCTCAAGATTTTTGAAAAAATGAGCCGGTTTGTACATGATGTTCACCCCGGCATCAGCCAACTCGGAATAGTTGTCGCTGACGATGCCATCAAAGTATTCAGTACTGTATTTGTGGGTTCGATTGCCACGCATCAGTTTGGAGCCAAAAAACACCGCTACTTCGTGTAAGGCATGCCGGCCCGAACTGCACGACACGGCTATTTCGATAGAGGATATGAGATTTTCCTTGCCATCGGTTCGCAATCGTCCCAAGGGCAATTGTGAGCCGGTCATGATGACGGGTTTTTGCAACCCCTCTAACATAAAGCTGAGTGCCGAAGCGGTATAAGCCATGGTGTCGGTGCCATGTAGCAGCACAAATCCATCATGAACATGGTAGTTTTCGAACAGAGTGCGTCCGATGAGATTCCAAATCGAGATGTTCATCTCGGACGAATCCACAGGGGTGCCCACGGTTTTGTAAGTCAGGCGACAATCAAAGCGCTTAAGTTCGGGTATAAACTTCAGGATATTGTCAAAATCCAAAGGAACCAGACTGCCGATGGCTGTATCCTCGACCATACCAATGGTGCCGCCTGTGTATAATATGAGTATGGACTTTTGCATGCTTGGCTCACTGAAGGTTGAACATTCGTTGGGCGTTTTGCGTGGTGTGATAGCTGATTTCTTCCAAGGAGAGATGCTTGATGTCGGCCAATTTCTGAGCAGTATGAGTCATGAATGATGGCTCATTTCGCTTGCCACGGTGCGGGATGGGAGGCAAATAAGGCGCATCGGTTTCGAGTACCAAATGGCGTGTGTCTATATCGGCTAACACTTCAGAAAGGCCACTGTTCTTGTAGGTGACCACTCCACCAATCCCCAACATGAATCCGCCATAGTCTAATATCTTTTTGGCTTGTTCGGCATTTCCGGTGAAGCAATGAAATATTCCGCGCAGGTTGGGGCTGTTTTCGGAGTCCAATACTTCAAAGATCTCGTCAAATGCATCACGGGCGTGAATGATGAGTGGCATATTATGCTCTTTGGCCCATTGAGCATGGATGGCAAAGGATTCCATTTGCTCAGTGCGAAAAGATTTGTCCCAATACATGTCGCATCCGGTTTCGCCAATGGCGATGTAGTGTCCTTTGAGCAATTCGGAGTGCATGAGATCCAGCACCTCGCGATAATCGGCACCAACTGAGCAGGGATGCAATCCAATCATAGGCAAACAAACATCGGGATAACGAGTTGCCAAATTTTTCATCAAATCCACTGATCGCAAGTCAATATTGGGGAGCAAAATCCTCTGAATCCCATTTTGACGGGCACGTCCAATCATTTGGTCTACATCCTCGTCAAAGTCTTCCAGATAGATATGTGCGTGGGTATCAATTAGCATAACGCGAGCAAACGTAGTGCGCATTTGGAATAAATTGCCGCCCCTATGACCAACAGTGCCAAAATCCTCGTTGTTCGGTTCAGCTCCATTGGCGACATTGTGCTCACTACTCCGCTGCTCCGATTGCTCAAGACTCAATTGGACGGCAATATCGAAGTGCATTATCTGACCAAAAAGAAATTTGCCTCGCTCTTGGCCCACAATCCCCATGTGGATTGTGTGATTGGCATTGATGAGGACATGTCAGAAGTAAAGCAAGTGCTAAAAGATGGAGGATATCATTATGTGATAGACCTGCACCACAATTTGCGCTCGGCCATTGCACGCAAGATGGCAGGAGGGCTGGCAATGGTGCTCAACAAGCGAAACCCGGAGAAGTGGCTGCTGGTCAATTTTGGAATCAACAAAATGCCCGCTGCTCATATAGCTGAACGTTATATCCGGACTGCAGCCCTGCTTGGCATCAGAGATGATGGCATGGGCGCTGATTTTTTCCCGGCACCTGAGGCTGTTTTTTCTTTGGCCGAGCATGAGTTGGAAAAGGACAAATTTATTGTGCTTTCAGTGGGAGCTGCTCATGAGGGCAAGCGCATGACTTTGCAATCCATGCGGGATTTTTGTCGACTGGCTCCATTGTCGGTGGTGCTTATAGGAGGGCATGAGGACGTGGCTGCGGGCAATGACTTGGGCGATGTTGCCTACTTGAATTTGATAGGAAAAACGAGTTTTGACCAATCAGGACTGCTGATGAGGGATGCAGCGCTGGTGGTTTCCGGTGATTCAGGTATGATGCACATTGCGGCTGCTTTGGGCAAAAAGGTGCTCTCGGTGTGGGGTTGCACAGCACCATCATTGGGTATGTATCCCTTCAGGCCTCATCCGGCCAGCCAAATGGCAGAACCCGAGGGCCGAAAGCGCAGGCCATGTTCCAAACTGGGCAACCGATGTAAATACGGCATGAAGAATAAATGCATCAGTACCATCTCGGGCGGGAGATTGGCCCAAATGGCATCAGATATTATTCAAAAAGCGCCTTGAGTTCGGTAGCGTCACCGGGTTTCATTTTTCCGGCCAAAATGAGCCTTAGCTGACGCCTGCGCAAGGCTCCGTCATAGCGTCTACGTTCTTCATCGGTTTCGGGCAGCAAGTCGGGCACATTGATGGGGTTGCCCAGTTGGTCCACTGCTACAAAGGTGTACATGGCCTCGTTGCAGCGGGTTTTTTTACCGGTGATATGGTCTTCCACAAACACTTCTAAATACACTTCCATGGAGGATGAAAAAGCGCGACTGACTTTTCCTTCTATGGTCACAATGTCGCCCAATTTGATTGGATGCTGAAAAGACACGTTGTTCACAGCCGCTGTCACCACTACGCGTTTACAATGGCGATGGGCCGAAATAGCCGAAACGATGTCCATCCAATTGAGCAGTTGGCCTCCCATCAGATTGCCCAGAGTGTTCGTATTTTCGGGCAAAACAAGGTGGGTGGCAGTGGTGAAAGTTTCCTTCGCGGTTATTGTCTTAGTCATCAGGTTTCAATTTGAGCGCAAAGATAGCCGAAGCCATCAGGCAGCGCTGCTTGCCTAACTTCGCAGCCGTCATGGATGTTCAAATCTTCAAAGCTCTTCACATCATTTTTGTTGTCACATGGTTTGCCGGGCTGTTCTATATCTACAGGTTGTTTATCTATCACGTGGAAGCCCTGCAAAAGTCAGAGCCCGAGCGTGGGATTTTAACCTCCCAGTATAAGCTGATGTCTCGCAGGCTATGGTACATTATCACTTGGCCTTCGGCTGTTTTGGCTTTATTGTTCGGATTTTGGATGCTTTTGACAGATTGGGCTTTCATGTGGCGGATGCCTTTTATGCATGTCAAATTGCTGTTGGTGGCGTTTTTAGTGATTTATCAGTTGGCCGGTCATCAGATTTTTCTGGATTTGCAAAGGGATGTGGCACGTTACGGCTCATTTCGATTGCGTTTGCTCAATGAGGTGGCTACTGTTCTCTTAATTGCCATCGTATTCATCATTGTTTTACGCGACTCAATTTCGTGGATATGGGGGGTGGTGGGTATCTTGGGATTGGCGTCCTTGCTTGCATTTGCTGCCGCTCGCTATCGCAAGCACCGTGAGCGGAAAGAGAAAAAAGAATGAATTTTGAGTTCGGGCTTTGTCAACCCGAATGTGTTTCTAAATTTGCCGCCCTGTTTGGTACCATAGCTCAGTTGGTAGAGCAAAGGACTGAAAATCCTTGTGTCCCTGGTTCGAATCCAGGTGGTACCACTAAAAACCCCGGCTTATTGGTCGGGGTTTTTTTATGCCGGTTCAAATGGAATTTTTCACTTACATACTTCAAAGCCAAACGACAGGGAGGTTTTACATTGGCCAGATGGATGATTTGGAAAGGAGATTGGAACAACACCGGGCGGGATATTCGAAGTACACTGCTAAGTCCGGCCCATGGAATTTGTTGTGGTATCAGAGATTTCCATCCCGAAAGGATGCATTTGCGATTGAGCCGCATCTGAAAAAGCTGAAATCACGAGCGCGACTGATCAGACACATGGCTGAAAATCGTTGTGCCCATGGCTCCGAAAATCTGCAAATCTGTGATTTGCTTGATTTTCGAGAGTCCTCGCAATTGTAGGCCACGGCATTTGCCGCGGCCCAATTGCGGGATTCGAATCCAGGTGGTACCACTAAAAACCTCGGCTTATCGATCGGGGTTTTTTTATTCTTGGAGAATTCTTCGGTCGAAAATGAATTCTACCTTGCGCGTCATGGTTTGGAGTCGGGCTTTGGCTTATGTCTTTTTCTTCCTTTCGTTGAGCCAGGTCCGGGCTCAGCGCTATGGCTTTGAAATACTGTCTGTAGAAGAAGGCCTGCCTCAAGCCGGTGTCTATGACATAGTCCAAGGGCCGGACGGGGCATTGTGGATAGGCACCGAAGGAGGAGGAGTGGCGCGCTACAACGGCCGAGATTTTCGTGTGTATGATGCGGATGCCGGTTTACCTGACAATGTGGTGCGCTGTTTGGCTTTTGATCCCGGAGGCGCGCTGGTTGGCGGAACGGCCTCGGGGGGGATTTTTTATCTGAAAAATGATTCAGCTTACGTCCCACGTGAACTGACAGCTTTGGCCGAGATGCACATCAGAGGTGTTGCTTTCGCGCCCGATGGCGCCCTATGGATTGCCACTTTGGATAATGGTGTTTTTTCATTCGGAGGTGAAGAACTTTTCTCCATAGAGCCTGATTTTGCCCATTCGGTCAAATGCCGCGACATAGTCAGTGGACCGGATGGCTCCATTTGGGTGGCCACCGACAATGGTTTAGCTACGGTTAAAAACCGAAAATTGTCTTTGACTGACTTCTCTCCGTCAGATTCTTCGCTTTTTTCTGAGCCTGTTTTAGATCTGTTTTTAAAGCCCGGTGATGGCCTATGGGTGGCTACCGAAGAAGGTGTATATCGCATGTTTGACGGTAAATCGCAGCCGCTTCTGCATCCGGATATGACAGGCCGCAGGGTGCGTTCTGTGGCGGCAGATGCTCGGGGATACATGTGGTTTGGCACCGAGTTGGGCCTGTTTCGGATGCGAGTGGCTGCCGACATGGTCGTGTCAGATGTTCGTTTTTTCGACCGTTCATCCGGCCTGACTAACGAACGCGTGAGAAAGGTGTTGGTGGATGACAACCAATTGTTGTGGGTGGGCACCTACTTTGGAGGTGTGCTCAAGCTGCAGAGTGAGGCGTTTGCTGCTTTTGGCCCGGCCGAAGGCATCGACCGCGGCAATGTCACTTGCATGACGGTATTGCCCGATGGGCGCATGGCGGTTGCCTTTTTCGGGGGACGTATCATGCTATCAGACTTGAGTGGCCGCGGCACAACTGTGACTATTGACTTGGCGCTAAATGCGGAAGTGCGCATCAACTGCCTTTTGTCTCTAGGGGGTGGACAAATGCTGGCATGTACAGTCTTTGGTACTTTTCTCATTAACACCGATTCAGGCCAAGCCCAATCCATTTCTAGCCATTGGTCTACGGATGCGACCTTATTGGGAGGGAAAGTGTGGGTCGCAGCCACTGATGGTTTGTATTGTTTCGAAGGTGGCGCGCTCAATTCGGTTTGCTCGGGCTCGTTTACGGCATTGGCTGCAGTGGGAGATTCTTTGTTGATTGCAGGCGATGGGAAGAATATTTTGGCAATCAGGCGTCCGAAGTGCGATAAAATCTCCAAACCTGATACGCTGGCTCGGCCCGGGGCCGCCATGTCAGCAGGGATGGCCTTGCCTGACGGTTCGTGGTGGTTGGCAACTGAAGGTGATGGTGTTTTTGTTTTCAAAAACAATAAGATCAAATCAGCCGGTGTCAAGCAGTTCTTGCCAACAACTTTCATCACTGCTTTGGCATCCAATGCAGAAGGATTGCGCTTTGCGGCCTCCAAAAAGGGTCTCACCCTTCTCGAACCCGACTCAGAAAACAACATCATACTGCAGTCTTACCATTTTGACTCGTCCAAAGGGTTGCCGGGAAAAGAAATAGCGCGAAATGCACTGTTGTCTTCACCCGATGGTTCTATTTGGGTAGGCACTGTGAGTGGCTTGCAGTCATTTCATCCTTCTATGCTCCATTTCGATCCGTCTGCACCTGTCCTGCGATTGGGAGCAATTTTGCTCAACTATGAGCCCATGTCAGAGGCAGATGTGGAGGCCGACCATTGGCAAGACGAAGTCCCTTGGCAGCCGGTTTTTAACCACCGACAAAATCACCTCACGTTCAAGGCAGAAGCGTTGGACCTATCGGGACCGGATGCCATTCGATTTCAAATGATGCTTGTGGGTCATGACGAGGGCTGGCTTCCGGTCGGTCAGGGGGGCGAAATCACCTATGCCCAATTGAAACCGGGCAACTATGTATTTCGGTTTCGTGCGGCCAACAAAGACGGGGTTTGGAACGAAACCCCATTCGAGTATCCTTTTACTATACGGGCGCCTTTCTATGCAGCTTGGTGGTTTGTAACCTCAGTGATAGTGCTGGGAGTTTTGCTGCTTTATGTAGTGTTCAGACTTCGGTTGGCCATGCTGCGCAAAGAAAACTTGCTGTTGGAAGCCAAAGTGCACGAGCGCACAAGCCAGTTGGCCCAAGAGAAGCAAAAATCAGATGAGTTGTTGCTCAATATTTTGCCGCGGTCGGTAGCTGACGAACTCAAAGAAAAAGGCAGTGCCGCTGCGCAAAAGCACCAAGTCGTGACCGTGCTTTTCAGCGATTTTAAAGGTTTTACATCACTCACCGAAACAATCAGCAGTGACGAGCTGGTGGCCATGTTGCATCAGTGTTTCACTGCTTTCGACAGCTTGTGTGAAGATTTTGGAGTCGAAAAAATCAAAACAATCGGTGATGCTTATATGTGTACCACCGGATTGCCCCAATCAGACCCGGACCACGCGGAGAAAATGGTGCTCTATGCGCGTGAAATGATTCGTATGGTGCACCAAATCAATCGCGAAAATCAGCGCCATGGCATTCCTCCCTGCCTCATTCGCATTGGTATTCATAGCGGACCCGTGATAGCGGGCGTGGTGGGTCACCGCAAATTTGCCTATGATATTTGGGGCGACACGGTCAACATTGCGTCCCGCATGGAAAGTAA
>Ga0169931_10000169_pt1 | contig 100156 bp, 95 predicted proteins | sample Kivu_15m_20L_FD_129675 | JGI IMG/M metagenome (GOLD analysis project Ga0169931, IMG submission 129675) | Freshwater microbial communities from Lake Kivu, Western Province, Rwanda to study Microbial Dark Matter (Phase II) - Kivu_15m_20L... | ecosystem: Environmental > Aquatic > Freshwater >...
CAAATGCTCAAGATCAACTGTCGGATGTGCAAATGTGTGGTGATTTGATGATTATTACTATTTCCGGTAATAAAGATTACCGGAAATAGCATAAGGGGATGCGGGCGCGAGGAAGTACCCTGCAGCACCAGTGGTTACATACCTCAGTTACCTGCCGTCGACGGCGTCCAGTCACAACCTTCGCATTCCGGGCTGACATCATTCTCAGCCAACACCGTGAAAATAAAATCTCGCCAGGTCTCATTGGGCTGCCAGACCGAGTTCATGTCAGCTTTGGCCTGCGCAACCGGCACGTCTTCATAAATCACCCGATACAAAAAGCTAAATGCGGTCGCGCGCGCGTTGACCTGACAATGCAGCAAAGTTTTTCGATCGGTATCGCGGCGCATGGCGTCTGCAAAGGTGTAAAAGTCCTGCGTTGTTGGCCGGGCCCAATCTACCGGGATATGCACATAATCCATGCCCAGGCTTTTCACCAGTTGATCGGCATTGGGTACTGCATTGGGATTATTGGTAAATGCCAGATAAATCACGCGTTCAAAACCAGCGTCCCGGACAGTATTAAATTGTTCAGCCGTGGGTTGTCCTGCACTGGCAAAGCTGTCGCTGTATTGCCTGAAGTTTGATATCTGGCTCAAGGCAGGATTGGCGGGTTCCTGAATCTGTGCGACTGCAGTAACGCTGCCAAGAACAAGCGTGCAGGTTAATATAGCTTTAATTATCATAATGATGGGCTCATTTTATCAAGTGAAAAATGGTGTTGTCGGAGATGCTGGACAGCGCTGATAATGCTGGCAAAAAAACCGGTGACGGGCAAGGAAATTGTATTTAAATCCTCATCTGCCTTGCCTTCAACTGGCGGCACACGCACACTGAGATGACCGCAGGCAGATACGAAAATTTACGGCATGAAAAGCAAGATTAAAGTCTTACTGCATCCATTATTTGATACCCGCGAGAGTATGCCCAGCCCGTGGCGGGAACCTTCGCGGTTGCCCGAAGCTGTCAAGGCGCACGTCCCTGTCGGCGCGGGCGACGACTACCTTCGCGCCTGCGAGTTCTTGTTCAGCTATCGTGGCAGCGCCGATACTCACACTGCGTATCGTCGCGAACTTGAGCATTTTCTGCAATGGTGCTGGCTGCACGCCGGAAATACCTTGAAAGAGATTCAGCGTGAGCATCTTGAAAGTTACCTTGAGTTTTCCCGCCAGCCTCCCGATGACTGGATCGGCCACAAACAGGCGCCCCGCTTTATTGACCAGGCTGGCGAGCGCGTGCTGAATCCCGAGTGGCGACCCTACGTGTGTGCAAAAGATCAGGCCTACAGCCTCTCGCAGTCTGGATTGCAGGCTGTTTTTGGTGTGCTGAGCAGCTTCTTTTCCTATCTTGTGCAGGAAAACTATGTGGCGGCTAATCCGGTGGCGCATATTCGTCAGAAGGGTAAATTCCTGCGCAAACGTCAGGGGCAGGAAAAAATCCGCAGGTTGTCGCAGATTCAGTGGGATGTTGTGCTGGAGACTGCTGAAAAGATGGCGGCTGATGATCCCCTGCAACACGAGAGAACTTTGTTTGTCATGAGTGCTCTGTTTGGCATGTATCTTCGTATATCAGAGTTAGTGGAAACGGAGCGCTGGATTCCGCAAATGGGTCACTTCCAACGCGATCTGGAGGGCAACTGGTGGTTTCTGACCGTTGGCAAGGGCAATAAAGAGCGCGAAGTATCTGTCAGCAATGCCATGCTCGAGGCTTTAAAGCGTTATCGCCTTGCGCGTGGTTTGACTCCCCTGCCCGCGCCCGGTGAATCAGCGCCGCTGGTGCATAAAACCCGCGGCAAAGGCGGTATCACCAGCACCCGGCAGATTCGCGGGATTGTGCAGAAATGTTTTGATCTGGCTGAAGATAAACTGCGCTCGGAAGGGTCGTTTGAAGAAGCAGACAGACTTGCTGGGGCCACCGTTCATTGGCTGCGGCATACGGGGATATCAGAGGATGTAAAGTACCGACCACGCGAACATGTGCGCGACGATGCTGGACACGGGTCGAGTGCCATTACCGACCGATATATTGATGTTGAGCGCGTTGAGAGACATAAAAGCGCGCGCAACAAGCGTATAAAACATGACTGAAATATGGCATTACTGTCACGTAAAGTCACCTTTATAACCTTGACAGAGCGCAATAAAACGTAATATCCAGAGTCATTGTTTCAGGATCGTTGAAAGACGCTCGTAATCATGAACATGCATCATGCGAGGTGTTAAGTTGGGTACTGCAAATCAAGAGATCAAGCACGGCGTGCCATTAAAACCCTGGTATCGGGCCATGCAAAACACCGGTAGCGCTGTCGGTAAGTCTCTGCTGTTGGCATTGCTGCTTAGTGCGCCTCTGGCTGTGGCTCAGGAAGCTGCGAATCAGGAAGCTGCGACCCGGGAAGCTGTGGTGGAAGCTGCAGCCGAGGAAGAAGTTCTTGCTGTACTCAGCGTTGATGCGCTATATCAGAATATGGAGCCCATTCCGGTCTATGGTCGTACGGCAATCGAACTGTTACGCGAGCTTGAAACAAAGCACTATTCGCCGGTCAATTTTGATGACCGGTTTTCGTCCGAGCTGTTTGATTATTACATTGAGGCACTGGATGGTCAGAAGTTGTATTTTCTGAGTTCCGACATTCTTGGCCTCTCCTCTGTGCGTGCCACACTGGACGATACACTCAAGGCGGGTGACCTGCAGCCTGGATTTGATATCTATAACCTTTACCACAAGCGACTCTTGCAGCGCCTCGTGTGGGCGGTGGAGTTTGTGGAGGGCGGGCTTGATACTCTTGATTTTTATTCGCAGGAAGAATTGCTGATTGATCGCGAAGATGCACCCTGGGCCCAGACGATTGAGGAACTCGATGACCTCTGGCGTCAGCGCATCAAGAGCAGTGCACTCAGCCTATCCTTGACGGGTATGGAGCTGCCTCTGATTCAGGAGCGTCTCAGTAAGCGTTTCCGCAATCAACTGACTCAAATTGCAAAAACCAATGACCGTGACGTGTTCCAGGCGTATCTGGCCACGGTGGCGCGCACGGTTGATCCCCACACCAGCTACTTTTCACCACGCGACTCCGAAAACTTCAATATGGGTCTGCGCGGTTCTCTACAAGGCATTGGCGCACAGCTGACCTCCGAGGATGAGTACACAAAAGTTGCGGAGCTGATCAAGGGCGGGCCCGCTGAGCAAGCGGGCGAGTTAAAAGCTGGCGACCGCATTATCGGTATCGGTCAGGGCGTTGATGGCGAGATGAAAGACGTCATCGGTTTGCGTCTTGACGATGTTGTTGATCAGATTCGCGGTGAAAAAGGCAGTACAGTGCGCCTCAATGTGATTCCAGCCGAGGGCGGCGGCGAAGCGGCTGCGCGCGAGATCGTGATTGTGCGTGACATGGTCGAGCTGTCTGAGCAATTTGCCCGCAGTGATGTGATAGATATTGAAGTTGAAGATCAGATTTACAAAGTCGGTGTGATCACACTGCCCTCTTTCTATTTTGACTTCGAGGCCGCCGCTGCCGGTTTGCCAAATTACCGCAGTTCCGCTCGGGATGTGCGTGCATTGCTTGAAGAGCTAAATCAGCAGGAGGTTGAAGCGGTTGTTGTTGATCTTCGCTACAACGGCGGTGGATCGCTCAATGAGGCTAACGAACTGGTGGGTCTGTTCATTGAATCGGGCCCAACGGTGCAGATCCGCTACTCCGGCCAGCGTAATGGGTTTGTCCGCTCATACGGTGACTCTGATGCCGGTGTTGTGTATGACGGACCACTTGCTGTGCTGGTAAACCGTGCCAGTGCCTCAGCCTCTGAGATTTTTGCCGGCGCAATTCAGGATTACCAGCGGGGTGTGGTGCTGGGCGGTCAAACCTTCGGCAAAGCTACGGTGCAGGAAATCATCCCGATGAATTATGGACAGGTCAAATTGACCCGTTCCAAGTTCTACAGGATTTCCGGTGCCAGCACGCAGAACCGAGGTGTCTTGCCGGATATCAATTTCCCGGATCGTTACCAGACCATCGAAACCATGGGTGAAAGTAATCTGGATGGCGCACTGCCCTGGGATACTGTCCGTCCGGTTGAGTTCCGCACCTATCATCCCATGCGCGACATCATGCCAGAGCTGCAGGCCCGGCACGAGGAGCGTGCTGCTCAGGATCCGGACTTTATCTTCCTGAACGATACAGTGGAGCGTATGCTGGACGCGCGTCAACGCACCACAATTCCTCTGAATCGTGATGCGTTGAAAGAGCAGCGTGATGCGGACCGTCGGGCAGCATTTGACGCTAACAACCTCAGGCTGCTTGCAAAAGGACTGCCTCTGGAAGTGTGGGTAGATGAAGAGTCTGACGAGGAACTTGACGCTGAACTGGCTTTATTGTCGACCGAGAACGAAGAAGACGAGGAAGCCAGCGAGGAAGAAGATCCCCTGTTGCTGGAAAGTGGACGCGTTCTGGTGGATATGGCGGAATTGCTCGGTAGCCCCATGAGTGCAGCAGAAGTTACTGCGCCCGTTCAATCTGCATCGGTGTCGGTGACTCTGTCCGGTCAGAATGCGGCAGAGAATTGAGGTTGCCAACACAGCTCAGGTATGTCCTGGGTAAGTTGAGGAATAAAAAAACGGGCGCACACAGCGCCCTTTTTTTTGGCTGACCGCAACCCTTATCGCAACCCTGACCGTAACCCTGACCGTAACCCTGACCGTAACCCAGTCATCATCGGGTCAGATATGCCCTGGCCTGTCGTCCTGCCAGCGTTACAAGGTCGCCTATAGCGACATTTACGTCGATTAAATGCAGTCCCCAGCCCGCGTTGACGGTGCCGTCGGCATTCATCACATCACCACTGATGCTATCGGTGCGCGGATCTGACGGGTCGGCATTAACCGTCACTTGCAGATATGAAAACTGACCATTGCTGACACACTCACCGGTTAACAAGCCTGGCACAGACACAAACGGTGTAGTGATTGCTGTGTTACCGCTCACCCAGGGTGATTGTGTGTTGGATGAAAAACCTTCAGCTGCCGCATTACTCATGTATCCATGCAGCTCATTATGACCGTGAGCCAACTGTGCCGGATTGGTGCAGATGGCTTTGCTGCCTTCACTATTGCGACCGAATAAACTGTTGGCGGGCGGTGGAACGTTGTCTCTGAATGACACGTACGACACAATGCAGCCGGTTTGATCACCAGATTCGCAGGCTGGCATCTGTTTGAAGGTACCCCCCACCTGAGCCCCGTCCGGCACTTGCGCCGTTGCCCCCAGCAGCATCGCCGAGATGATCTGTTGTTGAACGTCTTTGCCTTCAATCTCGTTGATGATCAGCCGGGAAAGCACACCGGCGCCCTGCGAATGACCAACCAGAATGACACCGCGTCCTTGATTGTGATTCTCAAGGTAATAGTTCCATGCATTGACGATGTCCTGATAACCCATTTCCCTGTCAGGTGTTACCGTGGGTGTGCCGCCGCCCAGATTGGCTCGCAGCGCGCCCAGCGTGACCTGCCGGTAAAGAGGTGCAAAGGTACGGCATTCCGAACCCAGTCTGGCAAACTGGTTGCGCACTACGTTCAGCTCCTCGGGTCCGGCAATCATGTCACTATTAGGTGTCATATCCAGTGATACGGTGGGATAGACGTAAAAGCAGTCGACTGGCGCGTCAGGTTTTGCGGCAAAACGCTCAAGCCGGGTACTGCCATCAGCATTGACAACGGTGCTGGTCAGGTCCACAGCGCAGGCGCGCGGATGATCGGGGCGACACAACCAGTTATCCGTGTCTGCATAATCAACGCCAGTTTCCGCCGCCGACACAGTGCCAGGCAACAAAACAACCATAAATGCCGCGCTGGCAATGGAGCTGGCTAGCCCATAATTTTTACGATTCATCATTCTTGTTACCCCGGAAAATGTTGATGGTGTGTGCAGCAGAATATGCCAGTCGCGATGATCCGGCAAGCCATGAGCCCGGCAGACTTTTTTCGGGTTATGACTGTGATTTCAAACGGCAACCGGTTACAGTTCGGTCATAAAATTCTAACTACCCGATTGCAGAAACCCAGCCCTATGAATCAAGAGAACACGACGGTAAGTACCGTAAAAACTCCACCGGCCCCTTCCCTGTTGTTATCGGTGCTACCACTGTTGTTATTGTTTGCGCTGCTGGCCTACAACGTTGCTCTGTATGGTGACGATTCCATCAGCGGCGCCAATCAGATGGCACTTATACTAAGCGCTGCTTTTGCCGGGGCAATCGGTTTGAGCCGGGGCATGGCATGGGCTGATATTCAGGACAATGTGCTGGATAACATCAAAGCAGCCACGCCGGCGATTCTTATACTGCTGATGGTGGGGGCTTTGACCGGTGCCTGGCTGGTAGGCGGTATTGTGCCCAGCATGATTTACTACGGGCTTGGAATCTTCAGCCCGTCGGTGTTTGTGGCCAGCGCATGCCTGATTACAGCAATTGCAGCCGTGGTTATCGGCAGTTCATGGTCCACTTCAGCAACACTGGGCATCGCATTGATGAGCATAGGTTATGCCATGGGAATCAACCCTGGTCTGGTGGCTGGGGCGATTGTTTCCGGGGCCTATTTTGGTGACAAAATGTCACCTTTGTCAGATACCACCAATCTGGCTTCCGGTGTCAGCGGCGTGGATTTGTTCACGCATATCCGTTACCTGAGTATGACAGCGGTGCCCTCAATGGTGATCACGCTGGTTCTTTATGTCGTGCTTGGGTGGATGATGGGCGGCGATGCCGCCAGTGTTGACGATACAGCCCGTTATCAGCAGCTGATAGCAGAGAAATTTACGGTAAGCCCGCTGCTGCTGCTGGTGCCGGCGGCAGTCATTTTCCTGATTATCCGCAAAGTGGCGGCCTTACCCGCACTGTTTATTGGTGCGATGGCCGGTATCCTGTGTGCGGTGTTGATGCAGCAGGATCTGGTGGCCGAATTAGCTGTCCAGCTGGGCACCACTTACCAGATTATGATGCAGGCTTTGTATGGTGATCTGAGTGTGGTTGCAGGCGATCCGGTGCTCGATGATCTGCTGAGTACCGGTGGTATGTACGGCATGCTCAATACCGTCTGGTTGATTCTGTCGGCGATGGTGTTTGGTGGAGTTATGGAGGCTTGTGGATTCCTAGGTCGTATCACTCAGGCTCTTATCAGTCGTGTGCGCAGTGATGCCGGTTTGATTACCGCCACCGGTGCTACCTGTATGGTGACCAATGTGTCTGCGTCGGATCAATATCTGGCACTGGTGGTACCCGGCCGCATGTTCAGCAACGCGTTTAAAGCCCGCGGTCTCGCTCCGCAGAATCTGAGCCGTACGCTGGAGGACACCGGGACAGTCACATCGGTGCTGGTACCGTGGAACACGTGTGGTGCCTATCATGCCAGCGTACTGGGCGTCGCAACCCTGGCCTATGCACCGTGGGCGTTTTTCTGTCTGCTTAGCCCATTAATGACGCTGTTTTTTGCCTGGGCACGTATTGGCATCGTGCGGACTGATCAAACGGTATAAAGTTTTTTTACAAAGTCTTGCAAAACATCATCCCAACGAAAGCGGGCGCTGGCGGCATTTTTCCTGATCTGATGCCAGCTCTCGTTATCGCTGCGTGCCAATTGAATGGCAGCTGAGGTGCAGTCAAGCATGTCACTGACCTGTTCTTCGCGTGAGTTACCACTGAATACAAAACCATTCACGCCGTGTATGACGGTATCTTTTAACCCACCGACGCGGTGAACAATACACGGTACTCCTGCACGCATGGCCAGCATCTGGCTGATGCCACAGGGTTCAAAACTGCTCGGCATCAGAAACAAATCACCCACGGTGTACACCAGATCAGCGAGTTCCTCTGAAAAACCCTGCAAGTACAAAAAGTTATTGTGCTCTTGCATCATCCGCGTACAGAACTGCTCCATCGCTCTGTCGCCGCTGCCCATCAGAATAAAAATGCCATCCGCCAATGACGCCAGCAGGTGTGACAATGCAGACTCACTGATGTGTTGATCGCGACGTTGTGCAGGAACCGGTTGCAACAGCAAGCTGACCTTTTGCTCGGTCAGTCGTCCAATAGAGACCACGCATACCGGCGCCGGTTTACGTTTGCGTTGCCACTCGGCCTGCCGGCATGCTGCAAAAAACAGGGAAGCCGGGACAAAAGACTGATGATCGGCCCATTGTTTCAGGCTTTTGTCGATCAGACTAAAAAGTTGGGTGCGCCGCTGCAGATCAGACAAAAAGCGCGTGCTGGTATCAACGCTAACTTCTGTATATTCACAGCCATTGAGTATGCCGAACAGTCGATTCCCTGCAGCGAGCCTTTGCAGATCCTGCTCTAGCCCCTCTCCCCCGACAAATGCTCTTTGTTGATCGTTGGGCTGCTGTATCTCCAAGGCATAACCCGGCGATACTGCATGCACCCGATCACTTAGCAACAAACCGCAGCGCATCAGGTTGATGCAGTCCGCATAACGCGGGTCGGTGATCTGTTCTATGCCAATATCGATGGAGGTGTCCAGCGCTGCCAACAGCTGCGAATGCCAGCTCTCCAGCGTCGAAAACTCCCCGCGCAAGGGGCGAATGCCCTGCAGCGAAAGATTATGGATGGTGTAAACGGTGTGAATATCCAGCAAGCCCGTATAACGCGGATGCAAGCGGCGCAACACGGCAACCATGGCTGCATGCCAGTCATGCAAGTGCAATACATCAGGACGGTGCAGCTCGTCGGCAATCAACCAGTCGCAGACCGCGGTGCAGAAAAACGCAAATTTATTGGCATCGGTGGCAAAAGGCGCCTGATCATCATGGCAGTAGATAGTGCCCGCACCACAAGCTGCAAACAAGGGGTGATCAAGCAGGTAATGATTGACCAAGGGGTGGTTATGGGCGGCATGACGGGGTTGAACCCGATACAGACTGACTGTTTCCGTGTGACCGGCAAACTGCGTAGCAAACTCGCCCAGTCTTAATGAATTGTTGATCTGCGCCAGCTGTTGATAGGCTGGCGTAATCACCGAAACCTGATGTCCCAGCCGTGCGAGCGCGCCAGGGATGTCAAGGATCACATCTCCGATGCCGCCTACCTTGCCACCTGTTAACGCAGCATTTTCAGCGGCGATCATCACGATATGTATACCAGTCTTTCCTTAAAGTCCTCGCACAGTCTGTCCGAGCATTTCGCGGGTGACCTGGGTGACGCCTTTTGCAGTCACACGGAATCCGCGGCGGATATCGTCAGCTTTGTTGTGCCCGATGACGGTCCCTTCAGGAATCACGCAGCCCCTGTCGATGATGACTTTGCGCAGTTTGCAGTGCCGGCAGATTTCCACATCCGGCAGCATAACGGCCAGCTCTATTTCTCAGTACGAGTGCACCCGTACAATGGAGAACAACAATGATTTGCGGACACTTTAGCTCGATATGATACAGCCACTGGACACCATCGAGTCCATTGCCATACTACGCCGGTTATCGTCGTCGAACACTCATTTGGCGAGTGGTAACTGCTCCTGAAACGTCCAGATAGGCCAACGCGGATCGTAAAGATTCAATTTGGTTGTCGGTTCAACCAGCTCCCTATTCGCTTGCCAGAATGAGTCAAGGCTGCCCACATCACGCCAGTATGTCTTGGTGCCATCCAAAGGGTCGGCAAAGCCTTAGGCAAACACTTTGTGGTCACTGACGATGGATGGGATGATGTTTTTGCCAAAATCATGGTCGGAATGATCGTTTTTGGCATCGTGACGCAGTTGCTCAAACAAAAATTCGGTTTTAGACACATAGTTGCCCATCGACGCCAGACAGTTGGACGGGTTATCCGGCAGCTTCTTCCAGCGGGACTTCCATAAACGATACGGTCATGTCGGCGTTAGTATCAGCATGATAGGCGAGCATGTCGCCGTAATCCTGACGGTACACATGGTCGCCGGACAGAGCCGTGACGTATCCCGGAATTTCGCCGCGAATGATATCGATGCTGCGGCAAGATCATAGTCCGGCGGCAGTTCTGCACGCTTGGCCGAAAACCGATTTGCCGGCAACAGCCATTGAGACTCCAGCAATTGCTCCTGATGGCGCTGTTGTTTCTGCGCCCGCAGTAATTCCGGGCTGTTGGTCAAACCCAAGGCGAAGCGCAGATCAAAATCCCCACAACTCCACCAGGCCGCGAGAGTTGGTATATCGTGATTGGCTAACATAGCCAATCCCCGTTCAGGATAGTCCTGCGGTGATCTGAACTGAGTAGGTAAGCTTTTCTCCAAATAAAACAATACGTTGGAATAGATACCTGATTCACTGAGATGACGGCGAACCTCCTCGGAAACAATGCCAAGGTCTTCGCCGATGACCATACAGTGTTGACGGTGACTTTCAAGGCGCAGAATGGGGATGACCGCATTTGCAGGGGTTTGCCGGCACGTAAACACAGCCACTGGCGGCAGTAATCGTGATCGCTGGTGGAGGTGATCAGCTGTCAGCAGCGCCATCATTGTCTGCTCACAGAGGGCTGATCCAGACTCATCTGTAAAAACATCAAGATTCAAGGCGGCCAGCACAGCCAGCAGATCAGCCTCGGGTATAAGCTGCCGTTCGCTGGCAAAATTGACAAATTCCGCCTGTACACCAAAACTGGCAAGAATCGCGGATAGCGTCTGATTACGCGGCTATTGTTTGTCTGATGTCACTGTTGATGCGGAGATCATTGCACAGGTGTCCGGGCTTTTATGTCGATGAGGGGTTGCAGGCGCGGTGAGCATAGAACGCGCAACCGGTCAGCCCCGGGAATTCGTCACGCAAACAGGCCAGCGGGACGGCTTTACACCAGTCACTGAAGTTACCTTTGTTGGTGAACGCCTGAACAAATATCTGTACATCAAAATGGCTGCCGAGCTTTTGTATGAGGTTACCACTGAGCACAAAGCCACCTCGAGAACCTTTGATCAAGGCAATATCGCCGCAGATGTTGCCCATCATGCGAGTGAAGTAGCGCAAGGTCTGATGTGCAACCGGGTCAGTGTCAGCCATCTTAACTATCTCCGCCGCATCGGGTGCCTCATGCGGTTCAACAGGGTGCCCGGCGATACAGCTGAGCGCACAGTAGATATTTGCAATCCCCGGGCCAGAAATCAGGTGCTCGGTGGTTACCCGCGGAAACCACTTCCACAGTTGCTGAAGCAGTGCCTGCTCGGCCTCGTCAACCGGTGCAAAGGCAGCATGACCGGGTTCAGAACTGATGACATCGCCGCCCACACTTAGGCTGGCAGCACCAAACCCGGTGCCGGGTCCGGCAATGGTGCGCAGGGCCTTAGGCCACGGGTCGGCGCTTGTGCTGCTTCCGGCGGGTTTTTGTAACCAATGTACCTGCAAAAGCTGCGGATGCAGCAGACACCATCCCTGCGCTTCAAAGTCATTCAGAACCATCACGGGCATGCCCAATGTATTGCTTAAATCCAGCCGATTGAAGCGCCAGGGATTGTTGGTCAGGCGAACCTCATCACCGTGCACCGGCGCAGCAACTGCCATGCAAAAAAGGCCCGGCAACGGTGCGTGCTGATCTGCAAGAAAATCCAGATAATCTCTGACGGCATCGGTCAGATGTGCAAAGTCGGCGCAGCGCATGGTTTTTATGCTCTGCAATGGAGCGCCGAGACCATTGCTGATGGCCAGTCTGATGTTTGTGCCACCAATATCTGCCAGGAGTGCTGTGACCGTCATGATGTGAGTTTTTCCATACCTTTTTGGTTTCGCCAGGTCAGCTTAACACCAAGCGATCTTTATGATGGACAAACTTACCAAACCAGATCATCCGGGATCGGAAAGTCCTTGTATGCGTCATCCAGTTCTGAATCATCTACCTTGCTGTTGGCATCAAACAATACCGCCTCCGGGGCGCGTTCTTTGATACGTTCTGCAGTATCGCGGTTGGTGATGACAGCACGTTTACCATCACCACAAATCAGTAGCTGCCCCGACGCCAGCAAACTCTGCTGATTTTCGGAGACAAACAGGTAGCGTACTTTGCCAGTGGCCGCGTCTTTAAAATTAAAACGGATTTCACCGTCTGGCTTGACTGCATGTTGTTGCAGAAGTTGTCGCACCTGGGCGCGAATTTCTTTATTGCGCTCGGCGATCTGACGCTTTTCGTTCAGCAATCTGTCCTGTTCAGCTTTCTCGGCACGGAACTGTTCTGCCCGTTTTTTCATCTCCTCCGCTGAGGACGATTGCCCTTTCGGCTGATGCTTTTGTTCTTTGCGTTTTTCCTGCTGAACCTGTTTAAGTTTTTTAGAATCCACCAATCCTGCGCTTAGCAGTTGGTCAGCCAACGATTTTCCCATAGCACATGTCCTGAATCTGTCTGTCTACACACATAGCCTAGCTGAATCGTCATCGATAGCCCAGCGTCAAGCGCAATACACCCGTGATCGGCAGTGCTAGAATGCAGGCATTAAGAAAAGTAAATCCCGCCAGGGTGGTTGGGGTTGCAACCCCGAATCCGGAGTTTTTGTCAGTATGTCGCCTGCCCCCACGCAGTTGCCAGAAGAAACATCGCCAAACCTGCAAACGGATGAAGCGCCTTCAGTCCCGCCCGTCCGCGCTGCCGGGCGTGCGGTGTGGCTGCGCAGGACATTAAACCTGTCCCAAAAAGAAGCCGTTGCATCAGCAACCATGACCGCAACCGGGGACAATTTCTTTAACGCGTTTGCAATTTTCCTGCATGCCACCGCCCTGCAGATGGGTTGGCTGACAGCAATCCCGCAGCTGTTTGGCGCCTTTTGCCAGTTATTGTCTGCGTGGTTAGGCAACTATCTTCCTCGCAAACCCATGGTGGTGATTGCGGCGGTTACTCAGGCAATTGTGGTTGCCGGTCTGGTTGCGCTTGCCATAATTCGTCCGGAGAACAGCGTGCAGTGGTTGATTACGATGGCGGTGTTCTATTTTGGATGTATCAATTTTATACAACCGCAATGGCGCGCATGGATGGGTTCTTTGGTGCCGCAGCGGCGCCGGGGTGCTTTTTTTGCATCCAGAACACGCCTGACAATGGTTGCTTCATTGGTGGTGTTTGCTGGCGGCGGCGCCTTGCTGAGTCTGAGTGAGCGCGCCGGTGTGGTGTGGCTGGGTTTTGCTGCGCTGTTCACCACAGCGGCCATTGGCAGGTCGATTTCCGGTCGATTGCTGTTTCTGATGCACGATCCGGATCCGAGGCCGCACCGCGATCGCCGCAAAGGCTTTCTGCAAAGCATGAAACAGTTGTATGGCTCACTTCAGGACAAGACCTTCCGCGATTACAGTTTTTTTGTCGCCGGCATGCAGGGTGTGGTGGCGATTTCTGCACCGTTTTTTGCGGTTTACATGTTGCGCGACCTGCAGTTCACTTACATGCAATACAGCGTGAACGCGATTGCCTCGATTGTGACGCAATTTGTCAGCCTGAGTTTTTGGGGACGTTTTTCAGACCGTTTTGGTAATCGAATTGTGATGCAGTTCTGCTGCATGACCATTCCGATTATCCCGGTGTTGTGGATGATTTCGCCCGATCCAACCTACCTGATACTGGTGCAGGTTATTTCCGGTCTGGTGTGGAGCGCGTTCAGTCTGAGCACCGCCAACTATCTCTATGATATCCGTCCGCAGAAGAGCGATTTTGCGGTGTATGCGGCGGTTCAGTCTGCGTTAGGCGCCATCGCCGTCTCCATGGGTGCGGTTTTTGGCGGCTTGATTGCGGCGGGCACACCCTTTTTGTTTGAGCGACTGGGTTTTCTGGATAACTGGCTGTCAAGTCAGTTGTTTGTGGTATTTTTTGTTACCGCTATTCTGCGCTTTGCGGTGGCCTTATGGTTCCTGCCGCGGGCAAATGATCCGATTGCGCGTCGACGTCCGAAGGTACTGCAGCTGATACTTCGTGTTTCCCGGTTTAATGCCATAACAGGTGTGAGTTTTGACTGGTTAAGTGTGACGCGTAAAAACTCGCGCTCAACCGCAAAAGATGACGCGGATCTTGACGAGCCCGCAGAGGCGGACAGTGCTGACTCTGCTGATGAACACGATGACTCGCGGTCAAACAAATAATGTCGGGTGCTGAATTTATTATTACTGGAGAAAAACATGCTGCCAACACTGAATAATCCGTCACTGCCTGCCACACCTCGCCCCGCGCTGAGTCGCTCTTTGTCAGCTGCTATTGCCGTGTCGATGATGACGATGGCCGCAATCAGTCAGGCGGATGAGGCCAGCCTGCTGGCAATTGGGGTAGCCCCTTCCGCTCAGCGTATTGGTGAGGATATTGCCACCCTTGCCGGGTTTGGCACGCGCCATACCTTGTCTGAAACGGAGTCTGACACCCGCGGCATCGGCGCGGCCCGGCGCTGGATCAAGTCCGAATTTGATGAAATCTCTGCGGCGTGTGGAGGCTGCCTGGAGGTCATTTACGTCAGCGGCGTGGTCTCCGGGACAGCGCGGATACCCGATGCAACCGAGGTGGTTAATGTGGTGGCAATCCAGCGCGGCACGCGCGACAGCAACCGCTTTGTGGTGATGAGTGGCGACATCGACTCACGTGTCAGCGATATCATGAACTCCACCGACGACGCCCCAGGTGCCAATGACAATGCCTCTGGTATGGCGGGTGTGATTGAAACGGCGCGGGTGTTGTCGCAGTACCAGTTTGAGGGGTCAGTTATCTACACCGGTCTGTCCGGTGAAGAACAAGGGCTTAACGGCGGCGCTATTCTGGCCGCTTACGCGCACGAGCAAGGCTGGGACATGCAGGCCGTTATCAACAACGACATGATAGGCAATATCCGCGGCATTAATGGTGTTATCAATAACACCACGGCGCGGGTGTTTTCAGAAGGTACGCGTTATACCGAAACCCCCGAAGAAGCTGGCCAGCGCCGCTCCCAAGGTGGCGAAGTCGATTCCGCGTCGCGCAATCTGGCGCGCTATATCGATCTGATGGCAGATCTGTACGTGCCGAATCTGGATGTGATGATGGTGTATCGTCTCGACCGTTTTGGACGTGGCGGGCATCACCGGCCGTTTAATGAGGCCGGGTTTCCAGCCGTGCGCATCATGGAAACCAACGAAAACTATAACTGGCAGCATCAGGATATCCGCGTTGAAGACGGCATTGCCTACGGCGACGTGCTGGAGCATGTGGATTTTGACTATGCGGCCAAGCTGACCGCTCTCAACGCTGTAACGCTAGCCTCCATGGCGTGGGCGCCAGCCCCGCCGCGTAATGTCACTATCAGTGGTCAGGTTAGTCCCAGTACAACCCTGCGCTGGGAGAAGGTAGACGGTGCCACTGCCTACCGTGTGCACTGGCGATTAACAACAGATGCTCAATGGACTCATTCGCGTCTGGCCGGTGATGTCAGTGAGTTCACGTTGGAAAACGTGGTTATTGATAACTACTTCTTTGGTGTGTCGAGTGTGTCCGAGCGCGGCATGCAGAGCCCGGTGGTATTCCCGGGCGCTGCAGGGGCGTTCTGAACGGCACTGGAGATCAGTCAAACACCACGTTGCGGATCACGGAATAGAAGTCACTGACGCCGCGCACAAACGCGGCTTCAGGGACACGTTCGTCATTGCCGTGCACACCGGTGTGCTCACCATCATCGGTGATCAGCGGGTTAAATCCATAACTGATGATACCCAGGTCGCGGGTAAAGTGGCTGTCGGTAAACCCGGTGGTCACTGACGGAATCACCCGCGATCCCGGATGCAATTCACCGGTAACGTTGCGAATAGCTTCAAACAGGCGCGAGTTAGTCGTGGATATGGCAGGTGTAAACGCCATAATCACCTCAACGGTCACGCCGGTGTGAGCTATCAGCGCTTCGAGTTCAGCGACAAACTGTTCAGCAGGTTTATCCGGCAATATGCGGCAATCCAGTTCAGCCCACGCCTCTGGCGGGATCACATTGATTTTGCTGGAGCCTTCAAAGCGCGTCATCGAGCAGGTATCTCTGGTCAGGGCATTGTGACCTGGCCGCTGTTCGTGCAGGCGTTGCAGAAACTCCGGATCCTGAACCGCCCGCCCCATATCCGCATAGGCCGTTGCCCATTCATCGTTCATGGTTTCTGACAGCGCCACAAAATACTCATCCACCGGGGGAATAATGCGCGGGGGGAACGGATTCTCCAGTAGTGTGTTAAGCGCCTGCACGATGCGGGTAACCGAACTGGTGGTGCGGGGTGATGAACCATGACCGGGGACGTCAACCGCCTTTAAATGCAGCCAGACCGGGACCTTTTGAGTCACCTCCACACCAAACGCAATATCTCCCGCGCTGCTGCGGCTGCCGCCACCCCCCTCGTTGAGCAAGATGCCAACGTCTTCAAATATCTCGGGGCGGTTATCAATCAGCCAGCCTACTCCAAACTCGCCGCCCGCTTCCTCATCTGCTGTGGCAAGGAACACCACATCGCGGTTAAGTGCCTGGCCGGAGGTATGCAGATTCAGAAAGGCGACCAGTTGTGCAATGCCCAGTCCCTTCATGTCGCGTGTGCCACGGCCATAAAGGTAGCCATCTTTGAGTTCGCCGGATAAGGGATCAAAGGTCCAGTACTCACGATCGGCAGGCACCACGTCGGTGTGTTGCAGCAGGATCAGCCCTGGCTCATCGCCGCCCTCCAGGCGTGCCCAGATATTGCCACGACCAGGCGCGCTTTCAGCTGTCTCGTACGGAATGCCGTAGCTGTCAAAAATGCGCGCATAAAACTCTACGGCCCGGTACTCATTGCCAGGCGGGTTAATGGTGTCAATGCGCACAAATTCCTGTAACCAGCCAACGGCGTTATCGTCGGCGGGGGTTGATTGCGCATAGGCTGCAGGCAGCAGCACGGAGAGCGTAAGCGCAGCGACTGATTTCAACATCAGCCTTTGTGTTGAAAGGACAGTTCTGAATACCTTGTTATTGATCTTCACCATGGTCTCCGGTTGTGGGTATTGGTAGTATGTTGTTAGCAATATGGATGCCAGACATTGGCACGAGGACTTGATAATGACATCAGCAACAATAAAGCTCCAGATCGGAAATGCGCTGCCACCGGGCAATCAGGCGGAAAGTGCCAAAGTTATCAGTCTGTGGAAAAGCATCCATCACTTTTTCACCGACACTGAATTCACTGCTATGGCGGGAATCAATGCTACCAGCTGCCGCTATCACCTCACTCTGGATGCCTCTGCACTGCTGGCGTTGATGGAGCATGCTGTCACTATTGCGGGCAGTTTTGATGCGTATGCTACAAAACAGGGCGCAGACAGCGCGCTACCAATCAACGCGGCGTTAACAATCACCGTCAAACGCACTGATCAGGCGCTGACTGAACTGGAGTCCTATCAGATCGCCAGTGTGTTTATCCAGCAACTGGTATTGGCGTGTCATATCTGCCTGCCCGGTTCAATCCAGATTCTCAACAGCCGCTATGAGGGCAGCGGCGCTCATCGTTATGAAGCGCAGACCTTTGATAGCAAAAATTCTGTACGGTGCCATGAAAGCGGCCAGTTACAACGAGTGGCCAGAGTTGCCTGTGCAATCCTTGGGAACGGTCTGGGGCTGGTTGACAAAATGTGAGACCAGTTGCACAGATACAGCTTTAAATAATATTAACAAGGTATTGTTTACATTGCTTAAAGCGGCTGAGCAGCGCCATGAGTACAGTGCCCGCACCGTGCTGTTAGTGATTTATCAGCTTGAGGTATTGTTGGACTGTCGTCAGGCCGGCAATCATGAGCTTCTTCATGCCAGGGCACGCAGTGTGCTGGGCGCTATTCCCGAGCAATCCAACTGTTTGCGTGAGTTACAGGACGTGCGTAATAACCTGTTCCTCGCCAGTCAGCCAGTGCATCGGCCACCGTTGATCTGCAATCACACGGCTGACGCCCTGCGCGGGCAGAGTGGTCAGCATAACAGCGCTGTTGAATCCGGGACCGCCATGGTGCTGGCCCTGTTGCAGGATCTGATCCGTCATCAGGCGCAGTCTTACACCTTCAGTGAGAACTGGAGTCGTGCTTGAGGCGATTCCCCAGGTTGAATTTTTTGTGTGATCAGCTGAAGAGTGTGCCGGTATGACTGCTATTGCGACCTTAACCATGAGCCCGGCCGTTGATATGTTTGCCAGCACGGGGCATTTTTTTTACGACAGCAAAACACGCTGCCAGATACTTCATCGTGCACCGGGCGGCGGTGGCATCAACGTTGCCCGTAACCTGCGCCGTCCCGGGCTGGATGTGCTGGCAGTGTTTCCTGCGGGCGGCCATCACGGAGACTTGCTGGAACAGTTACTGACGAATGATGGCCTGCCCTTTAAACGCATTCCTATCGAGAATGAAACCACACAGAATATTTCACTGACTGAAGGCAGTTCTGGTCAGACTTTACACCTGGTGTTTCCCGGCGCTGTGCTTCAGGCCAATGAGTGGCGAGCCTGCCTGGATGCCATTGATGCCATTACGCCCGCGCCACAGATGCTGGTGATCAGCGGCAGCCTGCCAGCCCCCATCCCTGCGACGTTTTTTGCTGATGTCATACATGCCTGTCACCAACGCAACATTCGTGTGGTGCTTGATACGTCGGGTGCAGCGCTGCGCCATGCGCTGGAGGCCGGTGTGTACTTTGTGAAACTCAATCGCGAAGACTTTACCGCCCTGGGCTATGCCGGGCCAGATACCCCACAGGATCGCCTGATGGCCATGAAAAAGATGGTTGATGACGGCTGGGCCGAGCATCTGGTGCTGACACTGGGGCCCAATGGCGCATTATTAGCCAGTCGCTCGGGTGAATTGATGCACATCACACCTCCCCCGGTTACCGTGGTCAGTCATGCCGGCGCTGGGGACAGTTTTGTCTCAGTCATGACCTGTAAGTTATATCAGGGGACCGGTGTGGCAGAAGCCTTTGGTTACGGCGTTGCTGCTGCTGCGGCAGCGATTAGCACGCCAGGAAATCAATTGGAGGATTTTGACTGGCTGGCGCAGGTTTACGCGGGTATTACCTGCAGACTCTGAGTGTCACTCAAGCATTTCGAATTACCCGCAGAGTCAGATTTTTGGAAGACCGTCCGGTCAAACACTAATCCGTTTGTTAACGCTGGCGCAGGCTCTTACAAGATGTCACAAAGTCATCGACAGAGCCATTACCATGTGATAGCGTCCGCCATGGAGCATTGTTCAAAAACATCAGTTTTGTGAGCAGCAGCATGCTTCAAACACCCGTTAATGCAAGTAACATCGGTTACAGGAAATCACTCACAATTTCCTGACAGTGTAGCCAAAAAAAAATAATTAGAATGGAGCAATAAAAGATGTTCAATTTACCTTTCAAGCGCAGGCTGTTGTGCACGTCTGTCTGCCTATCATTACTCCCCATAGCCAATACCGGATTTGCCCAGCAGGACGAAGAAGCGGTAGAGGAAATCATTGTTACCGGTTCATTTATCCGCCGTAGCGAAGGTTTTACCCAGGCATCTGCTGTCACCCAGCTTAATGCCGCTGATCTGGCCGATGAAGGCACCATGAACCTCGGGGAAGTCATCCAGAATCTGACATTTGTGGGTGGTCCTGCCTCGGCCATTACCAACACCATTCAGGGAACTTCATCGCGAGTTACCAACATTGACCTTCGTGGTTTGGGCGCCCGATCAACCCTGGTGTTGGTAGACGGAAAACGTATTGCAGATGCAAACGTCAATCTGTTGCTGCCTACTATCGCCATTTCCCGTATTGATATTGTTGCGGATGGTGCTGCAGCACTGTACGGCAGTGAAGCCGTGGCAGGTGTGGTCAATTTTGTGCCCTATACCTCTTACGATGGTCTAAAGTTAGAGGCTTACTCCGAACAGGATTCCCGTAGAACTTTCGAAGATCACTCCATGCAGGCATTGTGGGGCGGCGCCATTGGCGACCTTGATGTGGTGCTCGCGGGTCAGTTCAAGTCCAACACCAGGCTTGGCTGGGACGAGCGCCCCGAACTGGCGCAGGCAGGCATGAACTACTCGTCCAATGCGCCTGGCAACTGGGTGGTACCAAACCGTAACGCCGCGGGTGAATACACTGGAACTCGAACCAACCGCCCCGACCCGAACTGTGCGCCGGCTTCCCAGCGTCAGTCTTATGTCAAAGGCGAAAACAACAACCCGTTTGGTATGCTAGTGGGCAGCACTGCAACCGGTACTTGTTTTTTTGACTATGGTGATACCCGCAGTTATCGCGATCCGTTGGATAACAACTCCCTGTTTGCCAATGCAACCTGGGATGTCAGCGACGACCTGACGTTAAATCTGCAAGGATTTACCTCGCGTTTGTATCAAACGGCCTACACGTCCACGTCTAACCCTGGTAACTCGCGTATTGGAGAGCTTCCAGTCGTACGTGGCGAAATCCCCGGGAATCCGTTCCGTGCGGTGAATGCGTCAGGACAACCGCTGTTTGGTATTGATGCGAACCGTGATGGGATACCAGATCGCGGCACCACTGACCGTAACGGTGATGGGCTGCCAGACTATATTGTTACTGGCACGACTGCCAATGGCGTGCCGTTGTTTGAAGATGTGCGCCCGCGCACGCTGCGACCCATCAACAAAACTCATATCATGCCAAACGGATTTACTCCGGATGCTGACAATATATCCGGCAGCGTTGACCGCAACAGCCGTTACAGTCTGCAAGCCAATTTTAAAGTGCCGGTGTTGGAAGGCTGGGAAGGTTTTGCCGCCTATAGTTACAGCCACCGCAAAATTGGATTTATGGCGACCCAAGAATATGATATCGAAGCCATGAAACAAGGCTTGCGTTGTGATCCCATCCGTGATCGTGCAGCATGTTACAACCCCTTCTTCGTCACCGATCAGAGCAATCAGACTTCGCCACAAGTGATTGAAGCTATTGCTGCTCGCAGCCGTTCATTTGCAGAGAACGACCTGAGTGTAATCGATGTTGTGATCAACGGTGAGTTAGGTTTTGATCTGCCCGGTGGCACGGTCGGGGCAGCCATTGGTTTCCAGCGTCGTGCAGACAGCTACGACAACACACCGTCAGAAACCGCTATCCGTGGTGCTACATGGATTGGCAGTCCTATCGCCGTGACCAGGACAAGCGGTAGTCGTGAGGTTGACTCACTGTTTGCTGAATTCGCGTTGCCCGTGTTGGACAATCTGGAAGTGGAAGCCGCGGTGCGTGTTGAAGACTTCAGTACTGGCGCGCGTTCAACCGATCCTAAGATCGGCTTTACCTGGGCAACGACCGATTGGATGAGTATTCGCGGCACCACGGGCGATGCGTTTATCGCGCCAAGCCTGCAACAGTTATTGAACCCGGTCAGATGTTCACTGTCCACTGTCAGTGACCGGTTCTCCGCCTTCTCGGCCTTTACGACCTTCTGCGCCGGTGGCAACCCCGCTCTGCAGAACGAGACCTCTACCTCTAATCAGCTGGGTGCAGATTTTGCTTTTGGTGACCTGACATTCTCATTGACCTGGAATGAAACTGATTTCACCAACCGTATTGTAGGTATCGGTGGTCAGCAGATCATGAATGCTGAGTTTGCGGCCTTCCAGGCGTGGTCGGGCTTCACCGGCAATGGTGTTGGTGCAGCCAACCGTCCCAGCATGGCGCAGTTGCAAGCCTGGCTGGCAAGCGGACTGTCCAATCCAGATATTATCCGCGACAGAAATGATCTGGGTACCATTCTGCAGGTGAATTCACCCGGCAGCGTTAACGCCCAGTCAATCAAAGTCACCGCCTGGGATGTACAGGCCAACTATAACTACAGTCTGAACAATTGGGGTGATCTGCGCTTTAATCTGCAGGCCACCAACATGAGTGAGTTCCTGTTTGCCGACAGCACCACAGCAGTTCCGACAGATGGTGTTGGCAGCACAAACTTACAAACGGGCACCGCTCCGGCGATACCTGAATGGAAGGCTAACCTGCGTATGGGCTGGGTCATGGGTCAGCATGCTGTGACCGGCACCGTGCGTTATGTTGGTGCGGTCGACTATGACGGTACCCGGTATACCATCATCGACTCGTTTGCGGGAACCAACCGCGTACCCACGGCAGAGCTGACAGAAATCAGAGCCTGGACAGACTTCGATTTGTCTTATACCTACCGTGGCCTAGAAGTGTTTGACGGCGAAATGGGCGTTACCTTGGGTGCTCGTAACCTGTTTGACCGAGAGGCTCAGTGGACTGATGACTTCGCCGGTGTGATGGGTGAAATGCAGGACCCGATGGGTCGTTCCCTGTACGCTCGTCTGGTGTACGATTTCTAAACGCCATGGTCGGCTTGTAACGCACAGACCAAAAGGGCCCCTGCTAGGGGCCCTTTTTTTTCTATACCCGCGGCACAGCCAGCACATTAAAACTGATACTGATCCTGTCCCGCGCGCTCTGATTTTCATCCACTCCATGTTCTAGCCACCCTGGAAACACATACATGCGCCCTTCTTCTGGCCGCATGCGCAATTCACTGGCGGTAAAGGCCGTGGGTCCTTCAATCGGGTAGGTCAGCATGCGCGAGGCAACTCTGGGGTCACGGAAAAAAATACTCCCGCAATCAGGTGCATCCAGGCTGACATAATAGACCCCGCTGAAGTGGCAGTTAGGATGGTAATGAATCTGGTTGGAGGCGCCGGGCGGACTGATATTCACCCAGGCTTGATGTTGAAGCACAAAGCCCGCTTTGAAGTGTTGTGATTCAGCAATACGCTCACACACCTGCAGAATTCTCAGGTTAATCGGTTCAAACTCTGGCAGATTCTGCAGATTATTGGCACTTTGCCAGCCTTTGATATTGGTCTTGCTGACACCGGCCGGGTCGCGTTGACGTAGTTGTAATGCCAGACTCAGCAGCTCTTGGTTAAAGCGTTGGCGATCGTCAAACAGTGTTGTCCACACCAGTGTGGGGAATAGCGATTCGGGGATAATTTCCACGTCATTGTCCTTGTTGCAGCAGTGTCAGCCCTTGCGATGTGCGCTCAGGGTTGACCCAGAGCTGCCCGCGTTTCGTTGATACCATGTCTGAGCCAGCCAGCCTCGTTGGAATTAGCCGAGTCAGTCAGCAGTTGCTGCAGTGCTGCCAGGCGCGCTTGCAGCGCCGGCACGTTGCCGGGTTCCGCAGTCAGTGCAATATCGGCCATGTGCATGGCCCGCACCGCATCACCATCGCGAAGGTACTGCTGTGACATTTCAGCAACCCGATCAGCCCCGCCGCCCAGTGCCACCAGATCCGGGTACACTGCCGCTGGGCCAGTGGCATACATGTTGGCCGGATTGCCATCAAACCAGCCCATGTATCCCTCATAAATACCGCGCACGGTCCAGGAAATCGCGCCATACTCCTCACCGATGTTCAGATCATCAGGCAGGGCAATTTCCTGCATCAAGGTATAAACATCCTTACCCTGATTCATGCCGGCCACGGTTTCATCGTGGACATGCAAAATGGCGTCGCGGTATTTGCTGACGGCCTGATTAATCATGGCATTGCCGTGAATGGCGTCACCGTGGCTTGGAATCATGATCTCCGGCTGTAACGCCAGTACCTTGTTCAGCGAGTTCACGTAATCCAGTGCCCAGCGCGGTTTGGTGCCGCGCAAAGTATAGATGTTGGGAAATGAGCCATAAAAATTATCACCCACAAACACCGCCTTTAGCTCAGGTATCCAGACCGACAGGTGGTCGTAGGTTTCGCCCGGCGTGTGAATGATTTCAAAGGTCAGGCCACCGAGGCTGAAACTGTATTCACGGTCAAACAGAATGGTCGGTGTGATGCTGGCGGTGTAATTACCGGGATTCATCTGCCCGGTCTGTACTGCGCCGCCGGCCGGACGCGGCATGTCAGGAAACTGCGCGGCATTACGGATGGCAAACATGCCGGCAAGGCGGTTCTGGTAATGCATAAACTCTTCATGTTCGGCGTGGGCGATGATCTCAGTGCCCTCCTCACGCCACAACTGCACACCACCAATATGATCACCATGAGCGTGTGTCAGCACGATGTAGCGCACGGATGCGTCGCTGACTTGCTGCAGAAGTTGCTTATGACGGGGCGCAGTGGCTGGCAGCGAGGTATCGATAATGACGTTACCCTCGCTGGTCATCACCATAAAGGTATTGCCAAAACCGGTGGCCTGCCAGATCTCGTCAGTGATGCGATGCGCTGTGGTGTCGTTTATGCCTGCCTGAGTCGGATTCAGACCCAACGGGGTTTGCGCCAGCGCAGGATGAACTACTGACAGTGTTAACACTGCCAGCGTTGATCCCAATAGGGTTAATCCAAAGAGGGTTGATCCAAAGAGTGTTGGCAGCGTGAGACGCAGTTGACCTGCAAAGCTCTTATCAAACATGTCAGCTTCCTGTTTTATTGTTTTTTGTGCTACTCGCGTTGATCATAATGCCTGCAACCCGCCTCGTACAGAATACTGACAAGGCTAGGGTTGCAACATAAACCGTTGCTGCGTCACCGACTCTATCTTGTCTCGTGAGTAAAACGCCGGGAACACCTTATCGTTGGCCCACAACTCAAACAGATTGTTGTAAAAAGGGCTATCGGGATCGTCCACCTGCCCCGGTGTATTCATGCCGAGTGTGTTGTCCCAGTCGCGTGTGTCCACAAAGATGCGGAATGATGCCCCAGTCGTCTGATTATCACCTCCGCCGGTATTGCCCAATGTATAACCGTTACCGCCGCGGGGTGCCGGGCCGACATTCAGTACCTGTTGAGTTGCCTCATCCACCGCGCTTGCCAGTGGATGGCGAATCAGCGCATGGTGATACTTTTCCTGCCCGTATTGCCACTGACTCCAGTCTGATCCAAGTTTGTTATTCAGGGTTATCAGTGCGAGTTGCAGCACGTCCTGCAAAAACTGATCACGACCGGCCAGTGGATCAGCTCCAAAGTCTCCGTCGGGTGACAACAGGAAATCAATTGCGGTCTTTAAGCCTACGCGCAGGTAGCTCTGCGCCTCTGCTGGCACTTTGAGAGCGTCTATGCTGTCCAGCAGTTGCCTTTCAAAAGCGACATAAATACCCGCCTCTACCGAATCCTTGTCGAGAACAAAGTTCCAGTTCAATAACATCTGCCGTGCCCTCTCCACGTCCGCCTCGGCTGCGGGCCGGTCTTCAAACAGCGGGATGATGGTGCGTGCGGGCACCGACAGGTAGTCATGCTGCAGTTTGATCATGTCCATCATATTAAATCGTCCACCGGAACCCAGCACTTCACTGCCACGCACCCAGCGGAACGGGTCTGTCCAGGTGTAGCCAATAGCCTCCAGAAACGGGTAATCCGGTGGTGTGTAGTTGCTGTTGGAGGTTTCCACAAAGCCTCTGGCAGGATTGTACTCGTGTGGCAGATCTTTGATGGGCAGGTAACCATCCCACTCAAAGCGGCCATCGCCGGGTACGGGCACCATGCCACTGAAGTTGCGGCGTATTGGTGCAATACCAACCGCCTGCCAACCGATGTTGCCTGCGCGGTCTGCCCAGATCATGTTTTCGCCGGGGATATGACTGTAACTGGCCGCGTTACGAAACTCTTCCCAATTCTGTGCCTGATTCATGCGCAGCGAAGCCAGGTATGGCGCGCCGCCGATCTCCATCCACGCCGGGCGTACGGCGTAGGCCAGTTGATTGGCGGTATCTTCGAAGGTCACCGGTCCATGGCGGGTGTACTTCAGCGTGACGGTGACCGGCTCGCCATCTTTGACTGCGATGGTTTCCTCGATAATCTCCATGTTATGCCAGCGATTGTTGTAGCGGTACTGATCGGGATTGTCGGGATTGGTCTCATACACCAGCAGGTCTTCACCGTCGGTTGAGAAAATGGTCAGGCCCCACGCGCCTACGCCGTTGTGGCCGATAGAAATGCCGGGAATGGTGGGTTCGCCGCCGCCAATCACATTCCAGCCCGGACCTACCAGGTGCGCCCAGTAGCGCAGCGATGGCACGGCTTGTGCGCGATGCGGATCGTTAACCATCATCGGGTAGCCATCCTGAGTCAACTCTCCGCTGACTACCCAGTTATTGCTGCCGATATCATCTTTACTGCGTCCGGCAAGTTCTCTGGCTTCGGCATCCAGCACGGCGGCCAATTGTGAAAACTGTTGAGCATCGTTGCGCTGCGCCACTGTCGCGATATCCTGTGGTTCAAAGCGCAATTCTGCCCGGTAGGCATTGTACAAATGCAGAATGTCGTTGTTGAGCAATGAGTTGCAGTTGATTTGTGAATCCAGTGTCAGGTCTGGAACATGGGGGTGGTAATAGGTGAGCTCTTTAACAATCTCTTCACCAACCGTGCACACGGCCCTGCCGGTGGCCAGTTCTGCAGTGATATTGCCCAGCAGACCGCCGTGACGGGAAATCACCACCTCTGGCGTCCAATGTTGTGGCGCAATCCCCAGTAGCCTGAATGGTAGCGACAACTGTGCCGGATCGGCCAGCACCTCATCGATGCGTGCATTCACGCCCGCCACAAACGCAGTAATGATCTCGTCTCCGCGCGGGTGGTAGTGATTCATCTCATCAGTGATATCGCCACGGAACTTGAACAACCGGGCGCCATGATCCCGCTCAATAGCACGTGCGCCAAGTATCTCTGCCGTGGTCCCTGTAGCCTGAGCACGCCACAGTTCAAACTGGAAAAGACGATCTTTGGCGGCGTTGTATCCTTGCGCAAAAAACAAGTCGTGTTCAGTCTGCGCGTAAATGTGTGAAATGCCCCAGCGGTCTTTCAGAATCTCCACCGGTTGCTGAAGGCCGCTGATCTGCACCGTTGCAATTTCCTGTGCCGCCGCGTGGGTGGTGTTCAGGGCAACAATCACGGCAAATGCGAGCGATGTCAGGCGGACTGGTATGGACATGGTGCGGCCTCTGGCTTCTTGAATTATTTTAGAAATTGAATTGTGCAGCGGGCGAGCAATCAGGGTGATGCTACGCTTTCTGGAAAGTGATTGGCAATGCCGACTTCTTATTCGTAACGTAAGAAAGGGAGAGAGATTAATCACAAAAGCCTTGTGGGCTTTTGTGCCCCTGCGGGCTTCGCGCGGTCGCGCTTGTTGTAACGTGCTGCGCACGTTATCGAACTCTATCGTTCAAATCTCTCTCCCGCCGCTGGGCTGCGGTTGTTGTTTACAGGTGAGAGATTGGGCAATGCAGGTAGTAGATTCTTTAAGTGGCGGAGGGAGAGAGATTCGAACTCTCGAAGGACTTTCATCCTCGCCGGTTTTCAAGACCGGTGCAATCAACCGCTCTGCCATCCCTCCGCAGCGCGCAAAGCCGGCATGTTACTACAATTTATTTATCAGTCAACTGGCTTTTTTGCCCACAGGTATTAGCGCTGTGCGTTGGCAAGGGGCCGAAAATCGTTGATTTTGTCACTTTCATCCGTATGATGAGGCCGTGAAAGAGAAAGACAAAAAAGTCGATCTTATTGCGTGGAGGTGGCGGGCTTTCAGCCCAGAGTCCGCGTCACCGGGTACCAGGGAATGTTTTTATTGATTAACCGGAGGTTTATTGTATGAGTCAGTATCAACTTGAGTCCACCCACAGCCGCGAGTCGTCGCTGGCGGTTAACAAAGTTCTTAAAAACACCTATATGCTGCTAGGCCTGACCTTGGCTTTCAGCGCATTGACCGCTGCCTTTGCAATGGCGTCCAACGCTGCACCGGTCAATATCTGGGTCATGCTGATTGGCTTCTACGGCTTGCTATTCCTGACACACAAGATGGCTAACAGTGCTTGGGGTCTGCTGTGTGTGTTCGCGCTGACTGGCTTTATGGGTTACACGCTGGGTCCAATTCTTGGTTACTACATGGCCAGCGCCAATGGTTCACAGCTAGTGATGACTGCCCTCGGTGGAACCGCCTTCATATTCTTCGGGCTCTCGGCGTATGCCCTCATTTCCAAGAAGGACTTTTCCTTCCTGAGCGGTTTTATGATGGCCGGTTTTCTGGTCATTCTGGCGGCGGTGGTTGCCAATATCTTCCTGCAGATCCCTGCCCTGCAATTGGCGTTGTCCGCGGCGTTTATGCTGTTCTCCAGCGCAGCAATCCTGATGCAGACTGGCGCAATCATTAATGGTGGCGAGCGCAACTACATCCTGGCGACGGTGACTTTGTATGTGTCTTTGTACAACATCTTCATCAGTTTGCTGAATCTGCTGACAGCGTTTGGTGGTGAAGAATAATCTGCCACTGAAGAACGATGGCCACAAAAAAGCCCCGGCATGTCCGGGGCTTTTTGTTTTTGTTGATGGCAATACGGCATAATGCGGGCAGCAGGAAAAACCTGCAATGTTCAACATGACAGGCAAATGTTTATGATTATCAGTGTGCTGGTAACGGGATCTCCTGTGTCTCAACAAGCTGCGCAAAGCGCTTTGTCATTCTGTACCGCTGTACTGGCCAGTGGTCACACCCTTTACCGGGTGTTTTTTTATGAAGACGGCGTGCACACAGGTAACGCTTTAACGGTAGCGCCTCAGGATGAGCGTAATCTCAACACCGCATGGTCAGAATTTATTCAACAGCATCAACTTGATGCGGTGATCTGTGTGGCCTCTGCACTTAAGCGTGGGATTCTCAACAACACTGAAGCGACGCGTTATCAGAAGCCGGCAGCAAATCTGGCTGCCGGGTTCGAGATATCAGGTCTTGGGCAGTGGGTCGATGCCTGCCTGAACTCCGACCGTGTTGTCAGCTTTGGAGCCTGAAAGCATGAAAACCCTGACATTTTTAGCGAGACAGGCGCCTTTTGGCAGTAGCAGTGCCAAGGCTTGCTTGGATATGGTGCTGGCCTCTGCTGTGTTTGAGCAACAGGTGAATTACGTGTTTCTGGATGACGGTGTCTGGCAATTGGTGCGCGGGCATGCGCCGGATGGTATTGGTGCAAAAAATACGCTGGCTGCGCTGCAGGCTCTTGAGTTATATGGTGTCGATAATGTCTATGCACTTGATGAATCGATGTCAGAGCGTCAACTCACTCAGGCACATCTGCAGATTCCTGTACGTTTGTGTACACGTGCAGAGTTGGGCGCGATGATCAACGCGTCTGATGTGGTGACCGCCTTATGAGTACCCTGCATATCGTCTCATCATCACCATTCCAGACCCATGCCTTGCAATCGGCATTAAAAGTGGTGTTAAAAGGTGACGCTATCCTGTTGATAGAAAACGGGGTTTATGCGGCTGTTGACGGGCCTGAGATGGCACAGATGTTGGCTGGAGCTGCGGATAGCTCGAGGGTTTATGCCCTTGAGGAAGATCTTAACGCCCGGGCCTTGCCTTCTCTGGCAAAGCACGTCATCAAAGTGGGTTATACCGACTTTGTGCAGCTGGTCTGCCAGCATCACAACAGTGTCAACTGGAGCTGAGCATGAGTGTCAGCGGAGAACAGCGCTGGTTGCTGCTGGCCGATAACCGTCAGGTTGCGGTTGATCAGGATGGCTTTTTACTGGTTCTGGGTGACTGGGATGTTAACGTTGCCCAGGCACTGGCGCTTGCTGAAAATATTGAGTTGTCCGCGGCGCATTGGGAAATCCTGACGCTGGTACAGACTTTTTATCAGCAGACCGGATTGTCCCCGGCAACCCGCGCTCTGGTTAAACTGGTGGCAAAACAGGCCGGACCCGACAAAGGCAAAAGTATCTACCTGATGAAACTTTTTGGGGGCAAACCGGCTCTGAGTGTGAGTCGCATCGCGGGATTGCCCCGCCCAGCCAATTGCTTCTGAGCTTTTGTTTGTGAGTCTGTGCTACTTGAGCCTTTGGTTCTCAAGAGGCGCTTTCTGCTATGATGCCGGCCTTTCAGGCAGTAACACACGATTATTCAAGACAGGGCATTTTCAGGTAATGAATCCAGCAGACAGCGTACTGGCAATAAATAACGATCTTCCCATCCGCACAGACAAACCTGTGCACAGTGGCAAAGTTCGCTCGGTATACTGGTTAAGTGTAGCCGACAGTGCGCGCTTGATTAAAGAACACCACTATCCCGTCATGGCTGATGCGCCTCTGGCCATCATGGTGATCAGTGATCGTTTGTCTGCGTTTGACTGCGTCTGGCATGCGCAAGGCGGCATGGCGGGCGTACCTGGCAAGGGAGCAGCACTGAATGCGATTGCCAGCCACTGGTTCAAGCTGTTTAAACAGCAAGGGTTGGCTGACAGCCACATTCTGGATATCCCGCACCCGTTTGTGTGGATAGTGCAAAAGGCGCGGCCGGTGATGATTGAGGCGATTTGTCGTCAATACATTACCGGTTCCATGTGGCGTTCATACAGCAAAGGCGAACGCAATTTCTGTGGTATTCAGCTGCCGGAAGGATTGCAGAAAGATCAGCGTTTGCCGGAGTTGCTAATGACCCCTTCTACCAAAGGTATTCTGAAAGGTATCCCGGGTGTGCCCGAAGCGGATGACGTCAACATCACCCGTGAGGACATTCTGGGAAATTACGCTGCGTTTAACTTCAGTTCGCCTGGCGATGTTGATTTGTATGAAAAGCTGTTAAGTGACGGTTTTGCTGTGATCAGCCAGGCGCTCTCGGCCATAGATCAGGTGTTTGTGGATACCAAGTTTGAGTTTGGTTATGTGCGTGATCAACACGGCGTGGAAAAGCTCATTTACATGGATGAGGTAGGTACACCGGATTCCTCACGTATCTGGGATGGTGCGGCTTACCGACAGGGAAATATTGTTGAGCAGTCCAAAGAAGCTTTCCGGCAGTTTTTGCTGGGGCACTTCCCTGACCCGGATATCTTGTTAAACAAGGATAGAATGCCTGAGCGCATTGCGCTGGCGCGGGACAATGCATTGCCTCTGCAGGCCATGATGCAGGTGTCCGATACTTATCTGGGAATGGCAGAAAAAATTACCGGGCAACGGCCTCGACTTCCTGCAAATCCCAAATCCGAGATTGTGGAGATTCTGCGTTCGCGATATGGTCTCATCGACTGACAACACGCTTATTCATCACACGAATGCCGGAGATAATTTGAGCAAGCGCGCGACAAAAATTGTTGATGAAATTCGCAGGCTTGAGAGGGAGTTGCGCCAGGAAATCCAGCGAATTCGTATCGACACGTTTGAAATTCGTGAAAAGACCATCCATTTCAAGGATGAGGTCTTGATACGACATCGCACTCAGGTGTTAGGCCTGCTCAAGTATCTTCGCCATGCCAAAATCAAGCACATCATCAGCTTGCCGATCATCTGGCTTTGCCTTGTGCCAACTGTGCTGATGGATCTTGTGGTCTGCTTCTATCAGTTCACTAGTTTTCCCTTGTACGGCATTCCCAAGGTAAAACGCGCTGATCATGTGATTTTTGACCGGCGACATTTACGTTATCTGAATGTGATTGAGAAACTCAATTGCCTCTATTGCAGCTACTTTAACGGGGTGATCTCGTTTGTCAGAGAAGTTGGCGCCCGCACGGAACAGTACTGGTGCCCCATAAAACATGCGGCGCAACTCAAAAGTATCCATAGCCGTTACCATACTTTTGTTGATTTTGGCGACAGCGACCAATATCGCTCAAAGTTACCGGATATTCGCAAGGATTTCAGTGATATCAAAGACTAATAACATGCTGACAGGAGTCCCGTCACAGCAATATGAAAACACCATCCCGTTTGCAGCCACTGGAAGATGACGGCCTTATCGACGAGGTCATCAGTCAACTGATGAGTGGCAAAGAAGCTCAGGTTTATATCGTCCGTTGCGGCGACAAATTACGCTGCGCCAAAATTTATAAAGAAGCCAACAAGCGCAGTTTTAAACAGGCTGCGCAATACCAGGAAGGCCGTCAGGTCCGGAACAGCCGCGACGCACGGGCCATGGGCAAAAAAAGCCGCTATGGTCAGCGCGGACACGAAGAAGCCTGGTTAAACGCTGAAGTGGACGCATTGCGTCGTCTGCATCTGGCAGGCGTGCGTGTGCCACAGACACACGGTTTTGTCGACGGCGTGCTGCTGATGGATATGATTACCGATGCCGAGGGTGATGTGGCGCCACGGCTGAATGATGTGCAGATGTCAACCGCCGATGCCTTGCGTTTTCACGCCAGCGTCATGCAGGACATCGTAAAAATGTTGTGCGCGGGTCTTATTCACGGTGACCTGTCAGAGTTTAATGTGCTGATGGCGGCGGATGGCCCGGTCATCATTGACCTGCCGCAGGCAGTAAATGCAGCGGGTAATAACAATGCCGCAACCATGTTTATCCGCGATGTTGAGAACATGACCCGATATTTCGGGCGTTTTGCCCCTGATTTGCGCGGCACATTCTACGGCCCGGAAATCTGGGATATGTACCAGCGCGGTGCCTTGCGTCCCGGCGCTGTGTTGACCGGTAAGTTTGAACGCCGTGCCGAAAATGCCAACATTGATGAAATCATGGCGGTTATCGAGGATGCCCGCGCAGAGGCAGCCGAAGCTGAACAGCGGCGACTGGCTGCTGAAAATCCCGATGATTGATTTCCGTTAAGGCTTGTTGCCGTGGCACTTCGCTACCGCGATATTCTGCAAAAGGCTTGGCCAGTGGTACTGGCCAATGCCTCCGTCCCCCTGCTAGGGCTTTCTGATACCGCTGTGATTGGTAATCTCGGATCACTCAGTGATCTGGGTGCCATAGCCTTTGGTGCGGTTATTTTCAGTTTTGTGTACTGGAGTTTTGGTTTCCTGCGTATGGGCACCACGGGCTTTGTGGCACAGGCCGTGGGTGCCCACGACGAAATAGAAGTTCGTGCCGCATTTTTGCGCGCCATGTTGATGGCGGTGTTAATTGGTCTGGTGCTGATACTGGAGCAGTCTTTGATCGCCCGCGTATCGCTGAGTCTGCTGCAAGGCAGCGCAGCTGTAGAAGCCACCACGCTGGAGTATATTGCAGCGCGCATCTGGGGGGCGCCGGCAGCACTGGTGCTGTTTGCCATCAGCGGTTGTCTGATTGGCCTGGGCATGAACAAGACACTGCTGCTGGTGCAGTTGGTGCTGAATGGTCTTAATATTGTGTTGGATATCCTGTTTGCCGGGTACTGGGGAATGGGCGCACAGGGTATTGCGCTGGGCACCGCAGTGGCCGAATGGACAACGGTGTTATTGGGTTTGTATTGGTTATACCGGGCACTCAGGCTGCGCTGGGTGAGATCAAATTCTGCGGTCAATGTTGAATTGACGGCGCCGTCATTTATCCCGATGACACGTTTACGCGACAAAACCCGCTGGCGCCAAACCTTGACCGCCAACGGCGACATAATGATTCGCACCCTGTTGCTGGTAGCCAGTTTTGCGTGGTTCGTACGCCAGAGTGCACAGTTTGGTGATGATGTGCTGGCTGGCAACCATATCCTGCTGCAGTTGATCTCGTTTTCAGCGTTTTTTCTGGACGCATTTGCTTATGTGGCAGAAGCACTGGTTGGTGAAGCCGCAGGCGCAAAAGATGCTTCGGCGTTTGATGTGGCCGTGCTCAAAACCACGCAGTTAGCGGGTGTGAGTGCGCTGGTGTTAGCCGCGGTAATCTTGTTTGGTGGCGATTTGATTGTCCCCCTGCTCAGCCAGCATGATGTGGTACGACTGGCCGCTGCTGCATCGCTGCCTTTTGCCGCACTGTACGTGGCATTGGCATTTGCAGCCTTCCAATTGGATGGGATTTTTATTGGGACAACGCGTACCCGTGAGATGCGCAACGCGTCGGTGGTCTCGGCACTGGTGTTTTTTGTACTCAGCCTGCTAATGATTGACCTGTGGCAGTTAGCAGGTTTGTGGATGGCATTTATTGTGTTTGTGATGTTGCGTGCCCTGTGTCTGGGCTGGTATCTGCCGGCGCTACGCCGGTCGATCGTCGCTGACTCACCTACTGCCCGGGATTAAACCAGGCCAGCTCGCGCTGCAGTTTCACAACTTTTCCAACAATAATAATCGCTGGCGCTTTGATCTCAGCCTGCTTGACCTGTTCTGCGATGGAAGACAAGGTACCGGTCACCACGCGCTGTCGGGGTGTGGTGCCCTGCTCCACAATGGCCACCGGCATTTGTGTATCCATGCCATGGTTTTGCAGTTGCTCACAGATCACTGGCAAAGTAATCAGACCCATATAAATCACCAGCGTCTGTTCTTCTTTGACCAATACTGGCCAATCCAGATCGGGCAGATCGTTTTTCATGTGGCCGGTGACAAAACGTACCGACTGCGAGAAGTCACGGTGTGTGAGCGGGATGCCCGCATAACAGGCACAACCAGAGGCGGCGGTAATTCCAGGCACTACCTGAAATGCTATGCCCGCTTCCGCCAACCTGTCGATTTCCTCTCCACCACGACCAAAGATAAACGGGTCACCGCCTTTGAGCCGCAAGACTTTGCGGCCTTCCAGCGCTAGGCGCACCAGCATCTCATTGATTTCTTCCTGTGGCACCGGGTGGTGTTTGGCTTCTTTGCCAACAAAGATACGCTCGGCATCCGGGCGCACTTTGCTCATGATTTCATCCGACACCAGCCGGTCATACAACACCACATCAGCCGCATACATCAGGCGCAGGGCTTTTAGAGTCAGCAGATCGGGATCACCGGGGCCAGCACCGACCAAATAGACCTCACCCCGTACCGGTGAGAGTTCAGATTCCACCAGGGACTGCTCAAACAGCGCCATAGCTTCCTGCTCACGGCCGTTCAGCACCATTTCCGGCATCGGGCCGGACAGTAATTTTTCCCAGAAACGCGTGCGATGACTGAAACTGTTGATACTGACTTTGACCCGCTCACGCAGGCTGCCCAGCAAGCTGGCCAGTCTGCCATAGGCTGCTGGCAGCAGGATTTCAATTTTTTCTTTGATGTCGCGGGTGAGTACAGGAGAGCTGCCCCCGGTAGAAATCGCAATCACCACCGGCGATCGGTCAACAATGGCCGGTACAATAAAGCTGCACAGCTCAGTCTGATCCACCACATTGACGGGAATCTGCCGGCTTTTTGCCAACGCTGATACATGACGGTTGACGGCATCATTATCGGTGGCGGCGATTACCAGCACCGCGCCGTCGATATCTGCATCCATAAATTCACGCTGGTGAATCTCACCACCGTGCTCATCAATAATGTGTTGCACTTCTTCGCGGATCAGCGGGGCTATCACAACAATGGACGCACCCGTGCGCGCGAGCAGCGCGGCTTTGCGGCTGGCGACTTCGCCGGCGCCGACCAGCACACAGCGCTGGCCGCGCACGTTCATGAAGACGGGCAAATAATCCATTTTTCAGGTCCTTACAAAACAGTTTAAAACGGTTTTATAACTGGGTGATGCCGCCCATGTAAGGCACCAGTGCTGCCGGGATCTGCACAGAACCATCTTCCTGCTGATAGTTTTCTACAATGGCAACCAGCGTGCGGCCAATCGCCAGCCCGGAGCCGTTGAGGGTGTGCAGCAGCTCAGGTTTGCCGGTTTCCGGGTTTCGCCAGCGCGCCTGCATACGCCGCGCCTGGTAATCCTCAAAGTTGCTGCAAGAAGAAATCTCGCGATAACAATGCTGTGACGGCAACCAGACTTCCAGATCGATGGTGCGTGCTGCACCAGCGCCCATATCACCAGCACACAACTGCATGGCGCGATACGGCAATTCCAGCACTTGCAGAATGCGTTCAGCATGTCCGGTCAACGCTTCCAGTGCGGCATCGGAATCTTGTGGCCTTACCATTTGCACCAGCTCCACTTTTTCGAACTGATGCTGGCGAATCATGCCGCGGGTGTCACGACCATAACTGCCCGCTTCGCTGCGGAAACATGGGGTATGGCACACATATTTCAATGGCAATTTGTCGGCCGGCACAATCTCATCGCGCACCAGATTGGTGACCGGTACTTCCGCTGTTGGGATCAGGTAATACTCTTGCTCTCCGTGCAGGCGGAACAGATCTTCAGCGAATTTCGGCAGCTGGCCGGTACCCATTAACGAGGCATTATTCACGATAAAGGGCACATAGGCTTCTTCGTAACCATGCTGCAGGGTGTGCTGATCCAGCATAAACTGGATCAAGGCACGGTGCAGGCGCGCCACACTGCCGCGCAGGACCACAAACCTGGAACCGGTGAGTTTTGTGCCAGCGGCAAAGTCCATGGCCTGACCGTTCTGGGTCTGGAATTCACCCAGGGTCACATGGTCTTTGGGTGTAAAACCAAATTCTTTTGGAGTACCCCAGCGATGCATTTCAACATTGTAGTTTTCGTCTTTACCGGCCGGCACGACGTCTTGCGGCAAGTTGGGCAGTTGAATCCACGCGTTGTTGAAGCTGTCCTGAACCTGCGCCAGTGAGGCTTTGGCGGCATCAAGACGGTCACCCAGATCGTTTACTTCGGCCAATAACGGCGTCACATCTTGTGCGGACGCTTTTGCCTGACCAATCGACTTGGCGCGCAGATTGCGTTCGTTCTGCAGCTTTTCAGTTTCCTGTTGAAGACTTTTGCGCTGGTTATCCAGTTCAATCAGTGTCTTCAGTTCCAGGGTGACGCCGCGCTTGGCCAGCGCATTGACCAGTCGCTCGGGGTCGGCGCGTAAGAGTCTGGGGTCGAGCATAAAGATAGTCCTTGAGATTGACCCGGGCGTCAGCGTGTTGACCGGGTAGGCTTATGTCAGGTGGCGGATTTTACGCGAGTGCGCGCGTCAGTGCCATGCCAAGCCACGTGGCCAGCAGGCAAAACACCACACTACCGAAGGTGTAGATAAGCGCCTGAATAACCAGACCGCGTTCGATCAGCAGCAGAGTATCCAGCGAATAGGTTGAGAATGTCGTAAATGCACCTAAAAAACCTACCATCAGCAGTGCACGCAGCTCGGCATTGACCGGCAAGCGTTCAACCAGTAACACATAGAGAATTCCAATCAACAACGAGCCGCTGACGTTCACCAGCCAGGTGCCCAGTGGGAAACCATTAAACATGCCGGTGGCCATGGTGTTCCAGCGCTGCACCAGTGCGATAGCGCCATGGCGCGCAAGCGCACCGGCAGCCCCACCCATGGCAATTGCTGTCCAGGAAAGCACGGACATGTTACGTCTCCCCATCCGTGATGCGTGTTTTGCGGTTGTTATCAGCATAGCGTTTTACTGAGCTGAGTTTGTCCTGTTCACGCAGCCGCTGCAGCTTTTCACCAATTTTGATTTCCAGGCCGTTACTGACGGGAAAATAGTACTGTGTGTCCTTAAGTTCAGGCGGAAAGTAGTTTTCCCCTGCCGCATACGCGCCGGGCTCATCATGTGCGTAACGGTATTCCGCACCGTGCCCGAGTTCCTTGTTCAAGCGCGTGGGGGCATTGCCTAAATGCACGGGCACATCGTAACCCGGCTGTTTGCTGATATCGGCTTTGACCTGATTGTAGGCCATGTAAACCGCATTACTTTTGGGTGCACAGGCCAGATACAAAACCGCTTGTGTCAGTGTCAGTTCGCCTTCCGGTGAGCCCAGCCTACTCAGTGCATCCCAGGCTGACAGTGTGATCTGCAAGGCACGCGGGTCCGCGTTGCCGATGTCTTCGCTGGCCATACGAACCAGTCGCCGTGCTACATACAAAGGATCGCAGCCGCCATCCAGCATGCGCATCATCCAGTACAGCGCGGCATCCGGCGATGAACCGCGAACGGCTTTGTGCAGGGCGGATATCTGTTCGTAAAACAGGTCGCCGCCTTTATCAAAACGCCGCACGGCGCCTTGCAGGGCCTGGTCAAGAATGGCCTGATTTATAGGTTCGCCGTCGTTGACCAGATCGGCAGCTATTTCAAGCAAATTAAGCGCCTTGCGGGCATCGCCATCGGCCGCTGCCGCCAGCCGGTGCAGGTTGTCTGCTTCAATCTGAAGCGCCCGTTGCCCCAGGCCGCGCTGGCTATCCTGCAGCGCTTGCAGCATCAGCTGAACAATTTCGTTGTCGCTCAGGCTTTGCAACACATACACGCGGGTGCGTGACAACAGGGCATTGTTGAGCTCAAAGGACGGGTTTTCCGTGGTGGCACCAATAAATACAATGGTGCCCTCCTCGATATGTGGCAGAAAGGCATCCTGCTGACTTTTGTTAAAGCGATGCACTTCGTCGACAAACAACAAACTGGCCTGCCCCGTCATCTGCTGATGTTCTTTGGCCCGATCGATGGCTGAGCGGATTTCTTTGACCCCGGACAGTACCGCAGACAAGCTGTCATAACGCGCGTCACACAGACGTGCGACAAGTCGTGCCAGACTGGTTTTGCCGGTACCGGGTGGGCCCCACAGGATCATGGAGTGTAACTGGCCGCGGCGCAGCGCTTCACCCAAGGGTTTGCCTTTGGCCAGCAGGTGCGTTTGGCCGATGTATTCCGTCAGAGTGCGGGGTCGCATCCGCGAGGCCAGCGGCTGCGCATGGTTATCCGGCGCAGCATCATCCACGTCGGTGGATTTGCTGCTCAGTATGTCAAAGCCCGACTGTTTCACGTTTATCCAGCACGTCCAGAAACTCATCATCAGGCGTTGCAAAGGTGAACACTGATGACTCAAGTTCGAGATTGATTTCCCGGTTATTAAACTCCCAGAATGTGCGCTGACCATTGGTATTGATCAATAAGATGGACACCAGTTCGCCCTGTTCAAAATACAGTGAAACCTGTTCATAGAGGCTTGCCGGGTCATTGGGATAGAGCATGAACTCCCAGTCGCTGGTGTTCACCGGGATGGCGCTGATGGTGTATTCCGCCACAATTGCCTCGGTGTTGCCGCTCAGCAGTTGCGCGGCGAGCTCGGAACGACTGGCATCCCAGTTCTCGATGCTCAGTTGCAGCAGGTCAGGCTGGTAATTCCACAGCGTTTCGCCGTCAGTGACAATCAGCTCCGGGAATGGCAGCAGAGTCTCCCAATAAAACCCATGCGGCCGCTTGAGCATAAACAGTATTTCGCTTTCTTCCAGGACCCCGCCGGTATTTTCAACAATCAGTTGGCGCACATCGGCGCGGAAAGTCTGCAGATTCTCCAGCAGTGAATCCAGTTGCTCTTCGGCGCTGAGTGCGGGTTGTTCAGCATCTGTCGTATTGGTCTCAGACGCCGCAGCGCTGGCATCTCCACCTTGTGCCAGTGCACTGGTCGACCCCGCTGACATTGCCAGTGCTAACAACAACGCTGTTAATACACATGGCAACGAAAAAACATAAACCTTAAAGTTGGACACAGAATTTCCCCGGCACACATGTCATCGCAATTTACAGGCTATCGAGGAGCCGGTGGTGCCAGCACTTCGCGGCTACCGTTTGTGCCCATTTCTGACACGACGCCCGCTGCCTCCATCGATTCAATCATACGCGCTGCCCGGTTGTAACCGATACGCAATTTACGCTGTACGGCTGAAATGGAGGCTTTTCGTGACTCGGTTACAAACGCAACTGCTTCGTCGTACAGCGCGTCATCTTCCTCACCCTCGCCGTCACCACCGCCCATGTTGCCCATGTTCATTTCACGTTCTTCGACACCTTGGGTGATCTCATCGATGTATACAGGTGCGCCCCGTGATTTCCAGTCAGCAACCACACGATGCACTTCCTCGTCGCTCACAAACGCGCCATGAACCCGTCTGGCCAAACCGCCACCGGGTGGAAGAAACAGCATGTCGCCATGCCCCAGCAGTTGTTCTGCCCCGCCCTCGCCGAGAATTGTGCGCGAGTCGACTTTTGACTGCACCATAAACGACAGGCGTGTGGGTATATTGGCTTTGATAAGACCCGTCAGTACATCCACGGACGGGCGTTGTGTGGCGAGGATAAGATGAATCCCTGCAGCCCTTGCTTTTTGTGCGATGCGGGCAATCAGTTCCTCTACTTTTTTACCAACCACCATCATCATGTCAGCCAATTCGTCGACAACAACAACAATGGTGGGCAGCGGCTCCAGCGCGGGTGCGGTCTGATCGTCTTGCAGAATCATCGGGTCTGGTCGCCAGATCGGATCATAAATGGGTGTGCCTTCTTTGATGGCATCTTCAACTTTTTTGTTGAATCCGGCGAGGTTGCGCACCCCCAGTGCTGACATCAGTTTATAGCGCCGTTCCATCTCAGCGACCGACCACCGCAACGCATTGGCCGCGTCCTTCATATCAGTGACGACCGGTGTCAACAAATGTGGGATGCCGTCATACACAGACAGTTCCAACATTTTGGGGTCAATCATGATCATGCGTACATCTTTGGGTGATGACTTGTACAGCAGGCTGAGGATCATGGCATTGATCCCCACAGACTTGCCTGAACCGGTGGTACCTGCAACCAGCAGGTGTGGCATTTTTGCCAGGTCCACCACCACCGGATTACCCACAATGTCATGTCCCAGTGCCATGCTGACTGGCGACTGTGCCTTGTCAAATTCAGGTGAAGACAATACCTCGCTGAACAGGATGATTTCCCGGTGTTCGTTCGGGATTTCGATACCAATAACAGTTTTGCCGGGAATAACTTCAACAACCCGCACACTGACCACGGCCAGGGAACGGGCAAGATCTTTAGCAAGTCCGGTCACGCGGCTGGCTTTGATGCCGGGCGCGGGCTGGACTTCAAACCGGGTAATCACCGGTCCGGGATTGACGGCAGTGACTTCAATATCAATGCCAAAGTCCTGAAGCTTTAACTCCAGTAATCGGGACATGGCCTCCAGCGAATCCGTTGAATATCCTTTGAAGGCGGTTTGCTTTTTTTCGTCCAACAGACTGATTGCCGGCAGTTCGCCCGGCACATTCGCTTTGAATAACTTGCCCTGGCGTTCTTTTTCAACACGAGTACTGCGTTCAACGGGGGCTGACAGCACCGGATCGATACGCGGTGGCGTGCGCTTTTTGTCCTTTTCTATACGCACATCCATGGCACGTTTGCGTTTTTCCAGACCTTCCTGAACTTTCTGCGACTCTTCACGTTTTTCCTGCCATGCCCGGAAATTTTCCAGCGCTATTGCATAGCCGGTTAAGGTCCAATGACCAACTTTATCGACTAACAGCAACCAGGAAATTTCAAAACATACGGTCAGGCCAAGCAGAAACAATGCCAGAAAGATTAATGTGCTGCCAAGGATCGCAAACACCGGAACGCTGGCATTGGCCATTGAATTGCCGATCCAGCCACCCGCTGGCCAGGTAAAGTCTGCAGGCATGGAGAAATGCAGGGTTGCCAGCGCGCAGGTGCCTATCGCCAGCAACATAATTCCCACTGCGCGTATTGCCAGCATGCGCCAGGAAAACACCCGGTGCGATTCATCCTGCCTGAACAATAAAAATATACGTAACCCAAGAGCTGCAGGGAAAATGTAGGCAAAGTAACCAAACATATGCAGCAGCACATCAGCCGTCCACGCCCCAACCTGACCTACCGCGTTTTCTACCGTCGCCCCGCTGCCTGTAGTGGTAAATCCGGGGTCGGCAGGCGAGTACGTCATCAGTGAAATCAACAACACAAGGCCTACAACAAAGGCAACAATCAGCGATCCTTCGCGCACGATACGCTGCGACAGACCCGTTAATCTTTCGTCTTGTTCGGTTTTGTTTCTGGAGGCATTTTTCAAGATTTATCAGTCGCCTGCGTAGTCTAGTTAATTCAGTTTCGCTAAATATCCGAGCCATGATAATCAATTTTTCTGAGCAGCGGAACCCGCGGTTACGGTTGTTACGCAGCATATCACAGAGATTCTGCTGGAAACCTCCTTGATAAAGACAAGCGCGCCATCATTGAGGCTATAATGCGGGCCATTATGAAAATTGTCCGTTAGCAGGAATTTGTTTTATGTCTACACAACACCATCGATTGATCATTCTCGGTTCAGGTCCTGCCGGTTATACCGCTGCTGTTTACGCGGCCCGCGCCAATCTTCAGCCAGTGGTTATTACCGGCATGATTCAGGGTGGCCAACTGACCACCACCACCGATGTCGATAACTGGCCCGGTGATGTGGAAGGCCTGCAGGGTCCAGACCTCATGGATCGTATGCGCCGGCATGCAGAGCGCTTTAATACGAACATTGTGTTTGATCACATCAACCAGGTGAATCTGCAGCAACGGCCGTTTGTGCTCAACGGTGATTCCGGCGAGTACAGTTGCGATGCATTGATAATCGCGACCGGAGCATCCGCGCAGTATCTCGGCCTTGAGTCGGAATCAGCCTTTATGGGAAAAGGTGTCAGCGCCTGTGCAACCTGTGATGGTTTCTTTTATCGAAATAAGCGGGTGGCTGTTGTTGGTGGTGGTAACACCGCGGTAGAGGAAGCGCTTTATCTGTCAAACATTGCATCGCACGTGACTCTCATTCACCGGCGCGACACTTTACGCGCTGAAAAAATCATGCAGGACAAACTCTTCGCCAAAGCCAAAACCGGCAATATTACGATCATCTGGAATCATGCATTAACCGAAGTGCTGGGTGACGAGATGGGTGTGACCGGGCTGGAAATCACCAGTACAAAAGACAACAGTACTCAAAAATTGGCAGTCGATGGTGTTTTTATCGCCATCGGCCATAAACCAAATTCGGATATTTTTGCCGGCCAGCTGGATATGAAGGATGGCTACATCAAAATTCACAGTGGCACTGAAGGCAATGCAACTCAAACCAGTGTGCCTGGGGTATTTGCCGCAGGTGATATCGCCGATCACATCTATCGTCAGGCGATTACCTCCGCCGGTTTTGGCTGCATGGCCGCGCTGGATGCGGAAAAATTTCTGGACCAATGAGCGACGCGACATAAAATGCCAGCACCCTATTGGCTGAATCTTGATTCAACGGCTTTTCCGGATGTGACCCTGGCTGCACAAGACCCGCCTGGTTTGTTGGCTGTGGGTGGAGACCTGAGTACAGCAAGGCTGCTAGCTGCCTACGCCAGCGGCATTTTTCCATGGTTCACGCGCAACTCACCGATCCTGTGGTGGAGTCCAGATCCGCGCATGGTGATGCGGCCCGGCGACGTGCATGTATCCGCCAGTATGCGCAAACTGATTCGTCAGCAAAAGTTCAGTAACTCACCCCTTAAAGTCAGCATGGATACGGCATTTGCAGATGTCATACGTCTGTGTGCAGAGCTGCGAGAAAAGCAGGATGGCACCTGGATAACGGCAGAAATGCAATCCGCCTACCTGGCGTTGTTTGAGCAGGGGCATGCGCACTCACTGGAGGTGCGGCAGGATGGCAGACTGTTGGGTGGGCTTTACGGCGTGAGTCTTGGCGGAATGTTTTTTGGTGAGTCCATGTTCAGCACAGCACCCAATGTTTCAAAACTGGCCTTTATTGCCCTGGCTCTGCAGTTACAGCGCTGGGGTTATCATCTCGTTGACTGTCAGTTGCCTACCGATCATCTGGCCAGTCTGGGTGCAACTCCATTGGCCAGAGCGGAGTTCATCAAAGAGTTAACTGTGGGCAATGCGCTCGCCGGGCGCTCGGGCAGATGGCATTTTGAAGAGGATGTTTTTGCCTCGCTGTTTTTGGGTTAAGACTATGAGTAATCATGGCTGCGTTGGATAGCCAGCGTAGCAAATGAGTTTAAATACGCGGGCTCATCCGCTGCCCTTTGCCAATCACTGATAATTCAGGCAAAATGTGCGCTCAATTTTCGCAGTGGGATGCTCTGTTTAATGTCCAAAGAAGACCAGATTGAAATGGATGGTGAAGTGGTTGATACACTTCCCAATACCATGTTCCGGGTGAAGCTGGAAAACGGCCATATCGTAACCGCTCATATCTCCGGCAAAATGCGCAAGAATTATATTCGTATTCTGACGGGTGATATAGTCAAGGTAGAACTGACGCCGTATGACCTCACTAAAGGCCGCATCACCTACCGCGCACGATAAGCGCGGCAGGTCTCTGTCCGATGTTGGCTCAGCTGTGTGCTGAGCTCAACACCGTGTTGGCCTCAGATTTTTTCTGTTTACTGCGTATCTCCAGTTTGACCTCGTCATTCAGAATGGATACCAGTACTTCCCCGCCTTCACTCAGGCAGCCAAACAGAATTTCGTCAGCGAGCGCTTTCTTGAGTTTTTCCTGAATCAGGCGCGCCATGGGTCTTGCACCCATCAGCGGGCTGTATCCATGTTCTGCAAACCACTCTCGTGCGGACTCATCCACGTCAAGGGTGACCTTTTTGTTGTCCAGCTGTACCTGCAATTCCACCAGGAACTTATCAACCACTGTTCTGATCGTTGCGGGTCCCAGAGGCCCAAACTGCACAATGGCATCTAGGCGGTTACGGAATTCCGGGCTGAAACTGCGCTTGATGACCTCCATGCCATCGCTGCTATGATCCTGATGGCTGAATCCAATGCTGGCGCGTGACATTTCCTGGGCGCCGGCGTTAGTTGTCATGATCAGAATGACATTACGGAAATCAGCTTTGCGGCCATTGTTATCAGTAAGCGCGCCATGATCCATCACCTGCAGCAAGAGATTAAAGACATCTGGATGCGCCTTTTCAATTTCATCCAGGAGCAAAACACAATGGGGATGTTTGCTGACTGCTTCAGTTAACAGCCCGCCCTGATCAAAACCGACGTAACCCGGTGGCGCACCGATCAAGCGCGATACTGTGTGTCGTTCCATGTATTCGGACATGTCAAAGCGCAACAGTTCTATACCCATAATGCGCGCCAACTGGCGGCTGACTTCGGTTTTACCAACGCCCGTGGGGCCGGAGAACAAGTAGGAGCCGATCGGCTTGTCCGGATTACCCAGGCCCGCGCGCGACAGCTTGATAGCGGTAGCGAGAGAACTGATGGCTTCATCCTGCCCAAACACTACCATCTTCAGATTGGTTTCCAATGTTCTGAGGGACTGCACGTCAGAGGTGGTGACGTGTTGTGGCGGAATTCGTGCAATGGCGGCCACAACCCTTTCCACGTCGGACGCCTGAATAAGTTTTTTGCGTTTGCTTTCTGGTTGCAACCGCTGCCAGGCACCAGCCTCATCGATAACATCAATGGCTTTGTCAGGCATAAATCGATCATTGATGTACTTGCCGGCAAGTTCAGATGCCGCACGCAGTGCACTGTCGCTGTAACGCAGATCGTGATGTTCCTCAAAGCGCGACTTGAGGCCCTTCAGAATCTTATAGGTGGTCTCTACATCAGGTTCCTCGACATCTATTTTCTGGAATCGTCGCGACAGCGCGCGATCTTTTTCAAAAATCCCACGATATTCCTGGTAAGTGGTGGAGCCGACACAGCGCAGTTCGCCCGTTGTCAGAACAGGTTTGAGTAGATTGGAAGCGTCCATGACGCCGCCTGATGCAGCACCAGCACCAATGATGGTGTGTATCTCATCAATAAACAAAATCGACTTCGGATTCTTTTTTAATTCGCCTAGCAGATTTTTCAAACGCTTTTCAAAATCGCCACGATATTTGGTGCCTGCCAGCAGTGCGCCAAGATCCAGCGAATAGATGATATTGTCCTTTAACACATCAGGCACCTGATGCTCTTCAATCATACGAGCTAGGCCTTCAATCACTGCAGTTTTGCCGACACCGGATTCGCCGGTCAGCAAAGGATTATTTTTTCGTCGACGGCATAACACCTGAATAACCCGCAGCACTTCTTTTTCACGACCGATAAGCGGGTCGATTTTGCCTTGACGTGACAGTTCATTCAGGTTGGTTGCATAACTTTCCAGGGCGCTGGCGGTGTTTGCACTTTCTTCCTCGCGATTTTCCTGACCAGTGGATTCGGGGCGTGCTTCGTTGCCCTGCTGACGGCTGATCCCGTGGCTGATGTAATTTACGATATCCAGTCGCGCGATATCCTGCTGGCTTAGCAGATAAACGGCTTGGCTTTCCTGTTCACTGAAGATGGCGACCAGCACATTCGCGCCAGTAACTTCCTGCCGGCCTGATGACTGCACATGAAAGACCGCGCGTTGTAACACGCGCTGGAAGCCCAGTGTAGGCTGGGTATCGCGATCAGTTTCCTGCTCGGGAACGATGGGTGTTGTGGCATCAATGTAGTCGCGTAATCCGGCACGCAGTCGTCCCGGATCAGCCCCACAATTGAGTAACACATCGAGCGCAACTTCATTGTCCAGCAGCGCCAGCAGCAAATGCTCCACTGTCATGTATTCATGACGCTTTTCCCTGGCAGTGCCAAACGCTGCACTCAGCGTCAATTCCAAATCCCGGCTCAACATACGTTAACCCTCCTCACAGTTTGCAGCGCTTTTAACAACAAGCAACTGCATAAGGTACTTACTGGATACAACATGGATACTACAGTAGCGCACTTAGGCTCCGATAAACCAATCATGATTTCGGATCACATATCTATTTCAAGGTCACACAATAATGGCTGCTGATTTTCACGCGAAAACTCGTTGACCTGTTGCACCTTGGTCTCAGCAACATCGCGACTGAAAACTCCACAGACGGCCCTGCCCTCGGTATGTACTTTCAGCATGACACGCGTGGCAGTTTCAGGTGTGAGATGAAAAAATTTGATCAGCACGCCAACAACAAACTCCATGGGTGTGTAGTCGTCATTCATCAATACCACTTTGTACATGGGTGGTTTGGCTAATTGTGGTCTTGTCAGTTCTGCAGCCAATCCCTGATTGCCATCAGTGCGCCTATCAGGTTCCCGTGGGGACTGCAAGCGAATATCTGACATGATCGGTTTACCCTCTGTGAGAAAACTGCCTACACTCACAAGATCGGTTTGTGTATCCGTTTCTTTCAGTAACATATTGGTGCTAATGCCTTTTCTTCAAGTGAATTAAATGCGGATTTTAGTCTAATGCCTTATGACAGAGTGTTGCAAACAGTCAAAAATGATGAATAATACCGAGACAAAAGGAAAGAAATTCAAGTTAAGGACCAACACTCAGGGTCAAATTGATCCAGCGTGTAACAATTAAAATAAAACTATACGTGCAATGGAGTAATAAGATGGCTACGGGACAAGTAAAGTGGTTCAACAACGCCAAGGGTTTTGGATTTATCCTTCCTGACGATGGCGGCGATGATTTGTTTGCACACTACTCTGCAATCGGTATGGATGGTTATAAGACATTGAAGGCTGGACAGGCTGTCACCTTTGAGACTATCGAAGGCCCCAAGGGTCTGCATGCAACTAACATCAAAGCCTCGGGTCAAACGCAAGCCTGATCATGCGGCGGGAGTTCTGAATCCGGACTCCCGCCGCAAAGCATCTGCCACTCGTCACATGCCGCCTTTCAGCTATACTGCATCGCATGCCGCAACTCATTTTATTCAACAAACCGTTCAACGTGTTGTCACAGTTCTCCGGCGCTGAGCCTGAGCACACGCTGTCAAAATTTATAGCCCTCCCTGATGTTTACCCAGCCGGACGACTGGACAAAGATTCCGAGGGATTGCTGTTGCTCACTGATTGTGGAGAGACCCAAGCCAGGATCAGCGACCCGGCATTTAAAATGCATAAAACCTATTGGGCTCAGGTCGAAGGTGAACTCAGCGATGAGGCACTGACACAACTGCGCAACGGGCTTATTCTCAACGACGGTCCTACCCGTCCGGCGCAAGCAGATAAAATTAACGCACCGGCACTCTGGGATCGATCCCCGCCGATACGCCAGCGCAAACATATTACTACCAGCTGGCTGGCGTTGACCATTGCTGAGGGCCGCAACCGCCAGGTGCGTCGAATGACTGCTGCCGCCGGTTTTCCAACGCTTCGCTTGATACGTTATCAGATTGGTGATTGGACCATTGATGGCTTGATGCCTGGGCAGTGGCGTCAGTTATCACTTCCTGATCGTTGGTGGCGACAGTCTGTGGTCAAGCGTGCCCGGATTTAGTCCAGCGTTCAGCGGCGCGATAATCTGATTCGCGACTGGCAACCCACTCACTGTGACTGCCGGCGATCTGTTTTTTCCAAAACGGTGCAGATGTCTTCAGATAATCCATGATGAACTCAGCTGCTTCGAATGCAGCTGAGCGATGCGCACTGCTGGTAATGACCAGCACAATCTGATCTGCAGGTGCCAGCGATCCAACCCTGTGGATGACCCGGATAAACTGCAGGGGCCAACGCTCCAGCGCTTGCTCAGCGATGCGTAACAGCGCCTGTTCGGTCATGCCAGGATAATGTTCAAGGGTCAATGTTTGCTGCTCTGGCGTTTGCCCGCCAATATGAGCAATGTCCCGTACCAGGCCGGAAAAGCAAACAATGGCGCCCGGGTTTACAGACTGCTGTCGTGCATTGTCATATTCGGCGGCAAGATCAAAATCGTCAGTTTGCACGCTGATACGGGTATGTTGCTGCATCGGTTATCAGCCTCCGGTCATCGGCGGAAAAAAAGCAACTTCCTCACTACCCAGCAGGCGTGTTGAGCGATCAGCGACACTCTGATTAACGGCGATCAGCACCTGTGAGCTGTTCAGCAGTAATTGCCAGGCATCACCCCGGGTTGCCAGGTGCTCTGTGAGCTCCGCCACCGTGGATATATGGTCTGGCAGCTGAATCTGCTCGGAAGCCTTGCCAAGCGTTTCACGCACACTGGCAAAATATTGAATTGTCAGCATCGTATTCAGTTGCCTCTAAAGTAACCGGATTTGCCACCGGATTTCTCCAGCACGCGTATGTTGCTGATAACCATGGCGCGGTCTACCGCCTTGCACATGTCATAAATGGTCAATGCAGCGACGGATGCTGCCGTCAAAGCTTCCATTTCTACACCGGTTTTTCCGTCCACCGCGCACGTTGCGCTGATCAGCACCCTGTGCCCTTCGGCATCCATCTCAAAATCAACACTGACGCGGGTTAACATTAATGGGTGGCACAACGGGATCAGGTCCGAACACTTTTTGGCCGCCTGAATCCCCGCAATCCGGGCAACCGCCAGCACGTCGCCTTTTTTGTGAGCGCCGTCAGCGATTAATCTGAACGTCTGAGGCAACATGCTGACCTCTGCTGCTGCCGTTGCAACACGCGCTGTGACGGCCTTGTCACCAATATCCACCATGCGGGCATTGCCACGTTCATCCAGATGCGTCAACTGCGACATACTCACTCCAGTTTTGATTTTTGCTGCCTTGTTGCGACTTTTCTGCCACGCATTATGACTCTAATTGCGGTTTAAGTGGAGGCACTTCCAGGCGATTTCCGTTAAACTTGCCGCCCGCAGTGAACTACAAATCCGGAGCCGTCTGATGTCCCGGCGCTGCTTTACCATGAACCCTTGAGAATCTAAACAGCGATGACCTGGTATCCCCATAAAACAGTAGCCGTTGTGGTTGAAAAACCGTCTGTTAACGGCGTTGAGCAGTCCGCTTATACTCCTGTAACACAACGACGATTTCTGATGGTCGAAGAGATTGTGCACGGGCAGCATGTGTTTAACCAGCCGGCCGGCCATCTGGAACCTGGTGAAACCTTGCTGCAAGGCGCTGTCCGGGAAACGTTGGAAGAAACGGCCTGGCTGGTTGAGCCAACAGCCTTTCTAGGCTTGTACCAATATATTTCGCCGGAAAACAACGAGTGTTACATACGCAGTTGTTTTGTGGCAAAGGCGCTGCACTTTGATGCACAACGGCAACTCGACAGTGACATTGTTGCAACACATTGGATGACGCTTGACGAAATTTCCGCGCGCAGTTCGCAGCTTCGCAGTCCGGTTGTGTTGCAGGTATTGCATGATTACTGCAATGGCCAACAGTTCCCGGTGTCTGTTCTCAAGACGCTTTAGCACTCTTACTTCAGTGACTGTTAAATGAACAAAGCCCCAGAAAATACCCGAGTAATTGTAGGCATGTCCGGAGGCGTCGACTCATCCGTTGCCGCCTTGCTGCTGATGCAACAGGGGTATCAGGTTGAGGGTTTGTTTATGAAAAACTGGGAAGAGGACGATGATACCGAGTATTGCACCGCCAGGGCTGATCTGGCAGATGCGCAATCGGTCAGCGACAGACTGGGTATCAAGCTTCACACGGCCAATTTTTCTGCTGAATACTGGGATGGTGTTTTTCAGCACTTTCTGGCTGAATACCAGGCCGGTCGCACACCAAATCCCGATATTCTGTGCAACCGCGAGATCAAATTTAAAGCCTTTCTTGAGTATGCGCTGGCGCTGGGCGCTGACTGTATTGCTACCGGACATTACGTGCGCCGCCGGCAGGATCAGGGGCAGACTTTGCTGCTTAAAGGCCTCGATCCCAATAAAGATCAGAGTTACTTTTTAAGTGCGGTCAATGAATCCTGCCTCGAACGGAGTCTTTTCCCGGTCGGTGATCTTGAAAAATCACAGGTACGTGCAATCGCCAGCGCTGCGGGTTTGGTGACGTCCGGCAAAAAAGACAGTACGGGTATCTGTTTTATCGGAGAGCGTAAGTTCAGGGATTTTCTGCAACAATACCTTCCTGCACTGCCGGGTGACATTGAGTCTGTGGATGCGGAGTTGTTGGGCAGGCATCAGGGACTGATGTACCACACCTATGGTCAGCGTCAGGGATTGGGAATTGGCGGGTTGCGTAATCACTCCGAGGAGCCCTGGTATGTGGTCGGCAAAGATCTGCACAGAAATGTGCTGATTGTCGCTCAGGGAAACGAACACCCCGCCCTGCTCTCCTCAGGACTCATTGCCAGTCAATTGGCATGGATAAACAATCAGGTACCCGAATTGCCGATGACCTGTACCGCAAAAATCCGTTATCGACAGCAGGATCAGGAGTGCGAGGTCAGTCTGCGGGATGCAAACAATCCGCAACAGGTTTCGGTGATGTTTAAATGTGCACAACGTGCTGTCACGCCAGGACAGGCGATTGTGTTTTATCAGGGAGAGGTATGTCTTGGGGGAGCGGTCATTGAACAATACATCCGGTGAGTTTACAGATTGGGAGTACCGCAATATTGCGCTGGCAGTGGTGACACAATGCGCTGTACTGGTACATGAGCTGGCCACTAACGGGCGCGCCTCAACAGACCGTATGCACGCCTGTCTTAAACCGGTTTATCAACTGAATGCCGATAGCGTAGCCAGTTTGTATCCCTCGCCTGCTGAGTTTTCTCAAGGTATGCAGGTTCTTCAAAACAGCTTTGACAGTAGGGGCTTGCGTGAGCATGCTGAAGCGGTTCGATATATGCTGGGGATGTTGATTCTGCAGCAGCATCTCAGTCGTAATCCAGCCATGATGTCAGAGATCGGCGCGCGGCTACGCGACTTTGGACCGGAGTACACCAGTGATCCGGGTGAACCTGATGTGCTGTTGAAAGCGGATTGCAGCCGGCTCGCGCGGCTGTATCAGGATACGATCAGTCGTCTCAGTTACCGCATCCATGTCGCCGGAAATCCTGAGCACCTGCGCAACCAGCAAGTTGCAGAGCAGATCCGTGCAGTACTGCTGGCGGGAATCCGTTCGGCAATGTTATGGCATCAGTTAGGTGGCCGGCGTTGGCATTTGTTTTTTTATAAAAGGCACATCCGCCAGACCCTGAGTGATATCCGACGCAAACTGATCACTGTCAGCACGCATTGAGCGTGGATTAAATTTTTTTTGAGGAAGAACCTGTTTCATGACTATCTCAACCCTGACCGCCATTTCGCCGATTGATGGCCGATACCGTGCACGCACAGAAGTTTTGAGTGATTATTTCAGCGAATACGCTCTGATCCGTTATCGGGTACTGGTCGAGGTACGCTGGTTGCAGCAACTGGCAGCTCATCCTGGCGTCCCCGAAGCGCCCGCGCTCAGTGCCAATGCCCGGGCACGGCTGGACAGACTGGTCAGCGAGTTTACCTTGAGTGACGCAGAACGCGTCAAAGACATCGAGCGTACAACCAATCACGATGTCAAAGCAGTCGAATACTTCATCAAGGAAAAAATTGCCGATGAGGCAGATTTAAAGGCACAGCTGGAATTTGTGCATTTTGCGTGCACCTCCGAAGACATCAACAACCTGTCTTACGCATTGATGCTGCGCGATGGCCGTGATCAGGTCATGGTGCCGCTGATGAGGCAACTGATAGACCAGTTGCGAAAACTGGCACACGACACTGCTGCTCAGCCGATGCTGGCGCGCACACATGGCCAGACCGCCTCTCCAACCACGGTCGGCAAAGAGATCGCCAATGTTGTCTACCGGCTGGAGAGGCAGGTTAAGCAGTTTGCAGACAGCCCGGTATTGGGCAAAATCAACGGCGCGGTCGGTAATTACAATGCTCACTTGAGCGCATACCCCGATGTTGACTGGCAAGCCAACGCACAAGCGTTTGTGGAGTCACTGGGACTTCAATGGAACCCTTATACCACTCAGATTGAACCGCATGACTTTATTGCAGAAATGTTTGCAGCCTGTTGCCGGTTCAACACCATCGTGATTGATCTGGACCGTGATATCTGGGGCTACATCTCACTGGGATACTTCAAACAGCGAGCAATTGCCGGTGAGGTTGGCTCCTCGACCATGCCGCACAAAGTGAATCCCATTGACTTCGAGAATTCAGAAGGCAATCTGGGCATTGCAAACGCCGTGATGCAACATCTGGCGGAAAAATTGCCGATTTCGCGCTGGCAGCGTGACCTGACAGACTCAACCGTATTGCGCAGTGCCGGCACCGGTTTTGCCCACGCGCTGATTGCCTATTATGCCACCCTAAAAGGACTGAGCAAGCTCAGCATCAATCCCGTTATCCTGCAGCGAGACCTGGATAACAGCTGGGAAGTGCTGGCAGAACCTATTCAGACAGTGATGCGCCGTTACGGTGTTGAGCAAGCCTACGAAAAGCTCAAAGAGTTGACGCGTGGGCAGACGATCAACGAAGCCGTTCTGATAGAGTTTATAAACACCCTTGATATTCCTGAGCAAGCCAAGGTGGCGCTTCGCACCCTGCGCCCGGATAACTATATAGGAAATGCAATCGAGCAGGCCCGCGCCGTCTGATGGCGTATGCCCTCCCTTGCCTAAACTGTTGTCAAACTGACTGAGGAATTGTCTGTGCTGGATTCTGTGTTACCCGAAAGCTTTGATGCCGCCGTTTTTCTGCGTGACTACTGGCAAAAGAAGCCCCTGCTGATCAAAGCAGGCAGCGTGTCGTTTCTGGATCTGATAGAGCCTGAAGAGCTGGCAGGACTGGCATGTGAAGACGGTGTCGAATCACATCTGGTGCAGGTAAATGCTGCGCAGGATACCTGGACGCTCAGACATGGCCCATTCACCGAGGAAGATTTTTTAACCTTGCCCGAGTCACATTACAGTTTGCTGGTTCAGGCCGTTGACCAGTGGGTGGATGATGTTGCTGCCTTGCTTGCAGATTTTGCCTTTATCCCCTCCTGGCGCATCGACGATGTGATGATCAGTTATGCGACCGATCTGGGTAATGTCGGGCCACACTTTGACTATTATGATGTGTTTCTGATTCAGGGCATGGGTCAAAAACGCTGGCAGGTCGGCGACATCTGCAACAGCATGACTGAACGCAGTGACAGCAGTGGCCTGCGGTTGTTAAAGAATTTTGTGGCGAGTGAGGAGTGGATTGTTAATCCGGGCGATATTCTCTACATCCCTCCCGGATACTCACACTATGGTGTTGCTATTGGCAACAGCATGACCTACTCCGTGGGCTTCCGTGCACCAGCCCATGCTGACATTCTCAGTGGTGTCCTTGATGACGCGCTGGACTGCCTGTCGGAAGATCGGCGATTTTCGGATGCAATTGCCCGGCTGCCACAGCATCCCGGCGAGATCACTGCCGATGTGGTGGAGCACCTGCAAGACATCATTCGCGAGCAGATGCTGGACACTCAGCGCATCAGGCAATGGTTTGGGCGCACCATGACCACGCCCAAGTATCCGTTGCAGGATGATGCCGGGGATCAGGCACCCCATGAACATGGCGAACATTGCGACCATCACCACAATGATGAAGAGGAACAGCTGTTAATCAAGAGCGTGGTGGATTTGCAGAAGGCAGTCAAAAAAGGCGCGGGTGTGTACAAGGTGCCCGGTGCCCGCATCGCATACGCGCTGGCAGAGGGTAAAGCAGAACTGTATGCTGACGGCGAGTGCCATGTGTGTGATTCCCGCCTGTTAAGCTTGTTACAGGCTCTGAGCACCCCTGGCAACGTTGACGAGATTGACAGAGATGTCATCACCGCCGCACTCAAGGATAAAGAGGCTTCAGCACTGTTAATGTCGTTGTATGACGGTGGCAGTCTGGTCATAGGTTAATCGTTGGGGATTTGGGTGATTTATGTTGTTGCAGCGTAATCGGGTTTGTTTGATACAGGCATCCAGAAGATTGCACATCCGTGTGAACGCTCTGTTGTGCGTACTGTTTGCTGTGTTAATGGTTGGGGCCGGCAGCACTGCTTACGCCCAGGCTGACGGCGAGAATCAGGCAGATGCTGGCTCAGAACGTGCTGCCATTGAGATCATCACCATTGAGAATCGGGATCCAGCTTTTGTCCGGGCAGCCATCGGGTCTGCCCTTGATCCTCGCGGCAGTATTGCGCAAGTGGATAACAAACTGATCGTTGCGACAACTGCCACCAATTTACTGCAGTTAAAGGAATTGATTGAACAGAGTGATCTGCCGGCGCGGCGGCTGGTCGTCAGCGTTGATTTTGATCATTCTAGCCCGGTATCCAGTGTCTTTAATGTGGTTAGTGCAGCGCAGCAAAGTGTGCAGTCGATTGAAGGCGATACCGTTTCTTTCAGCGCGGGTGACGCATCTGCAGGGGTGCCACAGTTAACGCTGACCGCTATTGTTCATGAAGATCTTGCGGATGCAGACATTGTTATCAGCAACGTACCCGGATTTACCGGCCTGCATCGCATCCAACTCACTTTAGGTGAGTGGTACATTATCAATCCGGCAGAATCGCCTGAGGAGCAAATGCAGGCGCAACCAGTGGCAGAGATGCCACTTGTTGCGCAGCAGGCTTTGCCTGATCCCTCAGCCCCTGTTGTTGCAGAGCTGCCATCGCCCTTGGTTTCTTCAGTAGTTGAACCATCACGACAGGCACAGATTGCGGTTCGGGTGGATGTATTACCCTGATGCCTCCCCTCCTGCTGCAGACTTTGCCCTATCACCGTGACAGCGCTGAGTGGATAGGTCGTTTATCTGTGCTGACCGGCTGTATCTGTCTTGACAGCGGATTGACTGCGCAGCAAGAAGCACGTTTCGATATTCTGACAGCCCTGCCCACCGCTCAGGTGCGGGTCATGGCAGAGCCTGACGCCGCAGGTGATGCGTTTTTTCGCGCGCAACAGCTTCTTGATGCGCATCGCTTGCCCGCAATACAGGACGGTATCCTCGAACAACTGCGTCATCTGCCATTCAGTGGTGGGTTGCTGGGTTACTTCGGATACGAGGCCGCTGACATAGCCCCAAAACCTGCAGATAAATCAGGAAAAAGTCCGCTGGACAGCATGCCGGTCGCGGTGTTTGGTATATACGATTGGGCTATTATTGTTGACCATCAGCGTTGCTGCACAGAGTTGTTTATTTTGCCGCATTGCCCCGCGGAGATTCGGCATCATGTTGTTCAATGGCTCGCTGCAACGCAGGCGAGTGTCGTTGAACAGGGTGTTGTCGCATTGGCAACAAGCTTCCATCCCCTGATGGATCGCGCTCAGTATGCGCATGCGTTTGAGCGTCTGCGGCAATGGATACTGGCTGGAGACTGTTATCAGGTTAACCTGGCGATACCCTTCTCCGCAGCCTACAAGGGCAATGCCCACGATGTTTACCAGCGGTTGCGACAGCAAAGCCAGAGTCCGTTTTCGGCCTATCTGGATGCGGGTGATTTCCAGATACTCAGCGTCTCGCCGGAACGGTTTTTATCGGTCAATGAGGGGCGCGTGTTCACGCAACCCATTAAGGGTACCCGCAAACGGTTGGCGGATCCCGTTCAGGATCAGTTGGTGCAGCAGGACTTGTTGAACAGTGAAAAGGACCGCGCAGAAAATCTGATGATTGTAGACTTGCTGCGCAATGATCTTGGGCGAGTGAGCATTACCGGGTCAGTGAAAACCGAGTCATTATTCAAACTGCATAGTTTCACGCATGTGCATCATCTGATCAGCACCGTCAGTGCTCAGTTGCCGGCTGAGCGTAGCCCGCTGAGCGTGATGCAAAGCTGTTTCCCGGGAGGCTCAATTACCGGAGCACCCAAAATCAGGGCGATGCAGATTATTGCTGAACTTGAAACGGTCCCGAGAACTGTCTACTGCGGCAGTATTTTTTACTGCGACTATCTGAATCGGATGGACAGCAGCATCCTTATACGTACCCTGCTCAGCACTCAACAGCAGTTGTTTTGCTGGGGCGGCAGCGGCGTGGTAGCAGATTCAGTCATGGCGGAGGAATACCAGGAATGTCTGGATAAAGTCTCCGCGCTGATGAATCTGCCACTGGCCTGAACTGGCCGGTTGTCAGAACGTCAGCTCGCGATGACTGGCCTTTAAAAACTCGCGTTTCAGATCATCATATTCATGCACCGCCGGAAATTGCGGGAACTCCTTGATCACATTATCCGGTGCACGAAACAGAATACCCGCCTCGGCCTCTGCCAGCATGGTGGTGTCATTGTAAGAATCACCCGCCGCGATACAACGGTAATTCAGACTGTGGAAGGCTTTCACCGACTGTCTCTTGGGATCTTTCTGGCGCAAGTGGTAATTCACAATCATGCCTTTGTCATCTGACTCCAGCCGATGACACAGTAGCGTCGGAAAACCCAACTGGCGCATCAGTGGTTGAGCAAACTCGTAGTAAGTGTCGGACAGGATTACCACCTGAAAACGCTCGCGCAGCCAATCCACAAATTCGCGCGCTCCCGGCATGGGTTCCATTCCGGCAATGACGGCTTGAATGTCTGGCAGACCCAGGCCATGCTCGCGCAATATTCGCAGCCGCTGCTGCATCAGCACATCATAGTCGGGGATGTCACGTGTCGTGGCCCGCAGTTCTTTAATTCCCGTGCGATCGGAAAAATCTATCCAGATTTCCGGCACCAATACTCCTTCAAGATCAAGACAGGCAATTTCCACGCGATTTCCCCTCAGCATCAACAGAATTTAACAAAGCCGCGATTTTATAGTGCCGCCGTTGTGCTTGCCAGCCCGCACCACACGGAATCTCTTGAGACGTTAAAGGCCTCAATCGCCGCAAACCGGCACCTTGTTGTAAGATGCGACATTCTTGCTAACCAGTATCAGGGATTCATGATGATCAATGCCGCAAACATCGCTGAGATTAATGACAAGTTTCAATCAATGCAGCCGCGTGCCATTCTCGCTGAGGTGTTCTCAGAGTTTCCGCAGGCTGCAGTGTCTTTCAGTGGCGCAGAAGACGTCGCGTTAGTGGTGATGGCTAAAAAACTGAACCCTGCAGTCCGTGTATTCACGCTGGACACCGGCCGTCTGCACCCGGAAACCTACCGTTTTATTGAGCAGGTCCGCGAGCAGTACAGTCTCGAGATTGAGTTTTTGTATCCGGACACCGCTGCGCTGCAGGCGTTCACCCGTGAAAACGGTCTTTACAGCTTTTACAGGGATGGGCACGAGCAGTGCTGTGGTATCCGCAAAACTGAACCGCTGCGCCGCAAACTGGCCCAGGTCGATGCGTGGGTTACCGGGCAGCGCCGTGACCAGAGCCCAACACGCGCCCAGGTGCCGGTGGCGCAGATCGACTCGGTATTTGCTGCCCAGGGTCGTAGCCTGTTGAAATTTAATCCGCTGGCAAACTGGAGTTCACAACAGGTGTGGGAATACATCAGGATGTTTGAACTGCCTTATAACGCCTTGCATGATCGCGGCTACACCAGTATCGGTTGTGAACCCTGCACCCGGGCGATTGGCCCCAACCAGCATGAGCGAGAGGGTCGCTGGTGGTGGGAAGAAGCCACCGCCAAAGAGTGCGGGCTGCACAAAGTAAACATTGACAGGCTTGCAGACTAGGGCTGCAGATGGCTGTGAAAGTTCAGCGTCGGGGCAGTACTACATCCTTGAACAGTTCATCAACCTCGGCCTGCGTCTGACACATCAACACTTTTTCCACGGTATCCCGATCAAGGTGATCCGCAAACATGTGAAAAAAGTCCAGCATGTAGGCGCGCAGCATGCTGCCTTTGCGAAATCCGATGCGGGTTATGCTGTCCTCAAACAGGTGACTGGCATCAATCGCAATCAGATCAGCATCCTTGCTTGCGTCATAAGCCATGTGCGCGACGATGCCGATACCCAAACCCAGCCGCACGTAGGTTTTGATGACGTCGGCGTCCGCCGCCGTAAATACAACCTTGGGATTTAACCCGAGTTTTTCGAAAGCATCGTCGAGTCTCGCGCGTCCGGTAAAACCCGGTACGTAAGTGACCAGCGGATACTGAGCCAGTTCTTCCAGGGTCACGCTTTGCCGGGCAGCCAGCACATGATGTTGCGGCACCAGCACGGCCCTGTTCCATCGATAACACGGCATCATCATCAGATCGCTGAACAGCTCCATGGCTTCAGTTGCGATCGCAAAATCCGCGGTACCCTTGGCGGCAATCTCGGCTATCTGGTACGGAGTCCCCTGATGCAGTTGCAGCGAGACATCAGGATAGGCGTCGATAAAACGACGGATCACCGGCGGCAAAACATAGCGGCTCTGCGTGTGCGTGGTGGCGATAGCCAGGCTGCCAGTACGCTCATCACTGAAGTCAGCCGCCAGTTTCAACAGGTTTTCTGATTGCTGCAAAACAATCATCGCTTGCTCGACAATTGCTTTACCAGCTGGCGTCATCCCACTGATATGTTTACCATTTCTGACAAATATGCCGATGCCGAGTTCAGACTCCAATGCCAATATCTGTTTGCTGACACCCGACTGCGAGGTATGCAGACGCAAAGAGGCCGCCGAGACGTTCAGGCCTTGGTTGACGACTTCACAGATGTATCTAAGCTGTTGCAGTTTCATGGCTGTTCAAGCGCCTTTTGAGGTCATGTTGGGTTCGTTGGCAACACCATGAGGAACGTGACCGGTGGCCACATGCTGGCGCGCAGAGTCACAATGGCCCTGTTGATCATCAAAAAACACATCAGCGTCATAGGCTTTCAGGAACACGCCTTTTTCCATGCCCCCCAGAAACAGGGATTCATCAATTCTGATGTTCCAGGCGCGCAGTGTTCTGACCACTCTCTCGTGCGCGGGCGCTGAACGAGCGGTCACCAGACAGGTTCTGATAGGCGATGCACCCGGCGCAAAGCCCAGTTGCAACTTTTGCAGCGCCGCAAGGAAAGGTTTGAAGGGTCCACCGGAGAGTGGTTGATTAGCCGCCAGTTTTTCGTTCAACGCAAACGCCTCAAGGCCTTGGGTCTTATAAATTCTTTCCGATTCATCTGAAAACAACACGGCATCCCCATCAAACGCAAATCTGAGGGCGTCATCACGTCCGGTGCTGCCCGCCGACGGAAGGATGGTCGCAGCAGCCACACCCTGCTCCAATGCCTGCCTGACATCGGATCCATCGAGTGACAGAAACAAATGACTGTTAAACGCAGAGATGTATCGGTATGGGCTCTGTCCACCTGAGAATGCAGCGCGGGTAATTCCCAGTTTGTAGTGCTCGATGGAATTGAAAACACGCAAGCCGGTGTCGGCACTGTTTCTGGATAGCAGGATCACTTCAACACGCTGAGAGTTTAGTAACACATTAAGGTGCAGCAGTTTTTTGACCAGATTAAAGGCTCCGCCGGGTTGCAGGGGTTCGTTTTCATGTGCTATCTGGTACTGCTGATAGGCATCAAGCCCTTGATCTTCAAAAATCTGGTGGCTTTCTGTCAGATCAAACAAGGCTCTTGAGGAGATTGCAATCACCAGTTTCTCGGGCTTTTGATCAGCTGAAAGTGGTGTCTGTATGTTGGTCATATCGGGCAATCCTGTAAACTGGCAGCCAGCCAGAACTCACGGGTACAACAATGAGCAGCAAAGATACATCAAATATCAAACCCGAAATAGCGTTGGTGCTGTCGGGTGGTGGCGCACGTGCAGCCTATCAGGTAGGTGCGCTGCGCGGAGTTGCAAGTGTACTTCCCAGAGACATCTGCAATCCGTTCCAGGTCATTTCGGGAACGTCGGCTGGGGCCATGAATGCCGTCGGTCTGGCTACCCATGCGCATAAAATGCGCACGGGTGTCAAAATGCTTGAATATGTCTGGCGTAATATCAGCAGCGACAAAATCTATAGGCTGGACTCAACCGGTCTGGTCAGTAGTGCTTCAAACTGGGTATTTTCCTTTCTGGCCAATCGTGGTGCGCGCACGCCGACATCGTTACTCGACAATAGTCCACTTGATAAGTTGCTGCAGGAAATCCTGCGTCTGGAAAGAGTTGAGGAAAACATGAAAGCCGGTTACCTCAACAGTCTTGTGATCACGGCGTCCGGTTATACCAGCGGTGAATCGGTATCATTTTTTCAAAGCAACAAACCGGTTGAAAACTGGCAGCGGTCTCACCGTACCGGTATCCGCACCGAGTTGCGACACCGTCATTTGTTGGCGTCGTCGGCCATTCCAACCTTGTTTCCAGCGGTTAAAATCAATCGCGAATATTTTGGCGATGGTGCTATCAGGCAATTGGCGCCCTTGAGCCCGGCGATACATATGGGCGCGACTAAAATCATGGCCATTGGAGTCAGTGGCAGCCGCACACGCAGGCCCGCCAAAGGTGATCAGGTTACTCAGCCGTCCTTGTCGCAAATCGTGGGGCATGTGTTGAATAGCGCGTTTGTGGATACGCTGGAAAGTGATATGGCAGTATTAAGACGTTACAACGCACTGATTCCCTTATGCGCAGGGCAGCAGCAACTGGATGTGCGGCCAATTGAACTGTTGGAGATTACGCCGAGCCTTGACCTGAATCGTATTGCAGAGGACTTTTATCAGACCCTGCCGCGCCCTATCCGATTGTTTATCAGGGACACCAACTCCAGCTCAATTGCCAGTCTGTTGATGTTTGAGAAGGAGTACTGCCAGGCACTCATGGATCTGGGCATCGCCGATGCATTGGCAAAACGGGAGCAGATCCAGGAGTTTTTCCTGCGCTAGTTCATGCGCTTTCAGAACGAGTAGCTGAAACCTACAACCAGCTTGTCTTCCTGATCGGTGCCGTTACGATCCTTGCCACCAATCACGTAGGTGGTGAAGAAGTTAGCAGGCAGTTCTGCAATGCCCTTTGACAATGTCAGATCGAGGCTTCGGAATGCACCGCTTTCCGGAGTTGCAGAGATATATTTGCCTTTGTTCTCGTAAGTTGCGTAGCTGGCAACAACGCCCAGACCAAAGCCTTCGCCAAGATCAAAACTGGTTCCCAGGCTGAAGAACATATCTCCCTGATTTGACCAGGTTGCATCCTGACCCATGTACTTCATATCGAAGTCGAGGCCGCCGAAGCTCAGTCCTAGGTAAGGCTCGATGACGCTGGCTTTGCTGTCATCCATGTACCAGTAGTACAGTGCACCTATATCGTAAGTCAGACCGCCACTTTCACCGGTATAGCCGCTGAAAAAATTGTTCTCGACGGTTGTGCTCAGATCAGGAGTTCCGTAGCTCAGGTTTGATGCCCACCAGCCTGCATACCAGCCAGTTTCGGTGCTGGTAACATTCAGTCCTGCCTGAACGGCAGCGCCATCATTTTCTGGTACGTTGGTGATACCACGGAAGATGTAACCGGATACCACGCCGACGTTGCCGGCAATTTCCACTTCAGCGTGAGCGGGTTTTACTGCGAAAACGCTTGCTGCGGCCATGAGGGCTGTTGCGCCAAATACGGCCAATTTGCTGTTCGCTGCAACGTTCTTTACCTGCATAGTGTTGACTCCTGATTTACTGTTTTATGCTTGATAGTAAGTTCTTTCTTGTTGGGTCCGAATCGTTACGAGCAATTCGCCCGGACTTGCAATGTCTTGAGCAATACCTGTGCCAAGATAAAAAATACCAATCATTTCAATCAGATGACTATCCTACCCAAAACCTGAATAAATCCTGACGCTCCCTTATGGTGCATAAAAGACTGTCGTGCGCCGGAATGAAGCAGGCAAGTGAGTAAAACGGCGAATGCCATTACGTAGTCTCTGACGAGACTACGTTGAATGGCGTATACTTGACAGGGCTGACTCAGGCGTCGATAACCTGATGATCAAGGTGGGCGGTGAGTTCTGCGGGCAGATTCAGGCGATTTGCCAGCACTTCAATGTAGGCGCGTTCAGCAGGATGATCGATATCAATCGCCATGCGTGAGACCAGGTAAACTTCGGAGGCCTGCTCAATACCCTGAACAGAGGATACCAGCGCATCCAGATCAACCGGTTTGCGGAGCGCATCAAAAACAAATGCCTTGCTCTCTGCATCCAGAGACATTTTTTCTACCTGCTCAAAAATGACCGTTTGTTCTTTGGCGTCAATATGACCATCTGCCTTGGCTGCGAACACCATGGCAGTGATCAGCGTCAACGCAAAGTTCTGACCCGATTGCGTATTGACTGGCGCAGGCAAAAAGCGTGGATCAACATTCGGCAGGTCGGCTGCGCTGGCGATTGGCGCGTTTTTGACCTGCTGGCCTTGCTGCCAGTTCTGGTAAGCCTTAAAAGCCATTGCACCTGCCGCTGCTGCACCGCCGTAACCAATAACGCCACCCGCCGTTTTGCGGACTTTTTTGCTGCCCAGCAGCAGGCCAAGTACTCCCCCCATTGCCATGCCCTTACCCAGACCACCACCTAGCATTCCTCCCAACGGGCTGTTTCCCAACATGCCACCGAGCGGGCTGTTGCCCATCATGTTATTGCCCTGTTGAGCCTCTCCATTGTTGCCGTTGTTGCGGCCTGCACCCAGAAATTGCTCCAGTAGTTTATTGGTATCCATTGCATTTCCTCCTGACTTTGTCCGTTTTTGAAATCATCGCTGGCAGCGTTTACAGTTGACGTACTCGCGCAGTTTTACCTTTTATCTTGCCCTTGCTCAGAATCTGTTTTGCCAGATTTGCTTTGTTCCTGCTAATAGCGACATAAGCCGCCTGATGAGTAATTCGTATGTTGCCGACATCTGATCTTTCCAGTTCGCCAGTACCCGTCAGTGCGCCCAGTACATCGGTTGGTCGTATTTTGTCGCGTTTGCCGCCATCAATCATCAAGGTGCTGAAGCTTGCAGGCGGCGGGCTCAGCTTTAGCACACTGACCGGCGGAAGCTCCGCAGTAGGGTGCGCTGCCCCCCGTTCGGCGAAGGACACCAGGGTGCACGCCCTGCCTTTTGCACCCCCTCTGCCCGTCCGCCCAATGCGGTGGGTATGTGTCTCTTCATCGCGTGCCCCATGATAATTGATCACAAGATCCAGGCCGGTGATATCAAGACCGCGCGCTGCCACATCCGTGGCAACCAGTACCCGTGCGCTGCCGTTACTGAACAGGATAATTGCCTGATCACGCTCGCGCTGATCCAACTCGCCATGTAATGCCATGGCAGAAAAGCCAACGCGTTGCAGTCGCTGACATACCTCATCAACGTCGTTGCGTGTTGTGCAGAACACCAGCGCATTTTCGGGCTTAAAGTGCAGCAAGATGCGTTTCAGCGCATCGAGTCGTGACTCATCGTTGCCGGTCAGATAACGAAGTTCTTCTATATCCGGTGCAATTTCGATGTCCTGTAGTTCTACGTAGACCGGATTTTGCAGAATTACTTCTGACAAGGTACGGATCTCCGCAGAAAATGTAGCGCTGAACAACAGCATCTGGGCTCGGGTGCCAGATTTTGCAGACATTGACCGTTGTCTTTGCAAATCAGCCAACACATTTTCCACAGAAGGCAGGAAGCCCATGTCGAGCATACGGCCGGCTTCGTCCAGAACAAGAACGTCGTTTTCAGACAATATCAGCGATCCGCGCTGCAAATGATCTTCGATCCGTCCCGGGGTTCCTACAATGATATGAGCGCCGTGGCTAAGCGAGTCGGCTTGCACTGCAACCGGGCGTCCCCCACACAGACTGAGCACTTTTATGTTGGGCAACAGCCGGGCGAGCCGGCGAATTTCCTCAGCAACCTGATCTGCGAGTTCTCTGGTCGGGCACAGAATCAATGCCTGAGGTTTGAATAATGTGGGTTCAATTCTCTGCAGAATACCCAGCGCAAATGCAGCTGTTTTTCCAGATCCGGTTTTGCCCTGCGCCATGACATCACGTCCTGCCAGAACGGCTGGAAGACTGAGTTGTTGCACGGGAGTCATTGAGGTAAATGCCAATGCGCTCAGGTTCTGCAACAGTGCAGGACGTAATTGCAGTTGTGAAAAATCGGTATCTGACATGGTTGTTTCCAGAAAGCGGGTGTTGAGAGAGCGTTCGCAGCGCAGTGTAACATCGGACATGCCTTCATTGGCGGGTTCCCCTCGCCTGACGAAAGACCTACAATACCGGCAGTCCCAGAATCAGAGAACTTATTGATGTCCGTCAGCATTAAAACTCCGGAAGATATTGAAAAAATGCGAGTGGCAGGCCGGCTGGCTGCCGAAGTACTCGAAATGATAGAGCCCTTTGTCAAAGTCGGGATCAGCACAGGTGAGCTCGATCGTATCTGTCATGACTACATTGTTAATGTGCAGAACGCTATCCCTGCCCCGCTTAACTATAACGGCTTTCCCAAATCGATCTGTACATCACTCAATCACGTGGTATGTCATGGTATTCCCAGTGACAGCAAGATTCTGAAAGGTGGCGATATCCTCAACATTGATATCACTGTGATCAAAGACGGATTTCACGGTGATACCAGCAAGATGTTTCTGTTGGGCGAGGTCGCACCCCATGCCAAACGCCTGATCAAGGTGACACAAGAGTGTTTGTACAAAGCCATTGAGATCGTCAAACCGGGCATTCGTCTGGGTGATATCGGTCATGTCATCCAGACTCACGCCGAGGCAAACAATTACTCGGTGGTGCGCGAGTATTGTGGCCATGGAATAGGACGTATATTCCATGAGGATCCGCAGGTATTACATTACGGTAAACCTGCTACGGGCATACTGGTGGTTGAAGGCATGACATTTACCATAGAACCGATGATCAATCTGGGTGAGCGCCATACCAAGTTATCAAAAACTGATGGTTGGACCGTCACGACACGCGACCGGCGTTTGTCCGCTCAGTGGGAGCATACGCTGGCTGTAACAGCCAATGGATGTGAAGTGCTTACCCGACGCAAAGAAGAAGATTTGTTTAACTGAGTGCCCGATTGATCAGAGATCGTTCAGATCTGATTTCCTGTTTTTTTGACATGGCAAGCTAATCTCAGCCGTCTGGCACCTTCAGATGGACGATAGTGGCCGAGGGTGTGCCTTATGAGTGTTGATTTATCAATGGCTGTGACCGATAACCTGCACGTCCAAGTTGTTAATCCGGTTTGGGCGGACCCTACCCTGTTTGATCCTGATGCCTTTGACAAGAAGCTTAATTCCGGGCAGCCCGCAGTCTCTGTGTTTAAAGAAGCGCTCGCCCATACCCGGCAAGAACTGGATCAGCGTTACCGGGCCGGCGCACAGATCAGTAGTCTGGTCTGTGGGCGTGCCTGGTTTATGGATGAAATGCTGCGTCGGGTATGGAATCTGTTTGACTGGAAAAACAGCGAACATCTGAGCCTGCTGGCTGTGGGAGGATATGGACGCGGTGAGTTGCACCCGCACTCGGACATTGATCTTTTGTTGCTGATGCGCGGAGATCAGTCCGCAGTAAACCGTGAAGCGTTGAGTAAGTTTTTTACCTTCCTGTGGGACATCAACCTAGATATCGGCCAGAGTGTCCGCACCATCGTGCAGTGTCGCGAAGAGGCAATCAAAGACATTACGGTAGCAACCAGTCTGATGGAGTCGCGCACAATTGTTGGCCCCGCTGGTGCTGTGGAATCGCTCCGGCTGGAAATGATTGCGTTGACCCAGGCCGCCGATGTCTGGCCTGCCCGCGAGTTTTTCACCGCCAAGCGTGATGAACAAGTTGCACGTCATCATAAATACTATGACATCGATTATGCGCTGGAGCCCAACGTCAAGACTTCGCCCGGTGGCTTGCGCGATATTCAGACCATCGGCTGGATAGCCAAGCGGCATTACGATGCAGATAACCTTGCTGATCTTGTGGCGTTAGGCTTCTTGTTGCCCTCGGAATATGAGCAGCTTTACAAGGGAGAACAGTTGCTGTGGAAGCTGCGTTACGGACTGCATCTGCTGTCAGGCCGTAAAGAGGACCGTTTGCTGTTTGACAAACAACGTGACCTTGCTGAGATGTTTGGCTTCAAGGATGACAATAAGAGCCTGGCTGTTGAAAAACTGATGCAGGAGTACTACCGCGCGGTAGCGACTCTTCGCGCCCTCAATGACGTGTTGTTGCAACACTTCGATGAAGCGATTCTGAGGGCCGGTGAAAAAGTCGAGATAACCCGGATCAATACCCGCTTTCAGATCTGCAACAGTTACATTGAAGTCACGGATGGCGGCATCTTTAAACGTTTCCCGTTTGCGCTGATGGAAGTATTTGTGCTGATGGCGCAGAACCCGGAGATCAAGGGCGTGCGTGCGGCGACAATTCGGTTAATTCGTGAACATAGAACGCTCATCGACCAGAAGTTTCGGGTGGACCTGAGAAACACTACGTTGTTTATGGAATTATTGCGGTCCCCGAATGATCTGACTACACAACTGCGGCGGATGGCCCGATACGGAATTCTGGGCCGGTATCTGCCAGAGTTTGGTGCGATTGCAGGAAAAATGCAGCACGATCTGTTTCACATCTATACGGTAGATGCTCATACGCTGCAGGTTGTTGAGAACATGCGTCGTTTCCGTTTGCCGGAAGCTAAAGAGAACTATCCGATTGCGGCACATATCACCACAAAGCTGCCAAAAATTGAGCTGCTGTATATCGCTGGACTCTATCATGATATCGCCAAAGGACGAGGTGGCGATCACTCAACGTTGGGCATGGATGATGCGACAGCCTTTTGTCAGAGGCATCATCTCAGTGCCTGGGATACAAAACTGGTGTGTTGGTTGATTGGCAAACATCTGCTGATGTCGATGACCGCACAGCGTAAAGATATTTCAGATCCTGAAGTCATTCAGGATTTTGCTGTACAGGTGGGCGACAAGTTACACCTGGATTATCTGTATGCGCTGACCGTAGCGGATATTAACGCAACCAATCCCACGTTATGGAATGCGTGGCGTGCATCTTTGCTTCGACAGTTATATCTGAGTACTAAAAAGGCCTTGCGCCGAGGTCTCGAGAATACGCTGGATCGTCTTGACCGTATCAAGGACAAGCAGGAAAGTGCGTTGCTGAAATTGCGTGACAAAGGTTTGCAGGATGCCGAAATACGGGCGATCTGGGAGAATACAGATGACGAGTATTTTGTTCGTGAATCAGTGGCCAACATTGTCTGGCATACCGAATCGATTGCGCGGCACAAAAAGTTAACGGATGCCGGCGAAACATTAATTCTGGTGCAGGACACGGCTGACTCGCTCGCCGATGGCGCCACACATATTTTTATTTATACCGTCAACAGGCGACATCTGTTTGCCAGCAGTGCAGCGGCGATGGAGCAGTTAGGGCTTAATATTCAGGATGCCCGAATTTTTACCTCCAGCAAAAATTTCTGTATGAATACCTATTCAGTACTGGAAATGGATGGGACTGCTATTGGGGATAATCCACAGCGCGTGACCCAGATCAAGAAATTACTGTGTGAGTATCTTGCAGAGCCTTCGGCACATCTGCGCGTGTCAAAAAAGCGTCGTTCCAGAAAGCTGCAACACTTTGGTCAGCAGGTAGAAACTGCGGTCATCAATAAGGATGGTCAGCCGTGGTCAACGCTGGAAGTTAACTGTATCGACAAACCCGGCATCCTCGCTGCTATCGGCAAAGTGTTTGCTGAGCATGAAATTCAGTTGCTGAACGCTCGCATCGCCACACTCGGTGAGCGCGTTGAAGACTTGTTTTTTATTGCAGATGCCAATGATCAGGCATTGCGTGATCCACAAATCATAGAGAAATTTCAGAAGGCATTGCAGCAGGAACTTGAAGCCTGACGGTATAACAAGCCTGTTGGCATGGACGTTGTTTGAAACACGAGTATCGAGGATTCACGTATGAGTACCAAAACGTTACACAGTCTGGGATTGGGTCTGGCGACACTGGACTCTCAAGGTAAAGTTATTGAAGTGTATTTCCCTGAGCCCGTATTGAATCCCTCCGCTGAAGCAGTTCTTGCTCTCAGTATGCATTGCGGATACGAATACGGAAATTCCGCCATCCTGTTAAGTGCTGCACAACGCAGCGGGATTGCCAACGACAGCTCGATTCCTATGAGTCCTTCGTTGCGTGAGACGTTAAAGACCAGTGGCTCGCAGATGGTGGCTATGTTTCTTGCCGAGAACAGCGCTCCTGCCAGTGTGGCAGAGGTATATCTCAAGCTGCATTTGCTTTCCCATCGGTTATGCAAACCACATGCGCTAAATCTGCAAGGTGCTTTTGGCATACTCAGAAATATTGCCTGGACCAATCATGGGGCCATAGCCATCGAGGAACTGGCTGCCAGACAGCTGCAGGCGCGCAGTAATGGCGAACTCCTTGATGTGATGTCTGTTGATAAATTTCCCAAGATGGTGAACTACGTGGTGCCTGGTGGCGTTAGGATTGCCGATACCGCGCGTGTGCGTCTGGGCGCTTACGTGGGTGAAGGCACCACAGTCATGCATGAAGGTTTTATTAACTTTAATGCCGGCACCGAGGGGTCGGCCATGGTAGAGGGTCGTATCTCTGCGGGTGTTGTAGTGGGTGAAGGCAGTGATCTGGGTGGCGGTTGCTCAACCATGGGTACACTTTCTGGCGGCGGGACTGCAATCATTTCTGTTGGTCGCGATTGTTTGATAGGTGCCAATGCAGGTATCGGCATCGCTCTGGGCGATCGTTGTATTATCGAGGCGGGTCTTTATGTCACAGGTGGCACCATTGTCAGTGTGCTTGATCACGAGGGCAATCTCGTGCATCACACAAAAGCCCGTGACTTGTCAGGTCGCAATGACCTGTTGTTTCGTCGAAACTCACAAACCGGTGCGGTCGAATGTAAGACCAATAAAACCAGCATAGCCCTGAACGAAGAATTGCACAGTCACAACTGACAGACCCGCCTTTATCGACACAGGTTCATAACATGCCAAACAAATTGAACACCGCGCACTTGTCTCCAACAGCAGCTCTGGCCGTGCAGTTGATGCGAATTCCCTCGGTGACTCCAGATGATAAAGGGTGCAATCAGTTAATGATCGACCGGCTGGTGGCGTTGGGTTTTACCGTTGAAACCATGCGTTTTGGCAACGTTAATAATTTCTGGGCAAGGTATGGTCAGAGTGATCCCGTGCTGTGTTTTGCAGGCCATACTGATGTGGTGCCTTCCGGGCCAGAGGAGAAGTGGTCATCTCCTCCTTTCGAACCTGCAATCCGGGACGGTTATCTTTATGGTCGTGGTGCGGCGGATATGAAAGGCAGCCTGGCTGCCATGATCACTGCGTGCGAAGCGGTGATCGGCGAGTCACAAACAAGCGATGTTGAACTGGCGGGTTCGCTGGCGTTCCTGATCACTGCTGATGAAGAAGGAGCCGCGATTCATGGAACACGGGAAGTCATCGACACCCTGGAAAAACGCAATGAAAAAATCACCTGGTGTGTTGTTGGCGAGCCCAGCAGTACAGAAAGCTTGGGTGATGTGGTGAAAGTTGGCAGGCGCGGATCATTACACGGAAAACTGACTGTTCATGGTGTACAGGGGCATATTGCCTATCCGCATCTTGCCAGAAATCCTGTGCATCAGGCGATGCAGCCTTTGCACGAACTGACGCAAGAGATCTGGGATCAAGGCAACGAAGTGTTTCCACCGACCAGTTTTCAGATTTCCAATATTCATGCAGGAACGGGTGTTGATAATGTGATTCCCGGTACGTTGGAGGCGTTATTCAATTTCCGCTTTTCAACCGAGCTCAATGAATCAATCATTCGTCAACGGACTGAGGCGATTCTGGATAAATGTGAGCTGGAATACAGCCTGGAGTGGAAACTGTCCGGGCTGCCATTTCTGACACGCAATGCAGTATTGATTGATGCCGTCAGTAGCAGCATCTTCGAGGTGAATGGTGTAACCACAACACCTTCCACAACAGGCGGAACCTCCGATGGTCGCTTTATCGCCCCTACGGGTGCAGAAGTTGTCGAAGTGGGCCCTTGTAATGCCAGTATCCACAAAATTGATGAGCGTGTGCGTTTGGCTGATCTGGATGCACTGGGGCTGATATATCAGGGAATCATCAGGCGATTATTGCTGCCAGCATAAATATCAAAGCGACTGGTCTTGCCTTTGATCGATGCTGACGGTTGTATGTTCTCCAGGGGCAGAGCACGTAAAGGTCTTTTTACAACCACCTTGCGTGCAAGCGCCAGTGCCAATGGCAACAGATTGTTGCCAGAGGCTTCCTCTCCGTGTAGTTGTTGCAGCAGGTAGCGATTTTTTTTGACGCGAGCGCTTTTATCCCTGTCAGGAAACATCGGATCGAGGTATATGACGTGAGCTTCTGGCAGAGTCAGCATCAGGTCAAGGCTGCTGCCGGCAGAACACAGATGCATTCTGTTTAATGCTTCCTTTGTGAGTAGCGCCGCGCAGGAGTCGCTTCCGCCAGCCTGCATGCCTCTTTTGATCCCGTCTTCGAGCAGTGCATGGATCAGTGGCGATTGTTCGATCATTGTTACATGCCAGCCAGCACACGCCAGGATAAACGCGTCCAGACCAAGGCCCGCAGTGGCATCAATTAAATGCGCTGTTGTTGCTATTGGGGATTCGCCAGTATTGAGGGGATGTGCCGTTGTTGTGTTTAGCGGTCGTTGCCCCATCGCTTTGACAACGGCTTCAGCAGACAACGCTTGACTGATTCTATGCTGCAGTGCCGGTTCATAGAAGTCTACGCAAAGCACCCCGGCCTCGGGTTCATCAGGTAAACGCAGATAAAGTCGTTCGTTTTGACGGAGCAGTTCTGTTCGCAAGTCCCGTGCCTCCGCCCCGTCACAACTGCTCAGACAGTTGCATAATGCAGATCATCATTCAGATATACAGGCAGAGCATGCTCAGCTGACAGGCCGCCACCTGTCCTGAATTGATGTGTTGCAAGATCGGCAAGCAGTAATGCATCACATGAGGGATTGAAGTCATGCTCAATAAAAGGAGTCTTCAAGTCAGCCAGTAAGGTATGCGCCCACCCTGTCCCTGAAGCAATCCATCGTAAGGGTCTTGTATGTGACTCCTCCGAAGTGACCAGGCTGTCCAGAGTGGTCTGCAATTGTCTGACGTCGAGCATTTGATCCGGCAATTTTTCTGTCGGTAAACCGTCTTTATCCATCGAGTAGACTGCAAAATAAAATTCGGAATCGCGCGCATGCACACACACAGCAATCAAAGGAATCTCCAGTGTGTCTGTCTGATCACGTTTGCGCAGGCTATCGTAGGCCATCATCGCTAAAGATGATACGCAAACGACCGGACAGCCTGTTCCAAAAGCAAGCCCTTGCGTCACCGCAGCGCCAATGCGCAAACCTGTAAAAGATCCGGGTCCACTTATCATGGCGATAGCGTTGATGGACGAAAGTGCAAGATCATGCTGATTGAAAATACTCTGAACCATTGATAATACTTCATCAGCATGTTTCCGCGGTTGATTGCTGGTTTGTATGTAGCGGATAACAGATGAACTCAATCCAACCGAGCATTTATCAAAGGCGGTATCAATAGCAAGTATGCTGAAGTTATCAATCAGAGCCGGAGGATGTTTGTGAATGTCTGACACTGCGTATTCCGACGTTCTAACTGGATTCGAAGGTCCGGACATCACACCCGGTGAAACACCGGATGTGATTTGTCTGCGGGGGTATCAGCTTTGAACTGTCGCTTCTGCGGCAGGCGCTGACGGTGCAGCAGGCGATGGTGCAGCGGCTACTGGCTTTTTGGCCGCACGCTTGGCAGGCGCTTTCGCTACGGCTGGCTTGGCAGCGACAACCGCTGCCTTTTTGGCGGCAGTTGCTTTGACTGCTACAGGCTTGGTTGCGGCTGGTTTAGCGGCGGCTTTAACAGTAGCTGGTTTTTTCGCAGCAACTGCTTTTTTGGTTGCTGCTTTGGGTGGAGCAACGACTTTAACGGCGGCTTTTTTTGCAGGAGCCTTGACAGCTGCGGGTTTTGCCTGCTTTTTAGCTGATGCTTTTGTTGCCGCTGGTTTTGCTGCAGCCTTTTTGGCGACGGGCGCCTTTTTTGCGGATTTGGTCGCCGGAGCTGCTTTGACGGCAGGTTTTGCCGCTGCAGGTTTTACCGCTGCTTTGATGACGGCTGTGCTTTTGGCCGGTTTGGCTTTTGCTTTTGCTTTGGCAATTTTTGCCTGGATCGCAGCTTTTTTTGCAGCAGCCTTATCGCGTGTTGCTTTTAATTTTGCAGCTGCTTTTGCTTTCGCGGCGGCTTTTTTTGCGGCGGCTTTTTCGCGTACTGCAATTGCCTTTGCTAATGACTTGGCTTTGGCAGCGGCTTTTTTAGCAACTGATTTAGCTTTGGCAGCAGCTTTTTTTGCCGCAGCTTTTTCTTTGTTCTTTTGTTTTTTGATTCGGGCAGCTTCTTTCGCAGCATCGGCTTTTTTACGCTTCTTCATGAACTGAGCAGCAAATGCTTCAACTGCTTTGTCCAGATCAGCTTCAGCTTTGGCGGCAATCTGAGCCTTACGCGCTTCGGCGGACTGTTTGGTCGCTTCTACTGCAGCTTTTGCTTTTGCAGAATCAGTGACGGTTTTTACCTGCGATTTGGCAGCCTTGAGTTTTTCGTTAATGGCGGTCAAGTTTCCTGCAGCCTTTTTTGCGGCGGTTTCAGCACTCAGCAAAGCCTTTTTTCCAGCTGCGGTCGTGCTTTTTGCTGCCTTAACTGCTGCGGCCTTCGCTTTGGCTTCAGCGACTTCCAGTTTCTTTTTTCCGGCTGCAAGTTCTTTTTCAACTTTTGCCAGAGAGGCTTCTGCTTTTGCCAAGGCAGCGTCTTTCAATTTTTTTACTGCTGACACGGCAGACGTTTTCTTTTTCGCTTTAACTTTGGCCATACAATTAACTCTCCATTACTGTGGAAGACAACCACCATCATCACTGAACGCGGACAGATCCGCGTTTCGACGGCACGATAACACAAAAAATTATTACCATACAGTGATATGGGTTAAATAAGAGATAGTTTACTGGATTAAAGTGGCAGTTATTTGCTCAATACCCGTACAAGTCTGGCGCGAATTTCCTGCACGCTGTCCTGTCCATTAATACTCACTACCTGAACACTGGCGTCGGATTTTTCAAGAGTTTGATAAAAACTAACCAAAGGTTTGGTTTGTTCATGATAAACAGCGAGTCTTTTTCTTACAGTTGCTTCTTTATCATCATCGCGTTGTATTAATGCTTCGCCAGTCAGATCGTCTATGCCTTCCTGTGCCGGAGGATTATGTTTGATGTGATAGATGCGCCCTGAGGCTGGATGTACACGACGGCCACTGAGCCTACTGACTATTTCCTCATCGTTGACACGAATCTCGATCACTCGATCGATATCGATACCCGCATCCACCATCGCCTGAGCTTGAGGAATCGTGCGTGGAAAACCGTCGAGCAAATAGCCATTTTTGCAATCCGATTGTTTAATGCGTTCTTCAACCAACGCAATAATAATCTCATCCGTTACCAATCCCCCACTGCTCATCACTCCGGAAACCAATTTGCCCAGCTCGCTGCCAGCCTTGACGGCAGCACGGAGCATGTCACCAGTGGAGATCTGCGGGATACCCAGTTCGGAAGTGATAAACTGTGCCTGTGTACCTTTTCCGGCACCCGGTGCTCCCAATAAGATTATGCGCATATCTTCTCCCGTGTTCAGTTTTCAATAGTAATTTAATTTTTCTGAGCTTTTGCGTTTTGCCACCACTGTTCAAGCAGGGTGATATCACACTCTGCCAGACTTTTATCGGATCTGGCCGCTGTTTGTTCAATGAATTTGAATCGTGATTCAAATCGCTTGTTTGCATCTCTCAGGCTTGCATCAGGGTCTAGCCCGAGATGTCGGGCGAGGTTCACGCAAGTAAACAGTAAGTCACCCAGTTCGTGATGTTGCTGTACTTCGTTTCCCGACAACACGGCTTCCTTTAATTCGATGACTTCTTCGTCAAGTTTGGCTATCACCCCCGCTGCACTTGACCAGTCAAAACCAACGGACGCTGCCCGTTTTTGAAGTTTTCCTGCTCTGTCCAGCGCGGGCATGGATGTTGCCACATCATCCATTACACTGACAGAGCGCCCTTCCGCCTCACGTACGCGCTGCGCATTTTTTATCGTTTCCCAATTTCGCTCAACTTCCTCGGCAGTCAACGAAGTTGCCTGACCAAAGCTGCTCAAAGTCCCATCAGGAAAAATATGTGGATGTCGATGTAATAATTTTTGTGTAATCGCCTCAGCAACATCTTTAAGATCAAACCAGCCCTGTTCCTGAGCAATCCGCGCGTAAAATACCACTTGAAACAGTAAATCCCCAAGTTCATCACAGATTTTTTCAGGATTGCCTTGATCTATGGCATCAATCACCTCATAAACTTCCTCAAGTGTATGTCGAGTCAGGGATGAAAGAGTCTGTTTTCTGTCCCATGAGCATCCTTGTTGAGGATCTCTGAGGTTTGCCATCAAGGTAATCAGTGTATCAAAGGCCTCGGTCTGAGAGAGATTGTTTTTCACGTTATTGGTCCTCCAGACGCGTTGCTTCGATAACACTGTCAAGGTCGTTCAGGTGATCCAGCGCTCGCGCCAATCGGCTGAAAGAGTCAGTTTCGATTTCAAGTTGCATATAGGCTGTGGCAGATTGCCGGTTGCTGCGAGTATTGATTGCCAATATGTAAATACCTTCGCCCGCCAATATTGCAGACACATCGCGTAACAGTCCTGTGCGGTCGTGCGCCAGGATGCCCAGATGCAGATTCAGAGACTGTTGTTCATACGTATCTGTCTGCATACCGGCAAACAAGTCAGTTGGTGCGACCTCAGTTCTTAACTGTCTCAGAATATCGATCACTTCAGCGACAGCGATCGCACCGGTGCCTACGGACACAAACAGCCCTTCGACACTTTTACAACCCAGCTTACGCGCAATTTCCTCATAGGGAATATTGCGAATCGCCAGTCTCGTGAATTCAGTCATCAACCACTCTTTACCATACTCCAGATTCTGCTCTTTGTTCTGCAATTTGAACCATTGCACAAGTTTTGCACGCGATCTGGGGGTGTTTGCGTAACCTAGGTGCGGTTTGAGCCATTCTCTGTCCGGCATGATTAATGGATTGGACGTTACCTCTACCCGGTCGCCGGTTTTAAGCCGATAGTTAAGCGGAACAATTTTGTCGTTAACACGCGCGCCTGAGCAGTGGTGACCCACTTCCGTGTGTACGTAATACGCAAAATCCAGCGGCGTAGCCCCAGCCATCAGATCAACAACGTGCCCTTCCGGTGTGAACACATATATTCTGTCGTCACCCCGTGCGTCACTACGCAGTTGCTCTGCCAGGCCGCCAACCATGCCCATTTCGTCGTGCCATGCGAGCACCTGACGTAACCATTCAATTTTGTCTTCAAATCCGTCTTTATAGTTAGGGTCAACAATCCCTTCCTTATACCGCCAATGTGCGCAGACTCCCAGTTCGGCATCATCATCCATCGCATAAGTACGGATCTGTATCTCAAAAACTTTCTGATGGGGACCGATGACTGCAGTATGCAAAGACTGGTATCCATTTTCTTTTGGATTGGCGATGTAATCGTCAAACTCGTTCGGAATTACGCGCCAGATATTGTGCACAATACCAAGCGCCGCATAACAATCCCTCACTTCGGGCACGAGCACTCTGACAGCGCGGATATCATAGATCTGGCTAAAATCCAGTTGTTTGCGCTGCATCTTGCGCCAGATACTGTAAATACTTTTTGCTCGGCCATTGATTTCAGCATCAATGCCCGCACGATTAAATTGCCTGCGCAGCTCTTCAGTCACTTCGGTGATAAATCGTTCCCTGTCTACCCGGCGCTCATCAATCAGGCTGGCGATGCGTTTGTAGTTATCAGGTTGCAGGTATCGGAACGACAAGTCCTCCAATTCCCACTTGAGCTGTCCTATACCCAGTCGGTGCGCAAGAGGTGCATAGATATCAAAAACTTCTCTCGCGACGCGCTGACGCTTCTCTTCACTGGCATTTTTCACAGAACGTATGGCACAGGTTCTTTCAGCCAATTTGATCAATGCGACCCTGACATCATCAACCATCGCAAGCAGCATCTTGCGGACGTTTTCAACCTGATCCTGGTTCTGACCCAGTACGCGGGTTTTGCTTGTATCAGTCTCGTTGATTGCGGCCATGCGCAAAACGCCCTCAAGAAGACGTGCAACCCTGTCGCCAAATTCCAGTCTTACCTGTTCAAGCGGTAATCGCGATTCGCGGACAGGCCGATACAACAAAGCCACAACAATCGCTTCACTGTCCAGATGCAGCTGGGCAAGAATCTCCGCCATTTCCAGGCCAGTGCGATAACTGCTGACGCCGGGCGACCAGGCGTTGTGCTCTGCAACGGTCTGCTGTTCAAGCTGCCAGCTCAGATGACAGGCTTTTTGCAATTCTTTATGTTTTGAAAGGCCGACATACGTTTCCAGCCGATTCAGCCACTGCTCAAAGTTGACGCTGCCGTCAGGGTTGAACGAGTATTCTCCGCGAACCTGAACCATACAAAAAACCTGCTTATTTGACACGCTCAAAACGTGCCATGGATTCGACATGGCCGGTATGGGGAAACATGTCCATGACGCCGGCATGAGTCAACCGATACCCCTGTTTGGTCAGTTCTGCGGCATCGCGCGCCAAGGTTGCAGGATTGCAGGAGACGTAGACGATGACTTGTGGAAGCAATTCACGGATTCTTGAGACCAGTTCGATGGCACCTGAGCGTGGTGGATCCAGCAGTAACTTGCTATATCCCGATGTAGCCCAGCGTGTGCTGTCAAAATCTGTGAACAAATCCGCAGAAAAGAACCGGGTGTTCGACAGTTGATTGTTCTGTGCGTTAAGCGCTGCGCGCGCAACCATGTCATCGCTTCCTTCCACGCCTGTGACTGACAAGCAGCGTCTGGCCATGGGCAAGGTGAAGTTGCCTAGCCCGCAGAACAGGTCCAGTACATTGTCGTTTTCTTTCAGGTCCAGCAACTCAATCGCCTGATGTATCATTTTTCGATTGATGTCGGCATTTACTTGAGTAAAGTCACCCGGGAAAAATGAGATACACAGATCTCCTGTTTCGTCAGGCAAAAAATATTGTAACTGATCGTCAGCAATTTCCGGCCAGAAACGGATTACGGTAGTGGGGCCGCCGGATTGCAAAAACCATTCAATTTGATGATGGTCTGCGAAGTCGCGCAGTTTTTGTTTGTCAGTGTCCGACAAAGGCTCCATCTGTCTCAAAGTCATCGTGACCCGCAGCACACTGTCAAGTTGCTCAGTGGCGACACATGATTTTTCACCAACGGCAATTTCAATCTGAGGGATGTCGCGGTGCCCGTCCAGCGACAATATCAGCCCGCGTAACGGTTTGATGAGGTTGCCAACAGCAGGTACCAGCGTTGTGCAGTGGTCCATGTCGGTGATAAAGGTGCTGGCTTTTTCCCGAAATCCCACCAGTACGTCCGATTTTTTATGAACATACCTTACAGCCAGTCGCGCCTTTCTTCGATAAGACTGGGTGGAGGATGTCATGGCTGGCAACACGCTGTAATCTACAATACCTGCGGTGTGCTTGAGATGATCGAATAAAACCTTTTGTTTCAGTTCTATCTGTGCGTCCAACCTCATGTGTTGCAGCAGGCAACCGCCACAAATGGCAGCTACTGAGCAAGGTGCCTGGACACGCTGTTCGGAGGCCTGCAGAACCTCCAAAAGCTTGAGTTCATCAAACTGGCTTCGACGGGATGTGAATGTGGCGGTGACTGTCTCGCCGGTCAAAGCGCCATCTACAAAAGCGATTTTTCCATCAATCCTTGCTACCCCTCGACCTTCGTGGCTCATGCGCTCGATGGTCAGCGTTTCGGGATGCGCAGGCAGGCTTTGACGGCGTCGTCGGTTATTGCTCATAAACAGGTCTCACTCGCTGAATTGTGGTGTCAGGAGAACACGCCAGTTGAAAGATAACGGTCGCCACGATCACAAACAATTGCAACGATCACTGAGTTTTCTACTTCTTGACTGATTTGCAGAGCCCCAAAAACCGAACCGCCGGATGACACGCCGCAGAAGATACCTTCCTGCGTTGCCAGCGCTTTCATGGTTCGTTCAGCATCACTCTGGTTTACGTCGATGATCCGGTCTACCCTTTCTGCCTGAAAAATTTTAGGCAGATACTCTTTTTGCCAGCGGCGGATACCCGGAATTTTTGAACCATCCTGAGGTTGCAGGCCAATAATGTTGACTGCCGGATTTTGTTCCTTGAGAAAGCGGGAAACACCCATGATAGTGCCAGTTGTTCCCATTGACGCCACAAAGTGTGTAACCTGGCCATGTGTGTCGCGCCAGATCTCAGGTCCCGTCATCCGATAATGAGCGTCAGGGTTATCCGGATTGGCAAACTGATCGAGCATTTTGCCCTGACCTTGTTCGGCCATCTGACAGGCCAGATCGCGGGCACCTTCCATGCCCTGTTTATCATTGACCAGAATCAACTGTGCGCCATAAGCAGCCATCGATGCTTTGCGTTCAGCAGACATGCTGTCAGGCATGATCAGAATCATTTTGTAACCACGGATAGCTGCTACCATGGCGAGCGCAATGCCCGTATTTCCACTGGTAGCCTCAATCAAGGTATCGCCGGGTTTGATAGTGCCCCGCAACTCTGCCTGTACAATCATATTGTAGGCTGGCCGATCTTTTACTGAGCCGGCCGGGTTATTACCCTCGAGTTTTACAAGTATTGTATTACTGGTATCACCCGGCAGCCGTTTCAGCCTGGCCAATGGAGTATTGCCTACAAACGCATCTATCGTGGGATATGACATCATAACCGTCTGGGATTCCAGGAAACTTTTGGCTGACAAGCTTCGTGCATTTGTAGCAGCCCCGATGAACTGGCCAGATTTTACCTGTTATCGTGGTCTTGGGGTAGGTTAATGACAGTTGATGGGTTGGCAGTGATAAACAATTGCCGACTGTTGAGCGGCTTGATCCCTAACAGAGGCCTGAGCGCCTGACGCATGAATCGTTTGGCGTCCGATAACAGCGGTTTGTCTTCCTGGATTTCATTGTCGTTTAACAACAGCTGACTCATTTTAATCAGCTGCTGGCCCTGGAAGCGATTTGCCTCGGGATTATCCCTGGTCTCATCACATTGTTTCAGCCCGAATTGCGGGTCGAACAGATAGTGCTGATCAGCCAGCACTGCGTTTCCGTTACTGTCATCGATGGTCAGATCAGGGCCATATCCCAACTCCAGCAGCAATCGGTATTCAAATCTTCTCAGCGCGATTTCAATGACTGAATGATTTAGCAGTGACACTAATGTGGTTTGATAAAGACGATAGATCTCCGGGTGAGACTGTCCGGCCTGCAACAGTCGGCAAAGTATCTCGTTAAGATACAGCACCGAAAACAGCCTTTCGCCATGAAGTTGAAATACTGGCGCAGCAGGCTCCATTGCTCCCATGGTTAATAATTCGCTGCGACCACTCATTGACACCAGTAACGGTTGCAGTGGCTGAAGTAACGCGCGTTTTTGCGACTTCCCGCCTCTTATACCTCTTGCTACAGCACGCACAAGACCGTAATCCAGAGTCAGAAAATCAACCAACAGGCTGGTATCCCGGTATTCGCGTGTATGCAGCACATAAGCCGGTTGCAACTCAATTTTCCGAATCACCTCAGACCTCGCCTGCTATCCGATACTCAGGATAAACTCTGTAATGCTCTTTCATCATCCGCCCAACCTGTTTTCACTTTTACCCACAGGTGCAGCATCACTTTGCTGTCAAAGGCTACTTCCATATCCAGCCTGGCAGCTTTCCCAATTGTTTTCAGACGATCCCCTTCGTATCCGATGATAATCTGTTTTTGTCCCGGCTTATCGACCAGGATCAGACCATGGATATGAATCACCTGCCCTTCGACAACAAATTTTTCGATTTCTACATTGACGTCATACGGCAGCTCATCACCAAGTTGACGCGTTATTTTTTCGCGAATCAATTCAGCTGCAAGAAACTTCGAGCTCCGGTCGGTAATTTGATCTTCCGGAAACATAAACGGACCTTGAGGCAGGTACTTGGCAACACAGCTCTGAACCGTGTCCAGGTTATGACCCGTCAATACGGCGATGGGTATCACCTCAGCAAAGTTGCGTTTGGCAGCAATCTTCTGGATATGCGGCAAAAGGCGCTCACGATTTTCAATTTGATCACATTTATTAATGAGCAGAAGCACAGGAATGTTCAGTTTTGCCATGGCCTGGAGAACCATTTCATCTTCATCATTAAATACCAGGCGTTCCACTACAAACAGCACTACATCAACATCCTTTAACACTTCCGCGACTGTCGCATTCATCGCACGGTTTAATGCCCGCTTCTGGTCTTTGTGCAGTCCCGGAGTATCAACATATACAAACTGAACATCCCCTTCAGTTTTTATACCGGTTATTCGGTGTCTGGTGGTTTGAGGTTTGCGGGATGTAATGCTGATTTTTTGCTCAAGCAAGTGATTCAATAGCGTCGACTTGCCGACGTTAGGGCGGCCGACGATGGCAATAAACCCACAACGTGTCTCAATTTTTTCGCTCATGAACTCGTGCTCTCAGCTTTGATCTGTAGGTTTGCCTGACAAACTGTCAAGGTTCGCCAACACTTGTTGTGCTGCATGTTGTTCCGCTTCACGCCGTGACCTTCCATATCCTGTCGCATCCATCTTCAACACAGGTACCCGACATGACACATAAAATTCCTGTTGATGCTCATCACCACGGATATCCTGCACTTCGTACAATGGCAGCGAAAGCGCCTGTGCTTGCATCAATTCCTGAAGTCTGGTTTTTGCGTCTTTGCTATCCTTCAACTGCTGTTCACCACCCAGTGCAAGCTGAAGTTCAAACAATCTTCTGATACAGGCTGTACAGGCTTGAATGCCGCCATCAAGATAAAGTGCGCCGAGTAAAGCCTCCAGGGCATCACATAAAATGGAGTCTCGTTGCTGGCCGCCGCTTTTTTGTTCTCCAAGTCCAAGCACAATGATGTCTCCCAGGCCTAGCCTGCGGGCGATAGCCGCCAAGGTGCTGCGGTTCACAAGAGATGCCCGCACTTGACTTAACTCTCCTTCAGTTGAGTCAGGAAAGCGCTGATAGAGAATCTCCGCCATAATCAGACCCAGTGCCGCATCGCCCAGGAACTCAAGCCGTTGATTGTGATGACGCGCAGCACTTCGATGGGTCAGCGCCAGTGTCAGCAATTCCTTGTTGTTGAATTCATAGTCCAGTGATTGTTGCAGTGTTTTTAATACCTGATGCTTTGTGGAGTTCATGGAAATGTCTCATCAAAGTGAAGTGTAAACACCTGCGTTCCGAACAGTTCAACCGGGTAATTGTACTGAACCTGCAGACGGGTGACAGAATTGCCCCGTGATACCTGAATCTGTTCAGTGTTCATTGAATCTATACGTTGCAGACGCAATCTGGCAACCACATCCTGTTTTAGCTGTAACGCTGCACGAGTATTTATGCCGGGTTCAGTAACGATCAGACGCACTGTCTGGACAATAAAAAAGTGCTCCAGATACGCCTCCAACAATTTGCTGGCTGTCAGCGCCAATGGAACCATAAGTGTCACGGCGAAAACAGCCTTAAGGGTATTACGCTGAATCACACTCAGTAAATGCGCTGGTTACGACTGAAGGTTGGAAGATTAAATCCAGGATCTTTGTGCATCCACACCGCGATAGCCTTGCCAACGATGTTCTCTTCAGGAACCGGCCCCCAGACTCTGCTGTCGGCGCTGTTGTCGCGGTTATCTCCCATCATAAAGTAATGCCCCGGTGGCACTATCCAACTGCTACGTGATGATTCCCGGTTATCGTTGCGGACGATCTGGGCGTTATGGTTAACATGCCCCAGCTGCTCATTAAACAGAATACCCGATCGCATACCGACAGCGGTTTCTATCATCACTTCATCAACGATATCCACCTCGAGTTGTTCGCCATTAATGCGCAGAATTTTGTTCTCGTAGTCAATCCGATCACCCGGCAAGCCTACAACGCGCTTGATGAAATAGCGCGGATCATGGGGCGGGATAAAAACCATCACTTCGCCACGCTGTGGAGAATTGTTTTCCATAATCTTGGTGCCAACAACGGGCAACCGTAAGCCATAGTGGTACTTGTTAACCAGAATAAAGTCACCGACCTCCAGTGTTGGTATCATTGATCCTGAGGGTATCTGGAACGGTTCGATGACGAAGGAGCGCAGCATCAGCACAACAAACAGAACCGGGAAAAATGACTTTGCGTACTCAAGAACGATAGGCTCTACGGTAGCTCCGGACTTGTTGCGCGCTTTTGCGAACAAGAAATGATCAATCAGCCAGATAACTCCGCAAATAGTGACAAGAATGACAAGAACTAACGAAAAATCTATATCCATCAGCTATCTACCTTGAGAACTGCCAGGAATGCTTCTTGTGGAACCTCAACATTACCAACCTGTTTCATACGTTTTTTGCCGGCTTTCTGCTTCTCCAGCAATTTCTTCTTACGGCTGACGTCGCCACCATAACACTTCGCAATTACGTTTTTACGTAACGCCTTAACGGTTGACCGTGCAACAATCTGACCACCAATTGCGGCCTGAATTGCCACATCAAACATCTGTCTTGGAATCAACTCTTTCATTTTTTCGACCAGCACGCGTCCTTTATGATGCGCCTGATCGCGATGCACAATCAAAGCCAGGGCATCCACTCTTTCGGAATTGATCAGTACGTCCAACCGTACCAGGCTGGCGGTCTGGAAGCGGATAAAGTGATAATCCAGCGAGGCGTAACCGCGACTTGCTGATTTGAGTTTATCAAAAAAGTCCATCACCACTTCTGCCATCGGCAACTCGTATGAGAGCGACACCTGGCTGCCAATAAACTGCATATCGCGCTGAATACCGCGTCTGGCGATACACAAGTTGATGATGTTACCGAGATGTTCATGCGGAGTCAGTATGTTCGCGATGACAATAGGTTCGCGGGTTTCAATAATGGAGGCGACCGGTGGCAGCGATGAAGGGCTCTCAACGCGGACCACTTCGTTATTGCGCAATACAACTTCGTACACCACGGTGGGCGCGGTGGTAATCAGATTGATATCGTATTCCCGTTCCAGCCGCTCCTGCACAATTTCCATGTGCAGCATGCCGAGGAAACCGCATCGAAATCCGAATCCAAGCGCATCTGAACTTTCAGGTTCATAAAAAAGTGATGCGTCATTAAGAGTCAATTTCTCAAGAGCGTCACGAAATTCCTCAAAGTCGTCTGCAGAAACCGGGTACAAGCCGGCATACACTTGGGGTTGTATGCGTCTGAAACCATCCAAAGGAAGGGTATCGGGAGTTGAAGCCAAGGTGATGGTGTCTCCCACCGGAGCTCCTTGAATATCTTTTATGCCCGCAATGATGTAACCCACTTCACCAGCCTGAAGCAAAGGGAGGTCATTTCGTTTGGGATTAAAAAAGCCAACATGGTCTACAAAGTGTGCTTTGCCGATGCTCTTGGCGATAATTTTGTCGCCCACTTTGAGTGTGCCTTGCATGACCCTGACCAGAGAGACTACCCCGAGGTAATTATCGAACCAAGAGTCGATGATCAATGCTTGCAGAGGCGCGCTGCGATCACCTTCGGGCGGCGGGATCAGGCGGATAATTTCTTCAAGGATTTCAATGATACCCATGCCGGTTTTGGCACTGGCACTGACTGCTGAGGACGCATCAATGCCAATGATTTCTTCGATTTCCATGCGTACTTTGTCTGGATCAGCCTGTGGCAAATCCATTTTGTTCAGTACCGGGATAACCTCAAGCCCTTGCTCGATGGCGGTATAACAAGTTGCAACAGACTGGGCTTCTACCCCCTGCCCTGCATCAACGACCAGCAAAGCACCCTCGCAGGCGGCAAGAGAGCGGGAAACTTCGTAAGAAAAATCGACATGGCCTGGCGTATCAATAAAATTCAACTGATATCGCTGGCCGTCCTTGGAGTCGTAAAACAGCGTGACACTCTGCGCTTTGATGGTAATGCCGCGTTCTTTTTCAATATCAAGGGAATCAAGCACTTGCTCACTCATTTCACGGTCGCTCAAGCCGCCGCAATGCTGAATGAAACGATCGGCAAGTGTGGACTTGCCGTGATCGATGTGAGCGATAATGGAAAAATTACGAATACGGCTTAAATCAGTCACTTAACAGAATCACCAATCAGTCGAGAGGCCGCAAGTCTACATGATCTGGTTAGTACTGTCAGCGCAATTCAAGCACCAGAGTTGTTCCCCTGCCTTCTCTTACGACTCTGACCGGCACAAAACCTTTTGCCGGGAGTTCCTTTACGACACGATTAAAATCATCTACATTTTGTATAGCCTGATGATTTAGCGACACAATGACGTCGCCACTCTCCAAGCCGGCAGACCGAGCAGGTCCGTCACGCAACTGGTCAACTTGCACACCACCGTTGGCAAGCGCGGGTACAGCGGAGCGCAGGTCAGCATCCAGATTCTGTACCGTCAGAGCCAGGCTGTTTCCACGTGGAGCGCTCGGGCGCGTGCCAGTGGATGCCTGATCAGAACCCGGCAGAGAACCCACTATCACCGGGAGTCGGACTGTCTGGCCTTCCCTCAGCACCGTCAGTTCTGCAGACGTTCCCGGGCGTACCTGGCCTACATAAAATGGAAGCTGGGACGACTGTTCAATCTGGATGTTGTTAAAAGCAAGGATGATGTCGTTATTAAGCACACCGGCCTGTTCTGCCGGACTGCCGGGTTGAACTTCATCCACAAACGCGCCGCGTGGTCTGTCCAGACTGAATGCCTGTGCAAGCGCATTATCTACATCCTTAATCAAAACACCCAACAAACCGCGACTGACGGCCCCGGTTTCTCTTAACTGTTCAACAACGTTCAGCGCCATATTGCTGGGAATGGCAAACGAGATGCCATTGGATCCGCCGGTGCTGCTGAGGATCTGGGAGTTGATACCAATGACCTCGCCATCCAGATTGAATAACGGGCCGCCTGAGTTACCCTGATTGATTGCAACGTCCGTTTGGATAAATGACACATAGTTTGCCGGCCCGCGCGACGGAACATTTCTGGATTTGGCGCTGACGATGCCTGCTGCTGCAGAGAATTCAAGTCCGAAAGGCGAGCCGATTGCCAGCACCCATTCGCCAACACGTACCTGTTCCGAGTCCCCGAATCTGACGGCGCGTAATCCGGTAGCATCAATCTTGATCAGAGCAACGTCAGATAATTCATCACTGCCGATAATGTCAGCGGCATACTCACGACGGTCAGTCAGGGTTACGGTGATCGAGTCTGCATTCGCCACGACATGATGATTGGTGATGATGTAGCCATCGTCACTCATGATAAAGCCTGAACCAACGCCTCCTCTAGGGCGAGTTTGAGCGTCGGGATCAATGGGTAACCCGTCTGGTCTGAGTTGACGCAACAGTTCCTCAATTTCGCCCTGCTGCGAGCCCGATGCAACCGGCACCCGTTGAACCGTAATGATGTTAACAATAGTGGCAGCATTGTCCTCTACCAGATCTGCAAAATCCGGCAGGCCTCTTTGGGCAGACGCCGGAGAAGACATCAGGATCAATACTGACACCGAGATAACAAGGGTGGACAAAGATGCAGGGAGAGAGGCGCCAAACCTTAGAATAAGCGCTACAAGCGATGAGCGTGACGTGGGGAGAGTATCGGCGGTCAACGTCCTGTTTGGAAAAATTTGCAACAGGCGGGTCGGTTTAATCAGCATTCTGTTTTCCCCAGATTGGATGACAGAGACAGATGGTTGCCTCAAAGCCGGGCAACCAAATAGAGACGCTGATAAACATACCTCGTTGAACGCATTCATTCAACGTTTGTAAAAAATATGACTATAACCAGAAAAAATGGCCAGGGTTCAGGGGTTGTCGCGCGGTACCTCCTCGATCAATTCGAGATCTGACACAGGTCTAAGCATGGAAGACTCATCCAGTATATTGAAGGGTACCGGGGCTTCACTGCGGCCGGGGATGGAAACGCTTCTGATGTAATCATTCAGTCGCTGTTGAGCCTCCTCATCAACTGCAACCTGAACATTTTGCCTTTCAGCCATGTTACGTGGTGTTTGCACAGTTGTTGCGGATGAACTGGCGATATCAGGTTGGATGCCGGTTGGGGTCAACACAGACTGCATCCCAACAAACACCGCCAGTGCTACTGAGGCAGCGATGGCCAGGCGCGCCATATCCCGCTGCCATGGTTTGATGGTTTTTGTGCTTGCAGTGTGTAAATTTTGCTGATCTGTCATTTTCAGAGGCTGCTGATCAACCTCCATCATGATGCGATCAAGTAAGGTGCCTGAGTTGGTGTTCGACAAAGAGAGAGAGGCGGAGCGCATATCAAGTGGTTCTGCATCAAAAGCTGCGCGCGCAAGATTATATCTTTCCCACGTCATGCGCAGTTCCGGAGACGCGGCCACCCCGGATAACAACCTTCGTAACTCGAATTCACTAAGCTCGCCATCCATCAGCGCGGACAACGCCTCTTCGTCAGTCAGCGACAGGTTGCGGTTATCGCTATTCATCGCGTCTGAATCCTTCTGTGCTGTTCTATTCCGCTCTTTCTGATTCATGCAGTTGCCTCATAAGGGATTTGCATTTTCTGACTGACATTAAACAAAACTTGAACCTCTGACAGTGCTAGGACAGCAGATTCAGGATCAAGTTCCCCTGAATCGGAAAAAAGCACCGCTCCATGCCTCATGGATTCATTGCTTCTTTAACACACTTGTCGATTGCCTCTCTTGCCCGAAATATACGAGACCGCACTGTGCCAACGGGGCAGTCCATAATCTCTGTGATATCTTCATAACTGAGGCCTGAAAATTCACGAAGTGTGAATGCCGTTCTCAGCTCTTCAGGCAGATTATCAATTGCTTTGTTGATGATTCGTTGCAGATCTTCCTTTTCCATTGTTGCATCGGGTGTTTCGACATCGCGCAATGTACTGGTGTCATCAATCAGCTCTGCATCATCCATATCTACATCAGTACTGGGCGGTCTCCTGCCCCGTGATACCAGATAGTTCTTGGCGGTGTTAACTGCAATGCGGTAAAGCCATGTATAAAATGCGCTCTCCCCTCTGAAGCTCGGCAGTGCCCGATAAGCCTTGAGAAATGCTTCCTGAGCGACATCCTCGGCCTCATGCGGGTCTTTGACAAAGCGACTTATCAAACCCAGTACCTTGTGCTGGTAGCGCAGCACAAGCAGGGTAAACGCTCTGGAATCGTTCTGTAGTACTCGCTCTACCAGTTGATTGTCGGTATCCGTGCTTTTCATACAATCGTGACTGACTACCTGTTGATACGTTTTACAGCGGTGACCTGAAATACAATCAGATCGCAGGATATGCAAACGATAGGAGAGTCTATAGAATTCTGCGTTCTTGCACCACAATGGATACAGATACCTTGTTCGACTTTGACATCCTGATCATTGGCAGTGGTGCAGCAGGCTTGAGTCTTGCGTTAAAAACGGCTGAGTTTGCCAAAGTAGCGGTGTTGAGCAAGGGAACTCTAAGTCAGGGTGCAACTTACTGGGCTCAGGGGGGTATTGCCGCCGTACTCGATGAAAGCGACAGTATTGATGCGCATATTGCAGATACCCTGGACTCAGGTGCCGGACTTTGCCATGAGGACATGGTCAGGCACATTGTTGAGCACAGTCAGCAAGCGATTCAATGGCTGGTTGAGAAAGGAGTGCCCTTCACTGTTCTGACGCCGGAGGAAGCCGGCTCCGGCCCCGCGTCGATGCCATTAAATCGCGACAATCTCAAGCCTCTTCACCTGACTCAGGAAGGTGGCCACAGTCACCGCCGAATTATTCATGCAACCGACGCGACTGGCCGGGCTGTCTTTGAAACACTTAAAGACAGAGCTCTGCAAACTCCGGGAATCACACTGTTTGAAAACAGATTGGCGATTGATCTGATCACCTCCGAGAAACTGGGCTTGCCGGGTAAAACCTGCGTGGGTGCTTACGTCTTCAACCCTGATACTGACAAGGTTGAAGTCTTCAAGGCACGCTTTGTGATTCTGGCCAGTGGCGGCGCCAGCAAAGCCTATCTGTACACAACAAACCCGGACAGTGCAACGGGTGACGGTATCGCAATGGCATGGCGTGCTGGCTGCCGCGTGGCCAATATGGAATTCAACCAGTTTCATCCAACATGCCTGTATCACCCGCATGCCAGGTCATTTTTGATTACTGAGGCATTGCGGGGCGAAGGCGCAACGCTGGAGTTGCCAGATGGCAGTCGGTTTATGCCGGAATTTGATGCGCGGGCGGAGTTGGCACCGCGTGACATCGTGGCGCGCGCGATTGATCATGAAATGAAGCGTCTGGGTTGTGATTGTGTCTATCTCAATATCTCTCATCAGCCGGCGGAGTTTATCAAAGAGCATTTCCCGACTATTTATGCGCGGTGTCTTGAGTATGGTATCGATATTACGCAGGATCGTATTCCAGTGGTCCCCGCCGCCCACTATACCTGCGGCGGCGTGATGGTTGATAAGTGTGGCAGAACCGATATCAGCAATCTGTATGCAATTGGCGAGACCAGCTTTACAGGATTGCACGGCGCCAATCGTATGGCGAGTAACTCGCTTCTTGAGTGTTTTGTGTTGGCGTTTGGTGCGGCTGAGGATATCTATTCGCGGCTTGATTACATTGAGAAAGTGCCGGTAGGTATTCCGGACTGGGATGAAAGTCGCGTGACCCGCTCGCAGGAAGAAGTGGTTGTGGCTCATAACTGGGATGAGTTGAGACGGGTGATGTGGGACTTTGTTGGTATTGTCCGCAGCGATAGCCGATTGTTAAGGGCCAGCAAACGTGTCGATCTGCTGGAGCAGGAAATCTCTTTTCATTATCGTCACTATCTGATCAGTCGTGATTCTCTTGAGTTAAGAAATCTTGTACTGGTTGCCAAGCTGATTGTGGATTGTGCGCTGCTGCGTAAAGAAAGCCGTGGTTTGCACTTCAATATTGATTACCCCGAACTTAGCGATGTTGCCGCCGATACGATTCTCAGACCCTGATTTGTGTCGTGCATCGATATTACAGAGATTGTCTCGCTGACTTAGGCCGCCCGAATGGCTTTCGGCGATACTGACCCGCAGATAAAAAACAGCGGATTCCTCGTTGTTCATCATCACTGCAAGAATCAGGCAGAATAATCAGCGTAAGGCTTTTGCTCGCTGTTCTGAATTCAAGAACTTGAATCCACGAGAGACAATAGAAGTGAGTCAGCTCTGCTTTAAGCCAGCGCCCATCGCTGAGCTTAAGCGCCATTGACGGTTGTCCGAAGTGTTGCTCAATATCAGTATCGTTGTCAGACTCACAGGTAAAGCCGCAGATCCACGGCTGCCCTGTTGACCAGGCGAGACACTGAGCGCAGACGAGCAACAATAACATTGTCAGCACTGGTATTGTGATATTTGAGATCGCAAGTCCGTAGATAACGGCTAGCATAACGAGAGCGCGCAGGCACACCAGATATCGGGATTGTGTAAAGTGGATATCCATATCCATGGTGATTGCTCAATGTGGTCTGGCGACGCCCGAAACAGCAAACTCACGAATTTTTGCGATGATAATCTGCATATCTTTATCTGGGTGCTGGACGCGCTCAACAAGACAAGCAAATAGATCCTGATCTTGTTCTGTCAGCAAACGCTCATAACGTTTGTGATCCGTCTCATCAAGTTCCGGCAATTTTTTCTCCGCAAAAGGCAGAAGCAGTATATCCAGCTCCCACATGCCGCGGCGACTATGCCAGAGCATTTTTTTGTAGGCGATATCTGATACCATAAAGGCTCCTCAACAGGCGGCATTTTTTGCCGGCTCAAGCTCCTTATACTAACTCATAATCCGCTTTGAATCCGGAATAACTATGACGACAATTATTGATAAAGATACAGCTGTTGTCGACACCGGTGCCTGGTTTTCGACATTGGATTCCATGGCAATCACTGAAGTAACTGGGGAGGACAGCAAACGTTTTTTACAAGGACAGCTCAGTTGTAACCTGCTGAAACTCACCGAAGAAAATTCTCTCAGGGGCGCATTGTGTAACCTCAAGGGGCGGGTGATCGCTGATCTCAGAGTACTTTCCAGCGCCGATGCAGTGTTGTTGATATCGCGTACCGATCTGCAGGAAAAAATTCTTGCGACTTTGAATAAGTACCGAGTGTTTTTCAAAACATCATTACGAGAAACCGGAGCGCAGTATTGTGTTTACGGGATTGGTGGCGTCAATCTTGCTGCCACCCTTAATACCGTGGGAATCTCTTTGCCCGACATTGCGGACAGCTGCGTTCGGTTTCAGGACGTGACGTTGATCAGAATGCCGATATCCTCTTTGTATGCTCTGCCCCGCTTTCTATTGGTGTTTGAACATAACTCAGAGCAGTCACAAGCGCTTTGGCAATCCCTGCAGCCTTTGCTCGAACAGGTGCCAGAGTCTATGTGGACAATAGCAGATATCAGAACGGGTCAGGCGCATCCTGATCTGAGTCAGTCTGAGGCGTTTACACCTCAGCTGCTGAACTACGATATCAATGGTGCCATCGACTTCAAAAAGGGTTGTTACACAGGACAAGAAATTGTTGCGCGGATGTTTTACAAGGCCGATGCAAAACGCAGGCTTTTTTACATGAACAGCAAATCCGTGTCTGGCTCTGACGAGAGTGTGGGTGTGTGTGCTCCGGCAGACGATGTTGTCATGTCAGTGAGTTATGCAGATGGCAGTAGTGAAAGTCTGGTAATCCTCAATTGTGAGCAGGCTGGGCAAATGAGTCATGTGTTCAGTTTCGAATGATTCACCGCATGATCAGAATTTGGCTGGCAACGGGCATCCCAATATTTCTGACGTCGTGCGCATCAATTCATTTTCGGTCGCCGTTACACCATGATCGTGATAAACACATAGCAACATGGCGTCGAGCAATTGTTTCTTGTCAGCGTAGGTGAGCGATTTCAGTTGAGTTGCCGATGATTGAAAACCTGAGAGGGTCAATTGACCGGCCGGTATCAGCTCAAGACCTTTGGTTAGCAGTGCATTTGCAGCCGAGTTGAATGCGAGTTCCGCATCAACGCCCGACAATCCGCCGCTGAAGGTCAATACCGATAAAAATACGCTGAGGTTTTTTTGTTGATCGCTGAGACTTGTCTGTGCTGCCACATAAACCTGGGCATTAAAATCCAGCATCCTGTCCAAATGATTGCTTGCCAATTGGAATATCAACCAGGAATGCAAATCAGGCCGGGGATCCGTCTCTATCAGCTTGCTCCAGACCGCGCGGATCTGCCTATACTGTTGAACAGTCAATTGCCTGAGTGTGCCAAGGCACAAACTGATCAATGCAAGACGATGTGCAGGTTCTATCACGGCTTGAATGCGGAACAGTCTGGTGGCTTCAGCGGCAAGGGTTGGGCTGATGACTCCCAACCGTTGTTCAATAACGCTGAGACCTGATTGTGTTGCCTCAAGATCCTGCCTGAGCATCAGAATACAGATAATCGCTGATGCACCCAGAGCTTCCCTGGCAACGCGCTGATACTCAGCCGGCATTTCCTGCAGCAGATTTTTTGCCTGGTTGATGTCTTCTTCATTCGCAGTGCCTGCCCGGCTGACCGCGAATCCGGCCGCCATCAAAGGCGACACATCCGACTCTTGTGTTGGCGGTGTTGAGGTAAATTCTCCGCTCCATTCAGGGTCCAGAGCTTCAATGCGTTGCTGCAGCGGAGGATGGGTGGCAAACAGCGCATTAAATCGATGTTTCACGCCTTCGCTGAACAAGGCATGACTGATTTGCGTGGCTGCAGGATTGTCCAGAAAGTGATTGTCGGTATCAACGCCGATACGTTTGAGAGCTCCCGCTATGCCAGCGGGATTTCGGGTGTATTGCACAGCCGATGCATCGGCAAGAAATTCACGTTGTCGACTGACAGCTGCCTTGATCAGACCCCCAAAAAATGATCCTGATGCGCCTATTACGACCAATCCAATCCCAAAAATCGCCACGGCTGCGTTATTGTTATTTCGCCTGGAGGATGAGGCGGCACGCAGCAGATAATGACCCATAATGCCTAGCACCATAATGCCGTGCAGCAAGCCAATCAATCTCAGGTTAAGTCGCATATCACCATGCAGGATGTGACTGAACTCGTGTGCAATGACACCTTGGAGTTCGTCCCTGTTAAGCTTTTGAATGGCACCGCGCGTCACCCCAATGACAGCATCTGCGCTGGAATGGCCGGCAGCAAAAGCATTTATTGACACCTCCTCAATGATATAAACAGGCGGCACTGCAGTGCCCGATGCAATGGCCATTTCTTCAACAACATTCAACAGCTTTTGTTCATCCACTGACTTTGGTGATATCAACAGACGTGCATTCATCATTTGAGCGACAGCGTCACCACCTTGTCTCAGACTGAATGTTTTAAACACGCTGCTCACAATTACAACCAGCAATACTGCAAGACTGACCGTGCCGTACAGGACCGGTCCCGGGGACGTGAGCACACGCCCGACGTCGGTGTAGGTGCCAGAGACACTGAAAATGAGGTAGAGCAACAGGTTTGTTAAAACCAGCAAACTCAGCAGCGACAGCACAAACAGAAAAACCAGATGCCGCGTACGGCGTCTGGCAAGGTCTTGGGCTTTGAAAAAATCCATGAGTCCGGAGTTCCGGCAGACAATCAGACTGGTGACTAAAAGCTGACCTTGGGCGCAGCCTGAATCTCAGCAGAATCTGCAAATTCAAGCAATCCGGCATCAGAACCGTGACCAAAGGTAGCAGCAAACACCACCGGCGGGAAACTCTGCCGGTAGGTGTTGTAGTTCATAACTTGATCGTTATAAGCCTGACGTGCGAAAGCAACTTTGTTCTCAGTCGATGTCAGTTCTTCACTCAACTGCATCATGTTCTGATTGGCTTTCAGATCCGGATAAGCTTCCATCACCACACTCAGTCTGCCCAGGGCGCCGGCCAGTATGCCCTCTTGTCCCGCCAGTGCTGACATCGCTGCAGGGTCGCCAGGATTTGCCGACGCCGCGCCAAGGCCTTGCGCTGCGGCGTTGCGTGCTTTAATGACAGCTTCCAGCGTGTCGCGCTCATGAGACATGTAGGCTTTGGCTGTTTCTACCAGATTGGGGATCAGGTCGTAGCGCCGCTTCAGCTGAACTTCAATCTGCGCAAAAGCATTCTGAAAGCGGTTACGCAGGCTGACCAGCTGGTTATATATACTGATCAGGTAGATGGCAAAAACGACGACTAAAAACAACAAAATGATAGCAAAGATACTCATTTGACACCGACTCCCTTGTCGATTGGCCACCAGGGCTGCGCCACAGCGCAGCGCCTGGTGGCGCCGCATCACAAATGCCGCACTCAGAGTTCTTCGCGGCGTTGATTATGGGCTCGCGTGTCACTGCCTGAGCTGGCTGGGGCAGGAGCGGCCCATGTCTCAGTGTATTTTGTTTGCAAGGTGTTGAGCAAGCGCGAGACTGTTTCGGGTGATCCAGTGTTTTTTGCCAGCAAATCGTACACAACAGGCAATACAAACAATGTCATCAGTGTAGCCATCAATACCCCGGAGAAAATGACCACTCCTAACAAATTCTGGCTCTCAGAGCCTGCCCCTGTTGCCCAGAGTATAGACCCGAAGTGTCCGGGAAGCTTGGATCAGTCCAGTCTTCTCGGAAAAAGTGACACTATCTGTCGTCGGATGGCGGGCTGTGTTTCAGGAGCTACAGGACAACATCGAGCAGCCTGCCTTGTCAACAGCCCAGTCAGGTCGTTTTAATCCTGCATATGCCTCAGCAGATGATTGCTGTTGGTAAGGTTTTTCAAGTACTCCAAGCAGTTTGGTGAAGACATGTATGTCCCCTGCTTCCGCTGCATCAATGGCTTGCTGCGCCAGATAATTTCTGGGCACATAGGCAGGGTTGACGCTGTGCATCAAGCGTTTTTGTTGCGCATGCGATCCGGCGTCCGATAACAGACAACGACGATAATGCGACTCCCAGCTTTGGTAAGCATGAATGATCGCTGGTTGAGCGCGGCTGACATCGTAAAATGCTTCGTATACAACCTCATACACGTTGCTTTGTTCGTTCACGGCATCAAACTCAGACAATAAACGGAAGAACAAGGTCATATCCGTCGGTTGCAGACAAAGTAATCTTTTTAATTCTTCGATCAGTTCTTGCGGACAATTGTTGGGGTGTTGAAAGCCAAGCTTTTGACTCATCATTGTGGTGAATTCAACGTCATACTCTGATGGCAACTTGACCAGAATGGATTGCAATGAGTCAGCATCTTGTACAACCGGATAGATGGCGTTTGCCAACTGATACAAATTCCAGCGCGCAATTGCCGGCTGGTTTCCAAACCGGTAGCGTCGATTGGCCGCATCGGTTGTGTTGGGTGTCCAGTCAGGGTTGTAGTCATCTATCCATCCGTAAGGGCCATAATCGATAGTCAGGCCCAAGACAGACATGTTGTCGGTATTCATCACCCCATGCACAAAACCTACGCGCATCCAATTAACAATCATGGTCTGCGTCAGCCTGCATACTTGTTGAAACCAGTCGAGATACACATCAGTCAGTGAGGAGCCTGAACTTGCGAGGCGCACACGTTCTGCGAGATCCTCCCGGTCGGTAACAACCACAAAATCAAGCAGACGTCGCAGCAGGCCTTTGTCACCTCTTGAAGCAGGTAACTCAAAATTGCCAAAACGGATAAAAGAAGGAGCAACCCGGCACACGATAGCACCAGGTTCTGCCTTTGGATTGCCGTCATAAAGCATATCCCGCACCACCTTGTCACCCGTGGAAACCAGACTCAAGGCGCGAGTAGTGGGCACCCCCAGGTGGAACATGGCCTCACTGCACAGGTATTCCCGCAGCGATGAGCGCAGCACTGCCCTGCCATCAGCGTGCCTTGAGTATGGTGTAACTCCGGCGCCCTTTAACTGCAGGGTAAGGTGCTTTTTGTTTGCGATTGAAATTTCGCCCAAATTAATCGCCCGCCCGTCGCCCAATTGGCCTGCCCAGTGACCAAACTGGTGTCCGCCATAGGCCATTGCAAAGGGATCCATGCCTGACAACAACGCATTGCCGCTTAACAGCCTGGCCAGTGCGGCCTTGTCCTCGAGTAGCGGCTGGAGTCCAAGTTCGCATGCGAGTTCTTTGTTTAATGACAACAACACGGGGTTGCTTGTTCTGGCGGGTTTTACTCTTGAATAGGCAGCATCCTGCACCTGCCGGCAATAGTTTTCTTCTATCTTGTCGGCAGGCAACTCGCGGGTAAAACGATTTACAAACGCTGGAGCATCGGTGGGTGTCAGTAACATTACCAGTCCGGTCCATCAAGACGTTCAATCAACGTAGCATTGGCCGTGCCACCGCCCTCGCAGATCGCAACAAGTCCAAAACGAGCTTCGCGCCGCTCCAGTTCATGCAGCAGGCTGGTCACCAGTTTGGCGCCGGTTGCGCCAAGGGGATGCCCCAATGCTTGTGCTCCACCGTTAACATTTAATCGGCGAAGGTCGGCTCCCAGTGCTTTGGCCCACGCCAGGGGTACCGATCCAAAGGCTTCATTGACCTCATAGAGATCGATATCATCGATGGTCAGATTGGCCTTATCCAGCAGCTTTTCTGTTGCAGGTATCGGCCCCTCAAGCATGATCTCAGGATCAGAACCTACAACGACCAGCGTGTGAATACGTGCCCTCACTGGCAAGTTGTATTTCTCAACTGCCCGGCGATTGGCAATCAGCACAGCAGCCGCGCCATCGCTGATCTGGCTGGCAGTGCCCGCAGTGATAACACCCCCCTCGAATAGCGTTTTTAGCCCTTGCATGGCCTCAAGACTGGCTTCGTAGCGTATACCTTCGTCAACAGCATGGGTATCCACACTGCCATCTGCGCGGGTAACCTCGACAGGGACAATTTCGCGTATAAAATAGCCTTCGCGGGTTGCAGCGGCGGCGCGCTGATGGCTCAGTACGCCAAATTTGTCGAGTTCTTTGCGGGTAATGTGATATTTCTGGGCTATTAATTCAGCGCCCGTGAATTGACTGAACTCAATGCCGGGATACAGTTCATCAAGCCTTTCGCCACGAGGGACACCTCGACCAAGCGGTTTTGAATCATTGATGTTTGAGCCGATTGGCACCAGGCTCATACATTCCACGCCTCCACAAATGACCAAATCCTGTGTGCCTGACATAACTGCCTGAGCACCAAAGTGTAAGGCTTGCAAGGATGACCCGCACTGTCGGTCTATAGTGACGCCGGGTACAGAGATATCCAGTCGTGATGCTAAAGAGACGTTACGCCCGAGATTGCCTGCCTGAGCACCTACCTGACTGACGCAACCAAAAATGACATCGTCAACAGCATCACTGGGCAAGGCTGTACGATCAAGAATTTCATCTACGACGGCAGCACCAAGATCAATCGGGTGAATAGCACTCAAACTGCCATTCTTCTTGCCGCAGGCGGTTCTGACTGCCGCTACAATATAGGCCTCTGGCATGATTCACTCTCCTTTGATATTGATTTTTAAATTCCAAACTAAACGATATGTCCTACCCATCGACCAGCCAGTGTTACACCGGCCCAAATCAGCAACGAGGCAATCCCGGACCATTTCAAGACTACAGGATAGTTGTCTGGGTGCATATTTGCCAGACGATACCTTGTTGTCTGCCAGTGAAACATCATCATGTTTATTGCCGCCAAAACCATGAGCAGCATCTTCCACTGAAACGCCGGATTCAACATATGAGCACTTGCGCGGGTGATGAACAACGCGATACCGGTGATACAGGCAAGCACAAAGGATGCCCATATCCAGGGTAAAAAGTCTTTGCAAAGATCTTCAATCGTGTATCGATTGGCAGCAAGGCCTGCCACTCTCAGATCCAGCATCAGCAGTGCGCCCAGCATGAAGCTAATAGCCAGCACATGAAGGGAATTAATCAGTGGAAACCACCATGGTGCACCAATCTGCTCTGCCAGAGGAAGGTACTCAAGGGAAAGCCAGAATTCATGGGTGAGGACAGCGTTGATCATGAGTTTACTCTGGCCAGAAAATATAATCTGAATAAGCAATCCAGCGCCCTGCCAGCGCTGTTATCACCCATCCAGTCAGCACAGCGGCGGATAACAACTTGATTGGTAATCTGATCTTTTCAGACTTTAACTCCGAACTGTATTTCCATAACCAGAAACTGGCAAACATTGTCAGCAAAAATACCAGCGTTTTTATCGTAAAAATCGGGTTATAAATGTAGCGCTGAGGCCGGGCCAGAAAAAATACCGCGCCGCTGATGAACATGACAGGGATGGTAGAAAAGAACCAAGGGAACAAACGCTGGGCCATTTCGTAAGGATCCTGTCGATTGGCTGCCAATCCCAGAATTCGCAGACACAAAAACACCATAGACCCAACAATCACAGCGACGCCCAGCAGATGTATCGTTTGTACGACAGGCGGTAAACCTGGCACCGAACGAAGCAGATTGTCGCTGAATTCCCGTAACGGACTATTACTTAAAAGATCACTTAGGGTGCCGGCAATATCAGGCATGACCAGTTTTTCCAAGCAGTTGTACCATCGCAGATTTTGACATGGGCCTTGCATAATAGTGGCCCTGTGCGACCTGGCTCTTCAGACTCGCGAGCAGTTGAGCTCGCTCATGAGTCTCTACACCTTCTGCGATAGTTTCAAAACCCATGTTCTCACTCAACGAGATAATAGTATTCACTAGGCTGGGAGAACTACTATCGGTGATCATATTACGGATAAAACTCTGATCAATTTTCAGTGTTGTCACCGGATACTGATGCAAATAGCTGAGTGATGAGTAACCAATTCCAAAGTCATCAACCGCGATTTCTATCCCAATATCCCGGCAACGATTCAGAATTAGTTTTACTTGCTCGGATTGTCGGAGCAGCAATCGCTCGGTTAGCTCAATATGAATGGCACCTGGATCGATCTCCGCAGCCAGAGTGGCCCGCAATATTTCATCAGGAAAGGCGGGATCATCAAAATCCTGAGCCGAAAAGTTCACACTCACAAACAATTCAGGATTGCCGGAGGATTGCTGAGGCCTTTTCATTGCAGCGCAAGACTCACTAAAGGCCCAGCGGATAGCTTCAATGATAAGTCCGGTATCTTCGGCCATAGGTATAAAAGATCGGGGCACATCGATCCCTTGGAAGGGTGTCGCCAGCGCATCAGAGCTTCAAATCCCAATACTGCACCCGTATCAAGATTTACAAATGGCTGATACTCCGGGAAGAGCTGCTTGCGTGCCACTGCAACACGAAATTCGTTAGCCGTACGCACCTGTTCGAGCGCCTTGCTTTCTTCGGCATGCGCTTGTTCCTGCTGTTCAAGCATAGAGGTCAGCGCGTCAAAATCGCGAATGTTTTCCGACCGCTGAAGTATGTCTCGATAGCGAAGAAGAATAAGCCGGGTAACCAGTCCTACGATAGGGTTAGAGTTACGAAGCGCGCGGGTAAAATCATGTTTGGATATCTCCAACAGGCGACAGTCTTCCACTGCGTGCACCGATGCGCTGCGCGGACCATCATCAACGATTGCCATCTCGCCGATGAGGCTGCCGGGCCCGCGGTTACCCATCTGCAGAACACTGCCGTCTGCTCGGGTCAGACCGATAAGCACCCGGCCGCTTTGAATAAAATAGGCGCAATCTCCCGGCTCGCCTTGTTTCATAATTAATTCTCCGGCGAGATATACTTTTTCAATCTGAAAGGGATCTCTCGCGTCGAAAGCAGGCATTAAAGGATCTGTATCTGGTGCCTGGTTATTCTTGTTATTGCTGTTTTTATCCGACACTGGTTTCACATTTTTCAAAGATGGCACGCTGGAAAACTATAAGTGAGTATCTGGTTTGCTCACATCAAGCTAACCGGAGTTTACGCCTGATCATGCCTGAAAACCAGCCTGCTTGTTTTACATGGTGAGAGTAAGTTCTGCGATGTAAAGGTCAGGACTAAAAAGGGGCAATCGGGCTATTTGATTGGAGAAAAAAAGGCCCTCGCGAGAGAGCCCTTTATTGCCGGTTTTGCAGCAGTATCAAATATCAAACAAATTTGGTCGGAACGGCAGGATTTGAACCTGCGACCCCCACACCCCCAGAGCTACTACACCCCTATTTTTATCAGTAACTTAGAATATACATATCAATATAAAACAACATGTTACGCAAACCGTTTGTTTCAGAATATTCTTGATTATTGCAGTTTATTACCCTATGCTGGCCACATATTGGCCACACGGGATAGGAACATGAGACATACACACTCAGAGAGCGGACGCCGCAAGTCCTCGATTACGGTTGCTCAACTGGATAAATTCAGACGCACCGCAAGCGACCGTGAACAGCTTGGTTGCTCAATGAACCCCGGTCTTTTTGTCATAAAGCTGAAAACCGGCATTTCATGGCGTTATCGTTACCGGGATCTGGACGGGGCGCGAGTTGTGGACACCATAGCCGATGGCGGAACCATGCCCGAACAGGCAGCAGAACGAGCCGATGTTAAATTGCATCCAAATCTGACCCACCAATTGCACTGAAAATTGACCCGCCTGTTTTGCCCAATTATGGTTTAGTTGCTCCTCTTTCTGCCAGCGTTTGCCTCCCTGTTTTGTTTCGTTGA